>Ga0307510_10002327_pt1 | contig 21481 bp, 10 predicted proteins | sample 12_EM_MG_FD_207224 | JGI IMG/M metagenome (GOLD analysis project Ga0307510, IMG submission 207224) | Populus trichocarpa ectomycorrhiza microbial communities from riparian zone in the Pacific Northwest, United States - 12_EM | ecosystem: Host-associated > Plants > Roots > Unclassified | place... | reverse complement strand
ATGGAGGATAAACACAAGGATAATTGCATGACTTGTGCATAAGCCTGTGGACTTGTTGCTAATTTAAAGGGCTTAGCATAAGGAAGAATGATTAATAATATAATCATTTTCATCCTTTTCAGATTTTAAGTAAGATTTAAGTGGTCCTTAATTTATCAATGAGAATTAATTTTCTTATAATGTAATGTCCTAATTCGTAAAAAAAAAAAGATTATTAATATGAAAAAAGGCTGTGGACTCAACTAGAGTCATTCTAGTACTACTTGCTTGTGTTTTAATGGGAATTAAACACTGTTTTATCGTTTTGATCCATCATTCATCAACAGCCAGAACAAGGTGGATAATCGTGAGCTCAAATTTATCATAGGCCAATGGTTTCTCTGAACAAATACGAGGTGGACATAAGCCAAAAGAGTAACAAAATTTAGAGATATAACAAGTGGTTGAAGATTTTGTAGGCGAGGAGGCGCCAAAATTTGAGTTTTGTGGTGGTATTGGTGAGATGCAGCAGGTGGCTGGTGGTTCGGTGAGTAAGGGACAGCTCCACGGGAACATGGTCTATTATCTGCCGACTAGGCCCCATGCCTTTTTCAGTTTTTCATTTCAATCCTTGGCTGCTCACTGCCTCGCTGGATGCAACCCCATTTATACATAGTTACGTACTTGCGTGTGCATACACGTACTCAAGTTTTATATAGATACAATAACACACGTATTTGCGATTTGCCTGGAAAGGAAGAATTTTTGAAAAGTCAAGTTAATTTTGTTTACACTTGATCTTCGAATAATGCGGACACAATAGTCTATTTAAAGTCTACACCCCAATAAAAGAGTGATTTAAACTAGTCTTAGAATACTCATATTCGTTAAACAAAAACAATTCATGTTTATCCATGTAGATGGTGTTTACCTTTAAAATAAATATACACTTGCAAAAGATAGAAAACAATCATTATTTATCACAAACAAGAGAGAGAAGAGAGCTGAAATTGATCATGAATATAAAAAATTGACCGAGCCAAAATAATTCCTGATTGACTATGAAAGTTGAAGGAGTAGTATAAATAAGATCATATACTGCTATAAATGATGGTTAACCCTACATATTTAAATTTCTATAATTTTATCTTCTTTCTTGTAGGGTTATATTTATTTGATTACTTTACTGCTTTTCTTTATATTTTTATTTATTTCCATGCACTAAAGTTTCCTATAAATTCCTCTCTTGAAACTCATGTGTTTTCTTCACAATTGTACTTTTAGAACAAATTATCCTTATTAAAGGTTATAAGTCTAGGATCCACACTTCGATTGATTAGAGGTAGTTTTTATCTCGCCGTAAATTCTATCCTAAATATACTTAAATGGCAATATAATAAATTGGCACGTGATTAGCACTTAAAAGTGTATTTTTATCAAGGTTTTATATCATCATTTTGCACTTGAAGTATCAATAACTCCTTAACTAAAACATGTTTTATAATAACAAGTCTGATACCATAAGATACCTTTAATTTATGGTAAATGTTCATCTTAAATGCAGGCCTATCACATAAATGAAAGGATTGATTGATGAGTTTAAATACGAAAATTGAAAGGACAAAGAGATGGCCAAACTTAGAAAAGAGATGCTGGTTCAGTCCAAACTGGAACACTGTTCGGTCATTGGGTCATATCTGGAGCTGTAGATCTTGGATTTAGGCTGCTTTATATGGATGGAAAGCTAAGACATAGGCCTAAAACTTTCATGAGGAGTCCAAGATTTAAAAAGGTCCTTTTCAAGTCCAAATTGTAGCAACAACGGAGAAGTCCGAATCTGTCCTATAGCCCAGACACTGTTCAGTGTTCAGCCCATATCTTGAGTTCTAGAAGTCCAAATGACCTCAACTTGTTTTTTTTGAAAAGCTGAGATAATTTCCTAGAACTTTCATGATTTAAGTCTGTTCAAATTATGACGTTATCAATGATGGTTTTGGCAGACAAGAAGACCAAGTCAAGATATGGCCACCCACTCAACAATTAGTCAACAAATCAATAGTTTTGAATTTTGGCCTATAAAAGGAGGCATTTGCCATGTATTTAGGCATCTTGGTTTTCAGATCAAGATCATGTTCTTGCTCTCTTTTTATTTTGTAATGCTTAAGTTTTGCTTATATTAATCTCTTGCTTATGCTTTACATTTCCTTTCCTTGTTTATTTATGTTTCTCTCTTTCATTATGTTTAGCTAAGTTTATCATGTCAAGGTGAAAAGGGTACACTAATGGTGTAAGAAGAAGTATAATATAAACTCAACATGGGCCTTAATGTTTGATAATAACATGTTTTATATTTGTTATCTTGTTCACTTTTAATACTTTGCTTGTTAGATGGTTAATCTAGATTTATGTTGTATAACCTTGGTACAACAAATACTTGACACTTTCATAGCCCAAACTGTATGGTATAACCGACACCTGCGCTATGAAATGAACTGGATTTGTTGTTAACATAAGTTATAATCATGAATACCTGACAACATTTACAAGTATTAGCATTATTCGAATAAGATAACTAATGTAATCATGTTAACAATTTATAATCCAATTGAAACCTCTTTTGTGTGTGGTTTCCAGTTGAGTAATAAGAGTTTATACTATACTTGTTTGAAATACCATTAGTGGATCCTCTAACCTTGACAATTATTTTATCCTTGTTTAATCCCTACATCAATATCACATCTCAAAGCTCTCTTTAACTTATTATTGTTGTTGTTGTTATTATTATTATTTATAATTTATATAGTTAACCTCCCTGTGGATTATTTATTACTTCGACACTCCTGCACTTGGGAGAAGACATCAATCTTTTGGTCATGTTAGTATGCCTAATGGGATCAAGATTCAAGATCTATTCTAGAAGTCATCAAAATATGCCTCCAAATATAAATATAGGTAAACTTATCATTGCTACACTAGTTGAGTAGTTAGTATAAGCAATGTAGAGAAACATGCTTTTTGGTCATGAAGAGCCAAAAATTCATCATCTCCCTTTATTCTTTTTTATCAACCGGCAACAAGCATGCCTAGAGATGGGTCTTATAATTTAACTCATCACTACAATACATAATTGCATTTGTACATACTCTCTTCTAGTGTTTGCATATAGTGCCTCATATTGCCATTTATTCTAAGAAAGTTATCACCATTAACCACAACTGGACATGTTGGTACATCAATCCCATACATAGCTATATGCGTATCCTTTTTATGGATTAGATGACATGGTACAATGCTTACTATTAACTATGGAAAATTCCAACCAACTAGTCATAGTTGATCTTGAAAGAGCATCTTACTATCAACATATAAATCTCTCGAATTTTGATACAAGGGCTCTTTAAATAGAGATGGATAACATAACCTACCACAACAATATAATAATGACCATTTAAACCATGCAAGCTATATCTCATAAGTTGAACCAAATACATAACATACTTCATCAAAATAGACCAAGTAACACTAGGAGATACATACTTGGAGGGAAATTCACAAGAATTCTATAATAACAAGCACTTTAATAGAGGTATTTGGAATGAGTTTGTCTTCTATAGAAGGATACATCATAACATATTAGAAACAATAAAAAATATAGCCTAATTTGTACGTGAAATCTCTCGATACATTAGCCATTTCATAGGTGTATAGATAACCACATCCCAATTATTTATCCCCATAAAGCTTTTATCTCATAACTCAACCTACTATTGGGAAATTCTATACCCTACAAGCTACCTTATAACAAGTAAACCTCAATCCTCTTGTATAATAATTTTTTATTGTCGATCATTAATAAAAAAAAAAGGGATAAATAAAGAAAAACTAGTCCAACATTTAAAAGAGATAGAGCAACAAGTATGACAAATAATAAGACATGCTTATAATTGTCCATACCCTAAAAGAATAAATTATGCATTCCAAGAAATTTATAGGGAGGATAACCAACCAAAATAGGAGCACATCACTAAATTCACCAAAGGGGACTTACCCTGTCAGATATTTAAAAAATATCACGAGTGCTCACTCATTGACTGGTTTAGACTTTAATAAAGAGTTTGAGGAAGTTCACTCATATTAGTCATTGAAATAAAAGATAGAAAACTATTTTAGAATGTAACATTGAGAAAGCCTAAAAAGATTACTAAACCTGGTAGTAAAGAAGTAAAACTACCAAAGTAGTCAAAGACAATGGATATATTTTTTATATCATAAGTGCTGAAGAGATCTTTGATCAATTAATGTATGAAAGATAAACTAAGCTTCTTAAAAATCACACAATCCTTACTATTGATAAAATTAAAGGGAAATAATAATATAAGTGGCATGACTCTTGAAAATATGATTTTAATAATTGTGCAATCTTTAGGAACCAAATATAGAAGGTTCTACAATTTAGATGCATCTATTTTTTGGTAAAGAAGATGAAGGAAAATGATGATCAATTTTTTAAATTCACTATGAGTGGCTGAAGCTGGTCACGAATGATATTATTATGAAAAAGTACATAGACTGTAGAAAAGCTAAAGTGATGATTCAATAAGCCCAAGATATACCCTATAGTTAGGTGTATAAATGCCATACCTAATGTACAATTACTTAAAAGATGAATAATTAAAGGGAAATGTTGAGTAAGTAATGCCTTTATCGTAGGCCAAAACATTTAAGCCTATAAAACCATATGAAAATGAATAGTATAATCACTAACCATAATAGAAATCATTCAAGCCTAATGATAAGAAGGATGATGATCCTGTTAGGCATCACCAATATCTTATAAATTTAGAAAGTGATGGAAATAAAGGCAAAGCCCAATTTAGGAGAATACAACACCTAGACACTTTGGTAAGGGGAAAGGAAGCATAATCATACACTTTCCTAGAAAATAGCCCTAAGATATTGCACAAACTAGCAAATTAGTTGAAAGGAAACAATCTTAAATGTCAATTATGTTATTTATGAAAGGTGCACCATAGAGATCAATACTAGATATGATCTCACCTATTTATATGCAAAACAATAATAATCCACAAAGGATGACCTTTACTAAAGAAAGAATCACTTAGCAGCCATAAACCTTGGTAAAAAGTGTGAAAAAAGCTCTTATCTCTACACCATCATCATTTTAAGAGGTTGTAATAGAAAATGATCCATTAAAAAAAACAATAAAAGAAATATCTAGAAAAGTAGACAAAGTTATCACTAAGATAATGAAAAAAGAAAACTATAAAAAATAGTTAGACACAAATTAAAAAAGCAATATACATTGCCAAGATAAAGAAAAAGATCAACCAACAACCACAATGACAGGAAACAATTATTCAAAATTCTAGGCCAACAACCTAAGAGCTTGAAAATAAGAGATAAGAACTATAACAATGACCTAAGTCATTGTTTATTGTAAAATAAAAGCAAAAAATGGCATTAGTTCTTAAGCAAAAACAATAAAAAAAAATACTATAAAAAAAGCCACCCCAATAAAGGATAAACTAACACCTATTATATAAGAGATAACATTGATAGTGCTTAAGGAAAACAAAAATATCTAAACCCTAAATGAGCTAGTAAAATATAAAAAGGCTTTAACAAATACCCTTATCTAGATAGAAGACCAACCAGATGATGAAAATGATATGATTGTTTATATAGATGGATTCTTAAATGATGGTATGATGGATGAACTTCTTGGAATGATAACAGATAATAAAAGAAAGAAGAATGACTAAAGTTCTTAGTCTTAATATAACATATATGTAAATAAAGTACATTGAAAAAAAAGAAACTAGAAAAACCTTTTAAAGCATAACTGAGTGACTATGAAAAAGTCACATCAACCACTATGGTATTTACTTTTCCATAATATTTTTAAGCCATGTATAACTAGTAGACTTATATGGATAATGATTCTAGAAAGATAAATGGAGGGAAAAACTAGAGAGAGAAGGTATGTAAGAGAGATAAAAGAGAGAATGGGCTGCAAGAGTCATAACTTCTCTAGCCATCATTATATTTTTCTTAAATTCAAATATGTTGTGTGCCTTACCTTATTCTACAACCTCATTGACTGGATTTGGTTTATCTAGTGTCATTTTAGAGATAATGTCATTGCAAATTTTCTAGGAAAATTGGTTTTGGGAAGATGTAACCGCCAACTTGGTTTGTCTTGTTTCACCGTTGGATCATCTTCATTTTTCTCAAAAAGTGCAACTAGATGTCCTCTTTTTTTCTTAACAGTGGAGATTAGATTCCAACTTTCCTGGAAAATTTTTTACTTCTTGTATTAGCCTCTGGCAGTTTTCAAATCAAAAGCTCACATATAACTATCACTTAGCTTGTCCTATTCTTAGATGTGCTTTCAAAATATACACAAGGAAAAATTTTGATATGGTTAGTTTGGAATTTATCCTTATATGCTTAAGGGCTATTAGAGTCTCTAGTTCCATAGTTAGATAGATTGAGGTATGAATGTCTACAACTCATTTCTCAATGGCTATGAATAAGGAGAGTCATAATTTCTTCCCATCTTCTAGGAGTCTTCAAAAGGTTGATCCTTTCTCTCATTACTTGTTTTTTCTGGCTATGGAGGTAATATGTGGCATTCTTATAGAGGCTTCACAGAAACTAAGGTCTTGATATCACTAGTGATGTCGATTGTCATTATTCACTTGTGCTTTGCAAATGACCTTATGATTTTCTATCATGAAGATACAGACTCGGTCAAAATTGTGAAGAGGGTTTTGAATGATTTTGTAGGGTTGCCAACATTAGATATGAGCAACCATTTTAAACATATATATATTAGAAATTACTTTAATAGTGTAGTAGTTTAGAGGGTCCTAGTCAATGATGATGTCTTGTTCAATATTATGCCCTAGTCTTTGATAACACAGGTTGGTTGTTATTAGGCTAATATAATCCCATTAGAAGTGGTAATGTTAGATTTTGTCACAGGTATAAGAAACACTATAGGGGTGCTAAAAGTAAACCTAACTATTGGGTCCAAAACCTTTAGCATAATTGTTTTATGAAATGACAAGTTACAAAGTTCTACTTAGGCAAGATTGGATACATACTAATATATATGTTCCATCATCTTTCTATTAGGGCTTGATCTTTTAGTTACAAGATGGATCAATTAAAATAGTATAATCAAATAATAAACCATTTATAGTTAATTCAAAGATGAAAAACACATGGTTTCATAGTGATAACTTAGGTCTAGTCCAATTCATAGGCATGGATAATATGGGTTGCTCTATTGAATTCTTTGTTAGATAAAAGATAACACACATGGAGCGACTCACAACAGATTTGGTTAGGTCAAGTAACCTATAATAGAAAGAAAAATTTATATAATATGAAACATGATATCAAATGATTCATTATGATTTAATAATATATTTGGAGGCTTTTGATGAATTTTGTAAGTATAGTGGACAACAAAACAAATTTTTTTTCATTATAACCAAATCAAAACTATGAATTGATCATGTCTGATATGATAAGTCTTACTTTAGCACTACTAAGGATAAATGATGGACAAGTTGAGGCTCATGACATACTAGTTGAAGTTAATTGAGGAACATAAGATAAGCCTAAACCAACATTTATGAGTGCAAGTATGTTAGAAGTACTTTAGAAATAATTGGTAGAATTATTACACACTTGTAAAGAATATTTTACTTGAATTTATGACAAAAAACTTGTTTTAGACAAAAGTTTAGTCAAATATCTTATACCAATCAAGCTTGAATTTAAACCACACAAACTACCTCTGAGAAGAATGGCTTTAAACATGGTTGATTGGGTGAAGAAAGAAATTAAAAGGCTCATAGAAGTTGAATTTATTAGACTTGTAAGATATGTTGAGTAGATATCCAATATAGTTATAGTGTTGAAAAAGAACGACAAGTTGAGGGTATGCATAGATTTTAGAAATTTAAATCTTACCCTCTGAAAAATGAATACCCTATACCAATGGATGATATGTTAATCAATGTTGTATTTGGCAATAAAATACTCAGTTTCATGGATGGTCACTCCAATTACAATTAAATCTTTATTACAGAAGAAGATGTTTCCAATATTGTATTTAAATGTCCTTGTTCAATAAAGATATATGAATGGATATATGAATGGGTGTTAATTATTTATGGCTAAAAATTATTAGGGCAACATTCTAAATGGCTATGAAATTAATCTTCTTGATATGATCAATCACAATATAGAGTTTTACATTGATAATATTGTGGTAAAGTCAAAATCAAAATACATCCACCTAGATGAACTGTGTTATGCCTTTTAATAAATGAGGATGCATATTTTAAAAATGAATCCTTTAAAATATGTCTTTAGAGTGTAAGCAAGTAATTTTCTTGGATTTTCAGTGCATTAATGAAGTATAGAGGTGGAAAATAATAAAGCACGAGTAATTATAGAAACAAAAACTCCACAGAACATAAAGTAATTACAAAGCTTTTTGAAAACAAATTCTTAATGATGTTTATTTCAAATAATGTAGTAAGATTACATATTTTATTGTGTTGTTGAAAAAAAAAAGCTCATATGAGTTTTAATAGATTAAAAAGCAATAATTTGCCTTTGAAGATATAAGAACTTATCTATCCAAACCTAAAATATTGGCCCAACGAAGGCCTGTGAAGCCTTTATGACTATATATTTCAATAACAGTAGGATCAATTGATAGCATGTTGACATAAAAAATGACTCTGGGTATGAACATAACATTTATTATCCCAGTTGCATACTTGTAAAATTTGAAGAATGATATATGTCAATAGAAAAATTATATTTGTCTTCGTATTTTACTTGTGTTTATGATGCTGAAGCATTTCTTAAGAGGTCATATTAGCAAATGAATATTAGTATTGTCTGAGTTTAATCAGTATTACATGCCATAAAAAGCTATCAAATGGCAAGCCTTGGTTGAATTCTTAGTTAATCATCCTTGTATTAGTATTGACCATGAACTGGAATACAAAATTAACATTATTATAGTAGAACCTGTTCCATGTTAATTATAGTTTAATGGATCCAAGATCAAAAACAAAGATGGTGCAAAGGTGGTCATAATATCCCTAATAGGTCATAAAATGATATTAACCTTTTAGCTTGATTTGTAAAACTTTAGGTGGAAGCACAAAGCTAATCACCTATTAGGTATATGTGTTTAATTAAGGCCATGTTGTTCAAATTATTGGTTTACATCCCGAACTTGAAGAGGAAAACATTGTTTGATTTTGACTAGAATATGAAAAGAGTGGCTAACAATTTCTTATTAGGTACAATTGTGATTCTAAATAGTTTAATAACATCAAAGATTGTTTTACGCTCTCATTGTTCACCAAAACTTTCTTGCATATAACTTAACCATATGATGTAATGGGCAATAATAGTGTTTGGCTATATTAAGATTGGTTAGATTCATATATTGGGAATTAAATGGCCGCTTTAAAAGAGAGTCATTTCTTTTTCAATGTCTAGAGCAAAGTGACATTATTCTTCTTCTTATAACATTTTTTCATAAAACAGACCAAGACATTCTCCATTAATGTCTTTTAGTGTGACATTAATGATTCACCAGTTGATGTTGGATAAGCAATCTACTAGATTTTCATAGCAAAAGATGAACATAAATGTCACACCTGATATAAAATGGGACCTCTAAAAATTATAGGGAAAATATAGAAAATGGATTCTCCACCTTCCTTAAGAAGACTAAGAATTCTAAAATATGTACTAGTTCTAAAAATCCGAATAAAGGGTTAGTTATGCTTAATGGAAGATAAGAATCACTTTTATTGCATCTTATCCAAGGAAATATTAACTTAGTTATGTGTTTCTCCAAATTTATTTTATACAAGCCATTAATTGTCCAAATTAGTTTATAAGCTTTTCACAAGTCATTTATTGGTGATGGATGTTTGTCAAGTTAACATTAGACCCTGAATGAAGAGTCTCACATCACAATTGTTTTTTTAGTTTTTATTTTTAAAAAATTATTATTATTTTTATGTACTTATATTTCTTGACTCTTTTTTTTATTATCATTATTTTCAAAGGAAAATGATGAATAGAAAGGAGGGGTCAAAATGGGATTATAACAACTTGTCTCTCTTCACCATATTTACGTTACAAAGTCTATGAAAAAAGCCTTTTAATAGGCTTTGTTTAGTAAGTTTGTAAGGAAAAGATAATATCAAGAAAAAATTTTGGAAGGTGGTAAAATCAAAAGGTGACCAACCTCAAGAATTGAAATCTAAAGGAACCATTTAGGATTTAAATTCATGCAATGCTTTGACCTTAAGTTTACAAGAGTCATATGAGAGTAAAAAATAAAGAAAAATTTGCAAGAGTCTTCTAAGACTCAAAAGTATAGAAAAATATGCAAGAGTCCTCTAAGACTCAAAAGTAAATAAAAACTTATGAGTCCTTTGATGCTTGATCATAAGAAATATTTATATGAGTCCTCTAAGACTTAAGAATAAAAAAAGATTTGCAAGAGTCCTCTAGGACTCAATTGCTAAGGATTTGTAAGAGTTATTTGAGACTTAAAAAATAAAAATAAAAACATTTATGAGAGTCTTTTGAGACTTGAATACAAGAAATTTGCAAGAGTTCTCTAAGACTTAAAAAATAAAGATAGCTTTATATGGTCCACTAGAAATGCAATATCTAAAATAAATATTTGCAAAAGTCCACTAAAAATAAAAAATAAAAAAGATTTAAAATAGTCCTCTAAGACTTAATCGCAAGAGCCTCACGATGGCCATGTATAAATCAAACTCACAAGATTCCTTTGAGACTTTAAAAGTAAAGTAAAACTTGTGAGGGTCCTCAAAGACTCCAAATCTCATTACAATTTACAATAGTCCTTTAAGACTCAAAAGCAATAAAATATAAGCAAGACTCCTCTAAAATTCAATCGCAAGAGCCTCATGATGGAAAAGTTTGACTTAAATTCACATGAGTCTTCTAAGACTCTAAAAGTAAAGTAAAACATGTAAGGGTCCTCTAGAACTCCAAATCATAGAATAATTTATAAGAGTCCTGTAACACTCAAAAGCAAAGAAAGTCTTGTGAGAGTCCTATAAGACTTAATCATATATAAGAGCCTTTTAACGACAAGGTTCAACTTAAATTCGTAAAAGTCCTCTAACACTTTAAAGGTAAAGTAGAACCTGTGAAGGTACTTTAAGACTCTAAGTCATATAATAATTTGTAATAGTCCTTTGAGACTAAAAAACAATGAAATAATTGTGATAGTCATCTAAGACTTAATCGTAAAAGCCTCATATAAGTAATGATCCATTTCCATCATTCTTAAAGTCTTTTTTGTCCACTTAGATGCCCCCGATAGGTATTCTTGGCATTTAATGAATTGCTTAATATCATAATACCATGGACTTTAGTCTACTTCCTTTTCGACCAAGCAATAATGAGTTAGTGAGTTTTTAATTTCAATGCAAAACAGTTATACTCTAATCTTACAATCAATTTTATCCATGAAAGCTAACATTGCTAGAGCATCTGCAAACTAGATCTTATCTTGGTTTAAATGTGTAAATTTGATCTCGCCGAACTCATATACAAGTTTAGTGAGGTATTCCTTATAAAGATTCAATTTTTCATATTTAGTTTTTCAGTCACCTTTCACTTCATAAATTATCAACATTGAATCACAATATATCTTAAGTTTTGTACTTGTATTTCTAGGGTGTTTTCTAAACCATGATACAAGCCTCATACTCTTCCATGTTGTTAGTATATTCAAATTATAGCTTAATAAAGACAGGGTATTGTCTCCTTTTGGGGAACTTATCACTACCTCAACACCTTTCCCTAAGATATTTATAACAACATCAAAATACATATTTCACAATTGATCTTCAACATCATCTTTTTTTTTTATCACTATGATATCCTTGTTTAGAAAATCAAAGTTTAGAGGCTTATAGTCATTAATTACATTGTCTATTGGATGATTAACAATCATACTACCTTTTACTACTTTTCTCACCATATAAATGATTTCAGATTTAACCAATAACACTTTCCATTATAGTGAGACTCACATTCAATGAACTTTTTGCACAGGTAGTAGATGGCTTATTCCTTTCTTTCTAAAATCATCATGTTGATCTAATGCATAACCCATGAAAAATTTGATGATTGTCAAATACAATATTAATGGCCTTCCTGATATGGGTGGAACCAACAAAGATGACTTTTATAGATACTGTCTGATCTTATCAAAGACTTTTTAACAGTCTTTATTTCATTTTCCTGGATTATTCTTATGAAAGAGATGAAAGATGGCTCACATGTGGAGGTTTACTAAGAAATAAATTGAGCTATATAATTTAAGTGTCCCAATTTGTTTTTTTCATAGGGCTTGGTGTTGACATTGCTTGGATGACTTTAATCTTATTTGAATCAACTTTAATACCCTTCCTACTTATAACAAAACCAAGTAACTTTCCTAATTTGTCAATGAAAGTACACTTTATAGGATTTAACTTTAATTGATACTTTTTACAACCTTACACATAGCTTTCTTAGGATCTGGATGTGGTCTTCCTCTTGTTTGTAGTTGGTGATCATATAATCCTCAAATGCCTTAATTTTTGTAAGCATTATGTTATGGAACAAAGTCATCATTTTGAATTGATAGGTTGCCCTTATATTCTTTATTCTAAATGGCATGACTTTATAACAATAAGTTCCCCAAGGTATGATAAAAATGGTATTTTCTTTATCTTTTTCTACCATCTTGATTTGTTTATACCTCAAAAATCCATCCATGAAGTGATACATGAAATTCTTGGCAACATTAACCACGTGAATATTGATATGAGGTACGAAAAAATCATTATTGGGACTTGTTATGTTCAAATCTTAAAAGTTAACACACATTCGGATCTTGTCTAGAATCCCCACTATGTTTGACTCTTATTAGGGATATTCAACTACTTCTAAAAACTCGACCTCTCATAACTTACATACCTTTTTTTTTTTTACCTTGATTAGTGTATCTAGCCTTATTCTTCTTAACTTCTGTTTCATTGGCCTACTATTAGTATCGATAAGAGTTTATGCACTACGATATTTGTATCTAGGCTAGGCTTATCAATATAGGACCAGGAAGATACATCAACATATTTTTTTTAACTTAATTAGATTGCTATTTTTTTCTACTACAATCAGAGTTCGAACCTTTAGTTCTTTATTTATTCTTATATGTACTTATGCTGACCAATACCACCTCTTCCTAATTCAGTTTTATTACATGCTCTAGTTATTCTACTAACCTAGTAAACTCCTCAACATCACTCTTATCCCATTCTTCTTTATCCATTGAATTAAGCCAAATATGCTTGATGTAATTTTAGAATTTAAAGGACTAACTACTTTTAAGATCCCTAAAAGTGAAAATTATAGGGACTAAGAAAATGATAAATAAAAAGAAAGAAATGATATAAGAAGGAGATATTTTTGGATAAAACTACATGATCTCATTACTATGAAAATAAACTAGGCTCAACACAAAGATATATTATTTTTCTAGTATCATAAGCTATAATTACTGAAAAAGTAAGGATAATATAATAAAAACAATTACTTGGATTTGTTTTGATTCCCAATTATCAGGTTTTTCCCTCTTAGCACACCTTCTAACTAATTGTTCTATAGATGACACCTTTTTTAGGGTATTAACGATCAATTGGCTAATACCTATATACCTCTACTTTGTCAATATTTACTCCTTATAAATATACAATTTCCACTTCATTCTTAATGTAAACCCCTAGCCTAAAATCTGTAAACCAGTGCTATATATGGTAATTTTCAATTGAGAAATGATAATTAAGAAGATAAATTTTTATAAATGGAGATAAATTCTTAGTTATCTAACTTAAATTTTGGATTAAATAAAGGAATAAAAACAATATGTGAGATGTTATCTAGTGATAAGTCGCACAAACATTCCGATTGAGTAAAATAATTATTTTAAAAGAAGATTTTTTTTATAAATTTAGGGTGAAAATATTTAAAAATATAGAAGGGATATTCAAATAAATTAATGTATGGTTTTAAACGCAAATAATGTTAATCGTCTATATAAGCCCCATGTACAATCGTGTAGTTTTTAATTGAAATGAAAGGAAATATGAGGAATTTTTTTATTATTATAAATTGGGATGAAGTCCCAAATGAATTAGTTTGAAAATCGTGATGATTGAAGTAAATAAAATAGCACATAGATTCGGATTTTGACGTAAAATTACATTATCTAATTTTATAATATCACGAATAACCATCAATCCGACCATTAGATCAAACTAAGATTTTATGAGAAGTCTCCTAACATTTTTTTTTAATCTTAGGTTAAATGTTCATATAAATTAAATGAATGTCTGCATCAAAATATGTTTATGAAATGAAACGTGGCTTAAATTAAATGTATTATGAATAAAACGATGGTGCGAACTAGAGGTGATTATGGAATAAAATGTTGGTGAGATGTATATAATTGTACGAATTAAGTGTGTTTGAGAAAATGAATTGTAGTATGAATCAGATGTGATGTGAAAAAAGAGTTGCTATAATATGACTACAATAGTTCAATATGTACAAGGATGAATATATATATAGTTCATTAAAGGCTAATGGAAATGTATTAAATTGGAATATGATGTAGATTGATGTACTTAAAAAAAAGTTCATGAAATTGGTTTTGATTGTATCATTAACAATTATTGGTAACCCTAATTACACAAATATTTATTTAAGTTCCATGATTTTGTATATTTTACGGGTATTTTCCCTAGGAGACCACAACTTCTCATGCAGTGTTATCGAGCTACTTAGTTTTTCATATTAAATAGGTTTTGGTATTGTCCAACGAATATTTTGTAAATAAATTTCATATGAATAAATTAAAAAGTGTTGTACCCACACAATAGCGTAAATAGAGATTGTGTATGAATGTATTTATAAATGAAATCGTTACATGTTGAGTTTAAGACAAATATTATGGTTCGTATAAAAAACAATTTACCCCTAAATTCCATGTATGAGACAATAAAAAAGATAAAAATTATATAGGCAAATAGTTTGGGGTGTTACACTTAACCATACCATTCTCAAATCATTGCATAATTAGGATCATTATGGTATTCTCTTCTTGAAGAATTCATCATAACTATCAATATTGTACCCTGATTCATAATGGAACTTACAATAATCATCAAGATTCTCAATAACATATGTTTTAGAAGATTCCCTGAGGTAATTTGCTTTAGATAATATATTAAACAAATGGCATCATGGTTTAAATTCATTATAATTATCAATGTTATATTTAACAACACCAATGTGGTATTCGTATTTGTGATCAAGTTTATACCAATAAGGGAGGGTGGTTAAAAGAGGATTTTTTTTTTGTGAAGGAGAAATTTGTCCAATGCTAATGAGCCTTTTGAACATTTATACAAAAGGTAGTAAAGGAGGTGGTAATGTTTCTTGATTTTTTTAGGTATTTCTATAAGGTTGGTTGCTTAGACTGATCAAGTTGTTTGACGCTGATCGGTTAAAAAGAGACTGAGTTTGTGGGAAATTGTTTAGTTATAAAGTAGGGAATCGTGAAGATGAGATTAGATTGGAAACAAATGTAACATTGGATGATGTTGAAGTGAATGTTTGAAAATTAGTATTATTGGTATTGATTTGTTGATTGGTCCTCCATGGATTATTGCAACGACCTTTGGGTTGAAAATGATAGGTTTCCACCTAATACACTTTCTTATTCTTTTTCTTACTAATAAACCCTTTTTTTCTTTTATTAGCTTGAGAAGAGTTCAAGATTCTTCCTCCCCTCACTACTTGCTTAATTCTCTCGGTCACAACAACATCAATAAAATATTATGTTAAACTATCGACCAAGTATTCAAAGTATAGTGCTTTGAATATATTTAGGAAGATCATGATCATTTTTTTTCAATTAGAGAATGATGGATATATGTTTCCACTTCACTTCACCTCTAGGTGTACTCTCAATATATTATTTAGGTCTTTTTTTTTCATGTTTTGCAAACTAAAATGGTCGGAAGCCACGTCCATATTGAACTTATACTATTTTATAAAAGCATCTATCAAATCCCTCCATTTTTTTTTATCTCGGTGTTGTCCATATACATGTACTAACTTAGTGTTATGCCATTTAACTCTTATATGAAAATTGAATCAAAAGCTTCTCGTCATAGACTACTTTAACTATTGTATGGAAATATACAAGTAGATGCACCATGGGACACTATGTGCCACTATACTTGACAAACTCAGACCCCTTTGACTTTTTATGTATTGCAACATTTGGCATAAAACATATTTCAACTACCTTTAGTAGGTCATAAAGGTATATGCCTTCTATAGTTTAAAGTCATTCTTTTATTATAGATAACTTTTAGAGTCAAACTTTTCTACCATCTTTATTCTTTAGGTTTCTTCAGTAGTGAGGTCAATAGTTATAGCAACCTAGGCTTGTAGTTTTTACAATAAGCCTATGAATGGCCCTAGTTTTGCAATACAAAAATAAATGGCATTGATTGCATTTATGGAACTAATTAGATATTAGAGGGAAATAACATTTCTATCTGAGTTTGCTTAACCTCTATTTTCAAACTTTTTATCTCTCTCTGGTGGCTTTGTTATAGCTGTGATCTCTTTTTGTTCTCAATTTGTCTTTGTTTGGATCTAGTGTTATAGGCTACAATAGTAAGTTGAACTTTTACATGACGACTTATATTTCCTCATATTGTTATTTGATATGCATATGTATGAAAACTAATAATGAACAAAAATGTATATATGAAAGCAACGCTAGATTGAGTATGCATGCTTGTTATTATTCAAGTTTCCTATTATATCAGGACTATAAGGAAGAACAAGGTCGAATTTCCTTAAAACTTTCTCTCTGAGGACACCAAACCCATATAAATTTTTGTTGATTTGGGGAAAATCCCTCTCATCATATTGACATTTCTTCGACTTAGTTTTCATGTCCTCAATGGTAATCTCAGTATGTCTAAACATCTCATATTTATTATACGGATCAGTGAAGAAAATATTTAGTTTGTTATAAGCACTAAGGAATGTAATAGGTCATGATATGATTCGTGTCTTGTCAAAAGTCAACCTTAATGAATAAGATCTAGCTCATGTAAAGTTGGCTCAACAAGTCTAACCCTAAAGATTTTTTTAGGTTTTTAAATTGTCTAAATTACTAGTGGGGGCAACCTGGCCTCCTAACCTTATGTAACATTGGTAAGGTAGTAACCCCATAATACCCTATGCATAGGTTGAGTTCTAATTTGAGCAGAAATTCAAGTGAGCATAAGTGGACATAAGTCATACTTGCCTCTGAATCTTCATATCTAGTCTTAAAAGAAGATGAGCTTACATTTAAAGTTTTGATAGGTTTTTGTGAAGTGTGTGAAAACTCAAAAAATAATATGCATGCATATTACATCTAGTAGAATAAAATAAACTAAATAATAAATAATGTTAAAATCATAAATAAAATAAATGCTAAAAGATAAATGACAATAAAGGCAATAAAAGAAAAAAACTAAAAAGAAAAAAACATATATATAGACTTAAACCTAGAGTCCCTGGTGAGGTCACCATGTTGTCACCCCCAATATGAAATGAGATCTCCAAAAGTTAAAGGAAAAATATAGAAAATAGAGTCATCATCTAGTTTTTTAAGGAGACTAAGAATTTGAAAGAATGAACTAATTCTAGAGATCTAAATAATAGGATGATAATGCTTAAGGAAAGATAAAAATCACCATTATCACATCCTTTCCAATGAAAGATTACCTTAGCTATGTGTTTCTTCTGCAAGCCATTAATTGTCTAAATTATTTCATGAGCTTATTTGTATATCATATACTATTGACAGATATTAATCGAGTTATCGTCGAAACATAAATCAAAAGTTTCTCAGTTGAATTAGTTTTTTAGATTTTTAATTTTTTTAATTTGTTATTTTTTATTTACTTATATTTCTTGACCCCTTTTCTATTATCATTATTATTATTTACAAAGCAAAAGTTGAATGGAAAGAGAGCAAAAAAACTAGTTATGACAATGAATTTTGATGGAGTATAGCTTAAAGTTTCCATTCTTGTTTTTTAACAGATAAAAAAAGCATTTAGAGTTCTTGATTGAATCTTTGTAAAAAATATCTAGGACTTTAAAATAACTTAGTGATTATTGTGTAACAGATGAGGAATTCAATGCAATTTAAGAAAAATAAAAGTTATGTCTAAAAGTTAGAGCACACACACTTTTAAATTAAACTATTAGCTTGAAGTGTTTGATATGTAAAACATGTTTTAAAACATGATCAACTAATTTTAGATGAAAAATGTTATTTGCTATATTATTCTTGATTGAATTTAGCAATCAATTTGAATAATAATAGTGTGATGAGATTAATATTCCTTTATTTTAAAATAAAGCAATATGAAAGGTATTTTTTAAACGTAAAATAAACATACACTTGTCAAATATAGAGAATAGTTGTTATTTATCATGAAAGAAGTGAAAGGATATAAAATTGATAATGAATCAGAAGAGTTAACCGAATAGAGGTGTTTTTGATCAATCAAGAGAGTTTAAAAAGCATTTGACCACTTGATCAAAGGACCGAAAGTCATTATTAATCAAAATAAATTGACCGGTCAATATAGTTTGAATATGTGCATAACTAAAAAGATAAAGTCCTATTCAGAGTAGGAGTTAACAATAAAATAACTAATTAAAAGTAAAAGATTGGACTAGGATTCACATATGTATCAATAGAAGAGGAATTTAACTTTTATTAGGATATGAAAAGTCTATTTGTCTTTTGTTAATATTTGTATAAAATTATGATCATCTATGTAATTAGAATTTGAACTCTATAACAATATAAACAGGGTTAGATGCTACTTTAAAGGATGACTAGCCCCACATATTCAAATTCCAACAATTTTATCTACTTTTTCAATGAGAGGGTTTTATTTAATTTATTGCTTTATTTACTACTTTTATTTATAGCTTGATTTATTTTTCTACACTTAAGTTTCATGCAAACTACTTCTCTATTAAACTCGTACATTTTCTTTACATGATTGTGCTTTTAGAATAGATTACTTTTATTAAGGGTTTAAGGCCTAGAATCCTCATTTTATTTGATTAGAGGTAGTTGTAGCATCGTTGCAACTTCAATCCTAAGTTTAATGAATTGGCAAAATGGCAAACTTGTAATAATGTGATATATATATATATATATGTGAGAATGTGATTAGTTTGATGTTTGATTGTATGAGTTAAGTCAATATAAGCGATTTAGATTAAGACTAACAATGTCTACAACTAATAGTAGATATTAGCCAATTTGATCATGATAAGCTATATCAAAAGTTATTTTTCAATGTAAAAAAAATAAAAGTGAGAGCAATGTCAATTATTTTTTTTAGCTCAAGGAATTTTTTTTAATTTTAAACCAAATAGATGACACGTGTTTAATCAAATAAACCAAGAATTATATATATAAATAAATGTTAGAGATAAATGTTGATGTAAGTCAAACAAAATTGAAAAGTTGAGACTTGAGAGCTTGATGATGATTAAGATATCTCATGTGAGAGTTAATAAAAAAAAATTCAATTATATATCAATAATTTTTTTTAATAAAAAATAATAATTTAAATTCTATTAAAATAAAATAATTTACTAGTATAATCCTTTATTTTATTATTAATCTATAGTTCTCAGCCAAAAGATAATATTTTTTTAAGTAATATGTTTCATTAATAAAAACAAAGGTGATTAGAATAAATATTTAAAAAACTTGAAATTATTAAAAAAAAAGCGATATCTTTAATTAAAACCTTTTTTATCCTATTAATGTGATTTGTTTATTTGAATATTTTTGTGCTGAAGCAAAACAATTATCATAATCATAAAAGAAAATTGTTTTTAAAATATTTTCATTATTATGACACATACGTATTAAAAATTACAAATATAATACACGGGAACTTTAAAACATATTAAAAAAAAAAAACATAAACTCTATTTTAATTGAATATTCATAAGACTTTTTTTATATTAGGCACATAATAATTAAAAAAATATTAACATTCCTATAAGGACCTATAATATTATTTTAGAACCATGGATAAATTGAATAATAATATTAATTTTTTTAGTGCATTTAATGAAATAAAAAAAAATCAAAAGGGGTTAGGCCTAAGCACCTGGCCTAAGCTTGCAAGGCGAGGCCTAGGAGTCTGGCCTTTTCTTTTTTTGTTTTATTTTATTAGATACTTTATTTATATATAAAAAAATAAACAGTTGATGACATGTTGTTTGCTGTTCCAGATTTTATCTATCGGAGAGATGACTGAGAAATCACAATTAGGTTTTTTGCACTAAAAATACCAATTTTCTTCCTATTTCCATCCTAAAACAACTAAAAAAAATACTCTTACCATCTCAATAACCTATTTTTTCAACCTAAAACAACTCTGAATTCGTCCAAAAACACAAAAGCAAATAGAAAAAAAAATTATCTCTCAACATGTTCTATTTTTTTATAAAGTTAAAGGTTTAAAAACATCTCAATGAAACTTCTTTTATCGAATGGAATCCGTTGATATCAAGATTAAACTTTTTTGTTATGGGAAGTTAGGCTAACAACAACTTTATCTGTTTCACTGGTGTTCGAAGACTTTCTCTCTTCTTTCTCATACCCCATGATTGAAAAGTAAATAAAATCTTTTGAAATAAAAATTAAAATTTTAAAAACTATAAGGATGGTAAAAGAAGAAAAAGGAAATAGGTTGATTAAATAGTATTTTTTTCGCATGAATTTGAGATTGATCATATGATTTCTTTTTATTTTACACTTTAATACTTTTTTGTTGAATTGTTTCTTTTTTTATTCTTAACAATTTTTAAGAAATTAATCATTAATTTAATCATAAAAGGCTGTGATTAAAAATAAAATTTGAAGATGAAATTAAAAAAACACTCTTTGTTATCATTGTCACAATGATTTTCCTATCCGTTTAAGAATATTTTGTAATATAATATAATGTAATATTCATTAATTTATGAGGCAGCAGTAGTTTCGAGTAGTTTTACCAATGCTCAAGATTAAATTCAACGCAAATATATATGCAGTGAAATGGTGGAGAAGGGGGGGTATTGTATTATATAAAATGCTTAATTAGAAAACTAGAAAACGCAATAAATTGAAAGGAAAAAGACATAGTAGTTGGAGCAAAAGTGACAAATAGATAAGAGAGAGATTGAGAGCAGGCGGAAAGTCAAGTATTTTGGGAACTTGAACCAATGGCATTGGCAC
>Ga0307510_10002326_pt1 | contig 21483 bp, 11 predicted proteins | sample 12_EM_MG_FD_207224 | JGI IMG/M metagenome (GOLD analysis project Ga0307510, IMG submission 207224) | Populus trichocarpa ectomycorrhiza microbial communities from riparian zone in the Pacific Northwest, United States - 12_EM | ecosystem: Host-associated > Plants > Roots > Unclassified | place... | reverse complement strand
TATTGATTACGATTCGTGTTTTGAGATTTCAAGTAACTGGAACAAGATACAGGTTATGCGACGGCAATGCTTTTGTTAAAAATCTAAAAAAACCAATGTATAAACCAACCAACTAATGAAAAAAAACAAGGATAGTAACATACCCCCTTAACAGAAAAGCTGATTGTAAACCATAGTTATAGTAAAAATATATCTCAAAATATTTATAACAATACGGTTTACTAATGCTATCACTAACTAACTAATCAATAAACCGTTCAACCCAAATTTTATGCATTTTAAAAATTTACTCAAAGTAAGTTGTTGCTTTATGTTACTGTGTTTATTTGCATTGCCTGCTTTGGCACAAAACACAGTAGTTACCGGTAAAGTAACAGACTCAAAAGATGGATCACCTATCCCGGGTGTTTCCATATTAGCGAAAGGCACAACAGCCGGAACTGTAACTGATGCAAATGGTTCATTCCGGATTTCGGTTCCTTCATCAGTGACTACACTCGTGGCATCTTTTATTGGATACAATCGCCAGGAAGTAGCCATTACAGGTTCAGTTGTAAATATTAAACTGGAGTCCACTTCAACCTCTCTGAACGAGGTGGCCGTTGTAAGCGTTGGTTATGGCTCTGCCCGCAAAAAGGATGTAACAGGTGCTGTGGAAAACATTTCAGCCAAAAACTTTAACCAGGGCGCTATAATTAACCCTATTGATCAATTATCAGGTAAGGTTGCTGGTTTAACTATTACACAGCCGGGTGGTGACCCCAACCAGGTTGCTTCTGTTCGTTTAAGGGGGCAATCATCACTATCAGGTGGTTTATCACCACTATTTGTAGTTGATGGTGTGATCCTTGATGATCCAAACCAGTTTCAGAATATTCCTCCGGATGATATCGCATCATATGACGTTTTAAAGGATGCATCTGCAGCGGCTATATATGGATCACGCGGTGCTAACGGTGTTATTATCGTTACCACTAAAAAAGGCTCTCTCGGTAAACCTCAAATTACTGCAAGCTCTTTAGCTGGTTTCAGCAAACAAAGCAAATACTATGATTTGTTGTCTGCAGCCGATTTAAGGGCTTATAGCGATACCCTGGGTGCGTTAGATAAAGGCGCGAATACAGACTGGCAAAGAGCGATCACCCGCACCGCTTATCAGCAAAGACATTCTGTATCACTTTCAGGAGGTAACAGCAGTTCAAATTATATAGCTTCAGCTACCTATTCAAACCAGGAAGGTATTGTCCTTAATTCCGGAAAGAAGCAATTAGGATTGCGTTTCAGTGGTGAAACAAAAGCATTGGACGATAAATTAGATATTAAGGCCGGTATCCAGAATGTAAGCACTGTTCGCGATTTTATTGATTACTCTAACTTTAGCTTTATGTATAACGCGCCTCCGACATACCCGGTGAAAAATCCTGATGGGTCGTATTATGCATTCAGTGATTTCAACCTGGCCAACCCTGTTGAACATATCGAGCAGTCAGTTTTTCGGGCCTATGAGTATCTTACCCTGATGAATGGCTCTGTTGACTATAGCCTTACCAGTGCATTGAAAGTTGGCGGTCAGGGCTCAATTTCACGTAACAATGTTCAGACTCATGGATTTATCCCAACCTTCCCGGTTGAAGGCAACGTAAACCAGGCAGCGCAGGCGCAGGAAAATACCAACTCTTATAAAGGGAACCTGCACCTGAACTTCGATAAGACCTTTGGAAAACATACGTTGAATTTTGTAGCTGCGTATGAGTATAATGATTATATATACGATAATTTCCTTGCAGCTGGTCAGCAATATATCATACCAGAACAACAGGATAACAACCTCGGCGGTGGTATTAAACAATTCAATAATATCGGTTCTTATAAAGATGAATATACGTTGATATCCTATTTTGCGCGTGCAGCCTATAATTATGATGGTCTTATTTATGCAACAGCGACAATACGCCGTGACGGTTCTTCAAAATTTGGCTCGCAAAATCAATGGGGTACCTTCCCATCGTTTGACCTGGCTTACCGCTTAAAGAAGGATTTGTTGGCTAATGTTGACTGGTTAACTGATCTAAAAGTCAGAGTAGGTTATGGTGTGACCGGTAATGCGGACGCTATAGGACCTTATACTACATTGGGAACTGTGGGAGCAGTTAACAAGTTTTATGATGGGGCAACAGGGTATTTTCTAACAGCATATTCCACTAACCAAAACCCTAACCCGGCACTGAAATGGGAAGAACGGCATGGTCGTAATATTGGTTTGGATTTTGACCTGTTCAACGGCCGTTTATCGGGTAGTATGAACTATTTTAATGATAAAACAAAAAACCTGCTTTACAACTATACGGTACCTACGCCACCGTTCGTATTCAATACCTTGCTTGCCAACGTAGGATCGATGGTGAATAAGGGTTTTGAATTGTCATTATCAGGACAAATACTTACAGGCCCTAAATTAAGGTGGACCGCTAATGGCCAGATATCCTTCATCAAGACAACTATTACTAACTTGTCCGGAGAATATTCTTATGCAGGCACAACTTATCCATTGCAAGCCTCACAAATTCCGGTGGGCTATGCACAGGGACGTGGGTTGAGCTCTAACCCGATCACCTTTCTGAAACCAGGTTACAGCCCGTACGTATTTTACTTGCCACACTACACCGGTGTGAATGCTGCAGGGCATCAAACTTTTGATGGTGTATCGATCGATCCAAAGGATCCGGGTGGTAATGCAAGCCCTCCAGGGCATTATATTGATCCGGCTCCGAAATTTAACTATGGTTTCAGCAACAGCTTCGACTATGGCAACTGGAACCTTAACTTTGCTTTAAGAGGTGTTTACGGACAGAAGATTTTTAATAATACTTTGCTTGACGTACAAACAGTTACCCGTCTGCCAGGAAATAACGTAACTAAAGAGGCTTTAACTAACGGAATTAAAGATGCTCCGGTAGCTTCGGATTTGTGGCTTGAAAACGCTTCCTTCCTGCGTATGGATAACATCACTTTAACCTACACTTTCAGGAATGTGAGCTTTGCAAACAATCTGCGTGTATTTGTTTCATCCAATAACCCATTTGTGATAACCAAATACAAAGGTCTGGACCCTGAAGTTAAAACGGAAAATGCAGCGGGTGGCAATATATTGTTTGGTAATAACTTAAATGGTTCTAATAACCAGGCATATATTGATGCCAACTATGGCGGCCAGGCATACTACCCAAGAGTCAGGACATTTTCAGTTGGTTTAAATATTACATTGAAATAAGAAATCTATTACTTAACGAAAATAGTGATGAAAAGAAAAAAACATTTGATTATTGCCTGCACAGTGATACTTGTGGGCGGTATCGTCCAATCGTGCACAAAGCTCGATAAGAAAATATACAGTGTCGAGCCCACCGGTAATTTTTACCAGACTCCCGATCAATTGAAAGCGGGGATAGCACCTGCCTACGTTGCCCTGCAGTCAATACCTGACGGTAACGTAATGAATATGAATGAAATTACTACCGATGAAATTATTGTTCCAACCAGGGGCAATGACTGGTACGATGGAGGTCAATGGCAAGGATTATGGCTTCACAAATTTAAACCTGACGTTTTTGTAGATGGCGGCTGGAGCGATTTAAATAATGGTATAGGTAAAGTGAACTTTACTTTGAATATTTTGAATGGCCTTGCAAGCAAGCCATCAAATTACGATGCAATTGTTGCAGAACTTAAGGTGCTTCGTGCTTACTTTCTTTTCCAAATGATGGATATGTTTGGAAGGGTACCGGTTGTAATAGACTATAATACGGACCCCAGCAAAGTTACGCAGAAAACCCGTGCTGAAGTTTACGCTTTTTTAGAAACTGAATTGACTACAAATGTGCCATTATTGAGTACTACAGTAGATAAAACCACTTATGGCAGGCTGACACAATATGCTGGTTATATGCTGCTTGCTAAACTCTACCTGAACGCGCAGGTTTATACCGGAACCGGGCAGTGGGCGAAAGCAATTACGGCAGTAAACACTGTTATCAATTCTAATAAGTATATCTTGCAGCCTAACTACTTTGATAACTTTTCAAACAGCAATGAAAATTCGTCGGAGAATATCTTTGTTGTGCCGTTCGATAAAATCAATATTGGTGGTATGAACTGGGAGATGCAAACACTACACTATTCGCATAACCTCACTTATGGCTTAACCGGCCAACCCTGGAATGGGTTCTGTTCGACCGCTGATGTATTGAACAAATTCGACGCAGCAGATACACGTAAAGCTCAATTTTTAGTTGGACAACAGTATGAAGCCGATGGAGTTACACCATTGCTAGATAAACAGGCAAACTTGTCGGTGGTCCTTAATCCTAACATTACCTCATTATCTGATGCCACCCTTCCATTCCGTATGGCTGGCGCCCGTAATGTGAAATACCATCCTGAGGCAGGTACAGCAGGTAATCAAAGCAATGACATGGTTCTCTTCCGTTTATCAGACGCTTACCTGATGCTTGCTGAAGCATCTTTTCACACCGGTGACGTGGCTACAGCACTTACAGCGGTTAACAAAGTGCGCCAACGTGCCGGTGTTGCAGCCTGGACTGCTGGCGATTTAACTTTACCTAGTTTGCTGGATGAAAGAAGCCGCGAATTAATGTGGGAAGGCTGGAGAAGAAACGACCTTATCCGTTTCGAAATTGCAACAGGTACTCATTATTTCACAGGCCCCCGCACTCCTGCAAAAACAGATGACGGCGATCAGCACACAATGATTTTCCCGATCCCGGCACCTGAAATACTTTCAAACCCTAACCTGACCCAAAATCCAGGTTATTAATAAGTTGATTGAGATTGAAGAAAGACAAGACAGAGTAGTAATTGCTACTCTGTCTTTTATTTTATATTTACTTTTATGTACCATAGGATAATTCCAGCAATACTGTTAGCACTTGTATTTACCTCTTGCCAGCGCTCAGATAAGCAGGCAGACCCAAAGGATGCTTTATTTCAATTGAACCCTTCTTCTCAAACAGGAATAAAATTTGTGAATAAAGTTATTGAAGACGGTGAATTTAACGTGTTCAACTATCGTAATTTTTATAATGGCGGGGGTGTAGCTATAGGTGATGTAAATAACGACGGTAAACCCGACATATTTTTTACATCCAACCAGGGCGAAAATAAACTCTATATCAATAAGGGCAATTGGAAATTTGAGGATGTAACCGAAAAAGCCCATGTAAAAGGGTATAAAAGATGGCATACTGGCGTAACCATGGTTGATATTAATGGCGACGGCTGGTTGGACATTTATGTTTCGAATAGCGGAGGCATGAAAGATGCCGATAGAGCAAATGAATTATACATCAATCAAAAAGATGGCACATTTAAAGAAGAGGCAGTACAATATGGATTGGCTGATAAAGGCTTATCTACCCAAGCCATATTTTTCGACTTTGACCACGATGGAGATCTGGATTGTTTTGTGTTGAACAATAGCTACCGCCCTATCGGAAGTTTCGGTTATCAGCGGGATTTGCGTAATCTCCGTGATCCTCAGAATGGAGACCGTTTCTATAGAAACGACAATGGAAAATTTGTCGATATAAGTGAGCAAGCCGGAATATATGGCAGCGAAATAGGGTTTGGACTGGGTGTAACTGCCGGGGACCTGTTTAATACTGGCTGGGATGATATGTATATATCGAATGATTTTTTTGAGCATGATTATTTATACAAGAACCTGCACAATGGTAAATTCAAAGAAATAAGTGAGGAAGCAATAAGGCATATGAGCTTATCATCCATGGGCTCAGACATGGCGGATATGAACAATGATGGGTTTCTGGATGTATTTACTACCGATATGCTGCCCGAAGGTGATTATCGCTTGAAAACAACTACAAAATTTGATGAATTTGATGTCTATAATGCCAAGCTGAAAAATAGTTTTCATCACCAGTTTACTGCTAACTGCTTACAGCTAAATAACGGTGATGGTACTTTTAGCGAGATTGCCGGTTTAGCCGGCATAAATGCTACAGACTGGAGCTGGGGAGCACTGGCATTTGATTTTAATAATGACGGCTGGAAAGATATTTTTGTGAGCAATGGAATAAGCAGAGACCTGACCAACCAGGATTTCCTGGCCTATTTTGGAAGCGAGGAGGTCATGAATGAAGCAAAAAGCGGTGGGTTCAAATCGAAAAAATTCCTTGAAAAAATGCCCAAGACGCCTATAACCAGTTATGGGTTTTTAAATCAAAAGGATCTTACTTTTAAGAATGAAACTATCCCGCTTGGTTTTACTACACCAAGCTTTAGTAATGGGGCAGCATACGGCGACCTTGATGGTGATGGCGACCTCGATCTTGTAGTAAATAATGAAAATGGGGAAGCTTTTATGTACCGGAATATGACATCCGAAAGGACGCACACCCATTACTTGAAAATAAATTTGAAAGGCAGTGGTATGAACACCTTTGGTATTGGTGCAAGGGTAACTGTTTATACAAAAGGTATCCAGCAAGTACTTGAACAAATGCCTACCCGTGGATTTGAAAGCTCTGTTGAACCGGTATTGAATTTTGGAGCTGGTTCAAATAAAACTATTGATAGCCTGATAGTAACATGGCCGGATATGAAAATGCAGGTGTTGAAAGATATCAATACCAATACTACCATCACCCTAAAGCAATCGGATGCCAACCTGGTATACATACCTGCTGCACCGCCAGCATCTCTGTATAAAAACATTACATCTGCCAACATCAAAGGGGATATTTATCATAGAGAAAACGACTATAAGGATTTTGATGATCAAAGACTGATACCAAAAATGATATCTGCGGAAGGGCCAAAACTCGCGGTCGCCGATGTGAACGGAGATGGCCTTGAAGATTTTTTTGTTGGTAGTGCGACGGGTGATACGTCAAAACTTTTCATACAAGAAACAGACGGAACCTTTAAACAAAAACGGGAATTTACCTTTGAACAAGATAAAAACAGTGAAGATATCGGAGCATTATTTTTCGATGCAGATCATGATGGGGATATGGACCTGGTGGTAGTGTCGGGTGGGAACCTGCAAAGGGTGGGTGAACTGAATATGTTAGCCCGGCTATATATCAATGATGGGGTCGGTAACTTTACCCGCAAGTTTAATGGGTGGCCGCTTGTTTCGCTGAATGCATCTTGTGTAAGATTAAATAGTAATAACGGGGATCTGTTTATCGGTGGGCGTAGTGTCCCCGGTACTTATGGAGTTATTCCATCCAGCAAATTATTGAGAAATGACGGGCATGGCAATTTTACTGATATTACTGCCAGCGTAGCTCCGGAATTATCGAAATTGGGAATGGTGACTGATGCGCAATGGACTGATATCGATGGTTCAGGTAAAAATTCATTGGTAGTAGTTGGAGATTGGATGCCTGTAACCATTCTTAAATATGTGAACGGAAAACTTCAAAAAGCAGGGGAGATAACTAATTCTTCGGGATGGTGGAATTGCCTGACTGTTGCTGACCTGAATGGTGATGGTAAACCCGACCTGATCGCAGGCAATATTGGCTTGAACTCAAAAATAAAAGCGGATGTTGATCACCCTGCGAAGCTTTATGTATCCGATTTCGATGGAAACGGACAAGTAGAATGCATCCCTGTTTACTATAAAACCGATGGTAAAGCATACCCGATTAATCTTCACGATGATATTATCAAACAACTGCCTTACTTGAAAAAGAAATTTTTAAGATATGATGTTTATGCCGGTAAAGGCATTGAAGAAATTTTCACTGCAGGCGAATTGGAAAAAGCATCGGTACTAATAGTCAACCAAACTCAAACATGTGTTTTTTATAACAATGGTAAAGGTAACTTCACTATGAAGCCTTTGCCGATACGGGCGCAGTTTTCGCCGGTGTTTAGCATATTGGTAACAGATATAAATCATGATGGGGTCAAGGACCTGTTTTTGGGCGGAAACTTCTACGGATTAAAACCAGAGATCGGGAGATACGACGCTAATTATGGAGTTACACTATTGGGTAGCCGGATACACGGATTTGATTATTTACCACCCGCAAAAAGCGGATTGTTTATGACAGGCGAAGTACGGGATATTTCAACCATCGATACAAAAAATGGTAAACTAATCATTGTAGCACGAAACAATGATGCCTTACAGCTATTTAAAGGAAATTAGATAATGAAACAAACCGGGATTTATAGAGTCCAGGTTTGTTTTATTATTAGAAGTAGCTTGCAAAATTCAACTGCACATTCACATGGTCAGAACCTGATGCCGGGAGTTTATCATCAAGATAGCTTTCAAAGGGCAAAATGGACATTTGATACACATGATCTCTAAAATATTGCCGCATCGCCGCATATGCTTTTGCCCTTTCATCAAATCTTCCTTTGTAAATAATAGCAAATAGAGTGTTGCCTTTAGGCATGTTAGTAAAAATCACATCGTTTTCATTAGTTGACTTTTTATTAATAAAAAAACCTAAATTAACTTGGGTTGAATCTTTCCCCACCGGTAAAAACTGAGCTATAAGTGGCTGCGTCTTTTTAACATTATGCGTTATGACATATTGTTGTAAGGTGGTAAGCATTTTCGCAGCCTGACTAAACTGATCTTTTGTTAATACCTGTTTCTTTATCTCTATCAGATTATCTTCAGGCACTTTGGTTTTAAAGATATTGAAACCATAATGTAGACTGTCGGTCTCCATAAATCTTTTAAGATCATTAATATGCGTTTCATCAAAGGAAGCCGGACTTATCTTGTCGATGATGTAATTGATGGCAAAGACCTTTTTATACACAATAATTGATGTTCGGTCTTGTTCTTTATTTGGAATAATGGCATAACTGTAATCCACCGTTTTGTCACCCCAGTTATCCTTAATTTCGAGTAAATTACCCTTTGATTTAACATTTAACTTTTTCCGCCCATAATTAATTTCAAATGAAACAGTATCCTTTTTTATAATGATCTTATCTGAATCAGCAACAGGGACAGTGTTAATGTCCGGTCTCCATTTTTTCCAGTTGTCCGGATTAACCAACTGTACAAATACATTTAAAAACGGGGCTTTTACAGATACTGTCTTTTGCTCAAAAACTGGTAGGAAGCAGGCTGCGAAAACAAATACGAGCAGCAATAACACAATAACTTTTTTCTTCATTCAGGTGTAATAGAAAGATGGTTCCGAAAGTATAGAAAAAAATCCGTTTTTGAGCATGTGAGGGCAATATTTATATGGTTTTTTTTAATTGATTTTGTCATACGCAAGCTTGGTTTCATTGTTATAAATTAATATTTTTATAGCTATCAAATACCTGAAAGTTTACACCATGAGACCAAAAAACTGCTATCAAATAACATATACCTCATCTACCTGTTTTTCCCGGTTTCTTCAAAAATAAAGGTATAATAAATGACCATAAATTTTGTCAGGGTAAGCCACAGCGGTAAAGGTTTTTATTCACTTTATTTAATTATTTTAATAATAATCAGTCTCTCTTCGTGTAAAAGAAGAGAAACAGAGAGTTCTCTTTTTGAGTTGCTGCCATCTTCCCAAACTAATGTCCATTTTGTAAATAAACTGAGCGATAGTGACTCTCCTGGTATTTTAAATTACCTGTACTTCTATAATGGCGGAGGCGTAACCATTGGTGACATTAATAATGATGGATTACCCGACCTGTTTTTCGCATCCAACAAAAAGGGGGGTAATAAACTTTACATAAACAAAGGAAACTACCAGTTTGAAGATGTAACAGCTAAAGCAGGCGTCGCCGGTACAGCCGATTGGTGCACCGGCGTGACCATGGCTGATGTAAATAACGATGGTTACCTGGATATTTATGTTTGTGCAGTAGCGGGTAAACTCGGGTTAAAAGGGCATAATATGCTCTATATTAATAATCATGATGGTACCTTCACGGAGAAGTCTGCAGAATATGGTCTCGACTTTTCGGGATACTCTACGCAGGCAGTTTTTTTTGATTATAACCATGATGGTAAACTGGATTGCTTCCTCCTGAACCAGTCTAATCACTCCGTTGAAACTTATGGTGATACCAGCCTGAGACGAAAAGTTAATAATTTGGCAGGCAGTAAGTTATATGTAAACAAGAATGGCCATTTTATTGATGTAACAGTACAATCGGGCATTTACAGTAGCGCATTGGGATACGGATTAGGTGTTGCTGTGGGCGACCTTAATAATGATGGTTGGGAAGATATTTACGTCGGTAACGATTTCCACGAAAACGATTATTATTATATCAATAACCTCGACGGTACATTTACTGAGTCAGGGGCAAAACATTTTAATCATTACAGCCGATTTAGTATGGGTAATGATATGGCCGACTTTAATAATGACGGCCAATTGGATATCGTAACCGCAGACATGTTGCCGGGGGAAGAGAAAATCCTGAAGACTTACGGCGGCGATGAATCGTACGATCAATACCGGCTGAAAATTCTGGACGGAGGATTTCAATACCAATATTCCCGTAATTGCCTGCAAAAAAATCTTGGTAACGGCGAGGCATTCAGCGAAGTGGGTTTAATGGATGGTGTTTATGCGACCGATTGGAGCTGGAGCCCCTTACTGGCTGATTTTGATAATGACGGTATAAAAGATCTGTTTATTGCCAACGGTATTAAACGCAGGCCAACTGATATGGATTATATCAGTTTTATATCCAATTTCTCTGTACAGTCAATGCTGAAATCATCGCATCAGATTGATAGTGTTACAGTAGATAAAATGCCCGGCGGTGAGTCCCGTAGCTATATTTTTAAGGGTACGAAAAGTGAAAAATTCATCGACGAGAGTGCACTATGGGGTATTCGCGATGCAATGATCTCTAATGGTGCGGCATATGTCGATCTGAACAATGATGGCCACCTTGATCTTGTGACCAACAATATGAACCATGAGGCCTGTATTTACAAAAACATATCAAAAGGCTCACATTACCTGAGTTTAAAATTTAGTGGAACAGCCGATAACAAGTTTGGAATAGGTGCAAAAGCTTATGTTTTTAGTGGTGGGCAGATGCAGTATGAACAATTGATGCTGACGCGTGGTTTCCAGTCGGCAGTAGAGCCAAAATTGCATTTCGGGTTAGGTGACAAACAAAAAGTTGATAGTTTACTGATCGTCTGGCCCAATCAAAGCTACCAGGTGCTACGGAATATAAAAGATGATCAGCTTTTATTGATCGATCAAAAAAATGCCGGTGATCATTTCGATCATAATCAATTCTTTCCACCTAAGGCACCGATGTTCAGTAATATAACTAACCGGGTGAATATTAAATGGAAGCACCAGGAAGATAACTTTGTTGATTTTAATATACAACCGCTTATCCCGCATATGCTCTCTGAGGAAGGTCCGAGGATGGCTGTAGCCGACGTAAATCATGATGGATTGGATGATTTTTATATATGTGGGGGAAGGGGGCAACCCGGTGAGCTGTTTGTTCAAATACCTGATGGCACATTTAAAGCTTCCGTACAACAGGCATTTGTGAACGATGCAGCGAGTGAAGGTGTTGATGCTGTTTTTCTTGATGCAAACCACGATGGTTACCCTGATCTGTATGTCGTGAGTGGGGGTAGCGAGCTTCCGGATGGAGCAGATGCATTGGCGGATCACCTGTATATAAATGATGGGAAAGGGGACTTTAAAGAGTCAAATAATATTCCATCAATCAAGCTTAACAAGTCTGCTATAGCAACAGCAGATGTAAACCATGATGGGTATCCTGATATTTTTGTGGCTGGTGCTCCTGCAGTTCTCGGGTTTGGAAAAGTGCCTGAGTCGTACCTGTTGATGAATGATGGACGTGGGCATTACCAAAAAGTACAAGTACCCGATGAATTAAAATATGCAGCCATTATCAGGTCTGCTGCTTTTGCCGATATGGATGGTGACGGGTGGCCTGACCTGGTTGTAGCAGGTGAGTGGATGCCGGTAAAAGTTTTTATGAATAAGAAGGGTAAATTCGTAGAAGAACATAATGATGAACTGGATAAACTATCGGGGTGGTGGCAACGGATTTTGCTTGAAGATGTTGACGGTGATGGCAAAACAGACATTGTCGCAGGTAATTACGGCTGGAACTCGAAACTAAAACCCACAGCACAGGACCCGGTAAAACTATTTTTATCAGATCTTGATAAGAACGGCACCATTGATCCTATATTGACATACAGTATCGATCAAAAAGATTACACCTTTCTAGGCAAGGGCGACATAGAAAAACAAGTTCCATTGATTAAAAAGAAATTTTTATACTATCATGATTTTGCAGGTAAAACGGTTCAGCAAATATTCGGTGATTCTTTAAGCAGTAAGCCATGGATTGCTAATTCTTTCACATCGGGAATTTTTTATAACAAGGGCCAGGGTAATTTCCAATTCAAGGCTTTGCCATCATCCATGCAGGTAGCGCCACTTTTTGGTTTAGCTGAGATGCCGGGGAAAGGCATATTAACCGGTGGTAATTACTCTGGTGTGGTACCTTTTGAGGGCCGGTATGACTCCGATTATGGCGATGTTTTGCTGATAGATAAGGGAAGAAACCATAAATTTATTTCATCAGTAGCGTCGGGATTTTTAGTGAGGGGTGAAGTAAGGGATATTAAAGCGATAAAAACCGCAAAAGGAACTATTTATGCGGTAGCAATCAACAATAAACCAATTGAATTTTTCAAACCAAACAATTAAAGATGAGTAAGATATATAAGTCGTTAGTTGGTGCAACTATGCTTTGGAGCTCAACTGTTTGCGCACAGGATGAGTGGAGAATAAAGGCTGACAAGATCGACCCAGCTAACTATTATGGCGTTACGGTAGCCAATGGAATGATCGGTATTGTATCATCGCCTGAACCGTTTAAAGTAAAGAATGTAGTGCTGGCCGGTGCTTATGATTTGTATGGCCGCGGCCGGGTAAGCAACTTTCTGAATAGCTTTAATTTGCTCAACATGTACCTGGAGATTAATGGTAAGCGTGTAGATGCGAAGAATATCCGAAATTTTAAACAGGAGTTGGATATGCAGCATGCATCTTTCACCACCACACTTGACTATGGTGACGAAGCGTCAATTAAATATACCTACTATTCACTGCGACACCTGCCTTTTACGGTTTTAATGGATATTTCCATCACAGCTAAAAAGCCAATCAATATTACCGCTGCGAGTATAATGGAATCGCCCGATGCTTTAAAGGACGTACAGAACTATTATAATGAGATCGACCGCCCTCATGTAACAATTAGCCTGCTTACCTCAACCGCTAAAAGCCCTACAGGTAAATTACTATTATGTGCATCAAATACTTTCCTGTTTAATGAATCTCATGGTCAGGAACCTCGTGTGATACATGAGATGTGGGACAACAACATGCACCTGATGAAATTTAGCAAAAAGATCGACGCAGGTCAAACTTACAGTTATTCAGTTGCCGGCTCATCCATTACCTCGGCGCACGATGCTGATCCGCTGAACCAGGCCGAAAGGCTAACTATGTTTGCCAAACTGGAAGGACGTGACCGTTTGATTCAATATCATGAAAAAGCATGGGACGAATTATGGAAAAGCGACATAAAAATTGAAGGCGACCCGCAATCGCAGCAGGATATACATAGTATGTTATATCATTTGTATTCCTTTTCCAGGGCAGGTACTGCCTATTCGCCATCGCCAATGGGCTTATCGGGTTTGGGATATAACGGCCACGTGTTCTGGGATGCTGACCTTTGGATGTATCCTGCTTTGCTGGTCTTGCACCCAGAGATAGCCAAATCATTGGTTGAATATCGTTATCAACGTTTGACTGTTGCCAAACAAAATGCCTTCTCGCATGGCTATAAAGGCGCAATGTTTCCCTGGGAAAGCGCCGACAGCGGGGTAGAAGAGACGCCGGTTTGGGCGTTGAGTGGTCCGTTTGAACATCACATTACCGCTTGCGTTGCCTTTGCTGCCTGGAATTATTATTGTGTTACACAGGATAAGCAATGGCTATTGGAAAAAGGCTGGCCTATATTGTCTGCCACTGCCGATTTTTGGGCAAGCCGTGTAGAAAGAAATGGCCCCGGTCATTATGATATCAAAGATGTGGTTGCAGCTGATGAATGGGCGGAGAATATTGACAATGACGCTTTTACTAATGCAGCCGCAAAAGCTAACCTGCAAAATGCTACCGAAGCAGCAAAGATATTGGGACTTAAGGCTGATCCAGACTGGGACTTAGTGGCTCAAAATATCCCAATATTGAAAATGGATAACGGCGTGACCAAAGAATTTGCTACTTACAAAGGTGAAGGCATCAAACAGGCCGATGTAAATCTGCTTGCCTATCCTCTAAAAACAATAACCGATCCAGCCCAGGTAAAAAAGGACCTGGAATACTATGAAACCCGTGTTCCAAATGAAGGTACGCCAGCAATGACGCAGGGCATATTTACTTTACTATATTCGAGGATCGGGAATGGGGATAAAGCCTATCACTTTTTTAAAGATGCGTACGAACCAAACTTAAATCCACCATTTAGAGTGATCGCAGAAACGAAAGGTGGGACTAATCCATATTTTGCTACCGGAGCAGGGGGGATAGTACAGAGTTTGCTGATGGGATTTGGAGGTTTGGATATCACCCCGCAAGGCATAGTACAGGTAAAAAGCACACTGCCATCAAAATGGAAATCAATAACTATAACTGGTGTGGGTGTCGATAAAAAGACATACACAATTAAATGACCAATTTTAACTATTATTATATTATGAAACGTTTTTTGTTTTTTGTGCTGATAACCGCTACGTTTTTTACATCCTGTAAAAAGCCTGATTATGAAAAAATACTGCATGACCCTGGATTATATAGCCGGACCGTGCATGAATTGAATGGCGTGGTGATGGGCAATAATTTTTCTCCGGTAGTAGCTTCCCGTAACTATGCATACGCGTCAGTTGCAGGGTATGAGGTAATTGCAGCCGCATACCCGGATAAATATAAATCACTGGTTGGTCAATTAAACGGCCTTACAAAAGTGGCCCAACCAGTACCCGGTGAGAAAATAGACTATGAATATGCAGCATTACTGGCATTTTGCAAGGTAGGTGAGGCTGTTACATTCCCCGAAGGAAGCTTGAAATACTATACTGATAGCCTGCACCAGGTAGCCGTCACTCACGGCATGCCCGATGAAATGGTTACTAATTCCGAGAAATATGCTAAGGCCGTTGCAGCTTCTATTATGGCATGGAGTAAAAAAGATAATTACCTGAAGACCAGGAGTGCACCAAAATTTGCGGTTAATGATTCCGCAGGACGTTGGGTGCCCACTCCGCCTGCATATTCAGAAGCAGTTGAACCACATTGGCGCGAGATAAGGACGATGGTAATGCACAATGCAAAAGAGTACAGTGTACCGCCACCACCAACATTTAATGTAACCGATAAAAACAGTAAATACTATAAAGAGGTAATTTATATTAAGAATACAGTAGATAGCTTGAATGCAGAACAGTCTCATATAGCTGATTTTTGGGATGATAATCCGGGGAAATTAAATGTATCTGGCCATGTGATGTTTGTAACCAAGAAGTTCTCACCTCCCGGACATTGGCTAAGCATAGTCGGTATTGGTGCTAAAAAAGTTAATGCTGACTTTAATACCACAGTATGTGCTTATGCAAAAACAGCAATCGCCTTGTTTGACGCTTTTATAGAGTCCTGGACGGCGAAATACACTTATAAAACCGCACGGCCCGAAACAGTCATAAATAAGTATATTGATAAAAACTGGAGGCCGCACTTGCAAACACCGCCATTTCCGGAATATACATGCGGGCATTGCACCATATCGGCTGCTGCTGCCGAAGCGCTTACCAGTGTTTTAGGTGATAAGATAGCTTACACCGACACTTCTGAACTGGAGTTTGGTATTAAAAGCCGATCATATAAATCATTCAGAGATGCAGCGAGCGAGAATGTATGGGCCAGATTTTATGGAGGCATACACTTTCATAATTCATGTATTGTTTCCAATCATTTTGGAAAAGTAGTTGGCGATTCGGTGGTATGGAAATTGGTTATGAAAAAATAAAGAACGTTACATCTGGAAATTTTAGACTTGATTTAAGAGTATAGAATAAATTTAGAAGGTAGCTGCAATCAGCTGCCTTTTTTGTTGGGGTGAGCCTCAAATATTAAGTAAGATCTGGTACTAAAAAGTCGGGAGACTGAACATAGGATTTGCTGTTGGCACTAAAAAGTTCAATTGCATTATTGATAGCTTTCTTTTTAAGAATTAATATCTGCAATTGATCTACTGTAGGAATATGATGATGTAAATAGGTATTTAACTTTTTTAAAGCGTTTAACTCACCCTTCAGTATATCATCCATCATCACATGCTGATCCTTTGAATGCGTAATCCCTTTTATCAATTTGCCCCATATGGGCTTTATTTTGATTAGCGTGTCGTAATTGTTCTTGTTTTTTATTCTGAAGTTTTCTTCCAATACGGATACAAATTCAGCTCTTTCTGTTCCCAGTTTGCTGGCGATTTCTTTTAACTCAGGTGAATCAGAAGCATTTGCAAGCTTTTTATATTGTTCAATACAAACTGATAAGGAGGTGATCAACTCATTTAGGTATTTTGGATGATCTGAACGTTTGGTTTTAAAATCGTCGGGCACGCCACTTATAATTCTTCTCACAGTTTCCATACTGGGGATACGATACAAAATATTATATCCAAATTAACGAATTTATTTAATTGATATTTTAATTAAAAATAAAAAAACCGCTTTCTGGAAGAAAACGGTTTTTTTATTGGACTCATATAATTATCTGGATACGTTACGCGGATCAGATTTTGATTTTAATTGGTATTCCTGCGGCGGTGTGGCTCCGAGCAGGTTTTTAACAAAATAATCCCACCTGCGTCGCATCATATAGGACGAAAATCCACCGTAGCCATGTGCTGCGTTAGGGAATACCACCAGGTCATAATCCTTATTCGCCCTTTCCAAAGCCTCAACTACAAGCAAGGTATTTTGCGGAGGAACGTTGTTGTCCATTAAACCATGGGCCAGCATTAACTTGCCTTTCAGGTTTTTGGCATAATTCTCGGTTGCCTGCGCATCATAATTTGAATTGGTTGCTAAACCATCATAACGTTCGCCCCAATCATCCTCATAATTACGGTTGTCATGATTTCCTGATTCAGAGATACCTACCTTAAAGAAATCCGGGTAGCGGAACATAGCGGTTGCCGTAGCAAAACCACCACCCGAGTGCCCCCAGATACCTACACGGGTGGTATCCATGTAAGTATATTTCTCAGCTAATTGCTTAATACCTGTTATCTGATCAGGAATAGTATTCTCGGCCATATTGCCATAACTCATATCATGAAAGTTTTTTGAACGTAATGGATTGCTTGTGCCTTCAAGTACTACTACTACAAAGCCTAACTCTGCCAATGCCTGGTTATCGCCTCTTGAGGCTGCAAATGACCAACTGCCAACACTACCCCCTTGTGGGCCCGGGTAGATGTAATCGATAATCGGGTATTTTTTATTGGCATCAAGTTTTGTAGGCGTAAATATCAATCCATAAATATCGGTTTTACCACCATGTGCTTTAAGTTTAACCGGGGTAGGCGCATGCCAGCCTGTCGCTTCCAGTCTCGAAACATCTGTTTTCTCTAAACTGGTGATCAATTTGCCGTTCATATCCCTCAAAACAGTCACAGGTGGTACATCAGGTTTTGAGTAACTGTCAATAAAATATTTTTCTGATGGTGATAAAGTAACTTCATGGTTACCGGCTTCCGGCGTCAGTACAGCGAAATGTTTACCATCAAAGCCAATTTTGCATAACTGGCTGAAATAAGGATTTTCAGCCTGGCGGCCATCTGCAATAAAGTACAAAATACGGTTCTTTTCATCTACTTTAAGCAGTTGAGTTACTACCCAGTCGCCTTTAGTGATCTGATTTTTTACCTTCCCGGTAGCAGCATCGTACAAGTACAAATGCCCCCAGTTATCACGTTCAGAGAACCAGATGATCTCGTTGGTTTTTGACAAATAATGCCAGTTGATAGTACCCCAACCCGATTCATATTGCGTTGGTACAGATTCTTCAAATATCTCCTGCACTTTGCCGGTAGTTGCATCTGCAATACGTACCTTTTCAACTTTATGATCGCGTGAAGTAGATACAAAAGCAAGCTTACTTGCATCTGGGCTCCAGTCCACATCATCAAAAGTGCCGCTGCTGGCTATATCATCACTTAGCGTTGCCCTGTGTGGATCCGGATCTATTTGCAGTTTAATCACCTTAGATTCATCAACATTGATGATCACCCGGTGGATCATAGCAACCTCTTTATCACCCGGCAACGGATATTTCCATGCTTTTAGCTTTGGTTTACCAACATTAGTGCTCACGAGGTACATTTCACTTACATTGCGCTCATCCTGTTTAAATGTGGCTATCTTCTTTGAATCGGGTGACCAGCGCAGTATCGGTCCATCGCCGCTTTTCCAGCCGGCATTATCAGTAGCATAACCAAAATCTTTCTCACCGTCTGTAGTAAGCTGGGTTTCTTTTCGGGATTTTGTATCGCGTACCCATAAGTTATAATCTTTTATGTATGCTTCTTTAGAACCGTCAGGCGATGCTACCTGAAGTCCGGCTCCGCCACGATTTCTTCTTCCGCCGCGGCCCTTGCCTCCACTAATTATTTTTGAATTATCGGGTTTGCACTCATAAGTCTGCAGATCACAGCTCCATTGTTTGTCATCGGCTTCAAAAATCACCGATTTGCCGTCAGCAGAAAAACCAATGGACATAAACGGAAGCCTATCGCCATCGTATTGTTTCCCCGTAGCTTTGGAAAGCGATGAGGCCAGTTTTTGCTGATCAAATGCCGCCGATCTTGATCCTTTTACAGCGTCCACCAAAATAAATTCGCTGCCCTTGGCGGTTAATGTGCGGTACCAGAATTTATCGCCGGGTAGCCATTCAGCTCGTACACCGTCGTGATCAATCAAGAGTGTAGTATTATAGTTTAAAAAGCTTTCGGCGTGCTCATAATCCTTTGCAGTTAGCTGAGGAGATTGTTGGGCATTAGATGCCATTGCTGCCACCAGAAATGGCAAGGTGAGTAATAATTTGTTCATACTAATCAGTTAATATCAATCGTATGCAAATTAGGATTTTTTACATGAATGTTTGATGATGTAATAGGATTGTGGCAAAAGACAGTGGTACTTGTAATCCGATCAGGATGCATCAAATTGTATATCCCAGATAATAACCCGTTTATCATCACTAACGGAAAGCAATTGATCGCCATTCCAGGCCAATTTATTTACCGATAGCAGGTGACTTGCATAACCCTTTTCACGGTTAATGATCTTGTACAATTTAAAATCATCGGATCCCCATATTTTGATACTCTTATCCATACTTGCTGTCGCAAAGTAGGGTAGAGAGGGGTGAAACGCAATGTGATTAACGGCAAATAGGTGGGCTGGAATATTTTTGATCAGTTCAAATGTAAGGCTATCCCATATTTTTACCTGCGCGTCGCGTGATCCCGATGCAAGGTAACTACCATCGGGCGAATATTGCACGGTAAATACCGGCATAGTATGCCCATGGAGACTTTTGATTAACGTATAATCTTCCAGGTCATATATTTTGACCAAATTATCACGGCACCCAAAAGCAGCCTGTTTTTCATCCGGGGTTATGCTGATACTGCGGATAGTATCGTGTGATACTTTTATAGAATATACCCGATCGAACGTTTTAAGGTTCCATACAGACACTGTACCATCTTCGGAAGCCACGAGCAATTCATCTTTACGCCGGATTGATTTGATGTCAAATATGGGCTGCTGGTGACCTTTTAAGGCATGAATGATCTTCTGCTCTATGAAATCGAAAACTAATACATGCCCGTTGCGCAACCCGGCAAACAGGAGGGGATAACCTGCCGGGCAGTGGATAGCATAAACAGATGCTTGTACGGGAAACATTACTTTTATAAAAGAGTAATCTTTCAGGCTCCACTCCACCAGGCCTTTGTCATTGCCTCCGGTGAAAAGGATACCGGGTTTTTGCGACAACTCCAGCGTGAAGATAGGGTTACCATGACCTGTAAGTTCGGCTGTTTTATCTGCGGTGATCATTTTGGTTCATAGTTAATGGCTCATAGATCATAGCCATTTTCCATGAACTATGAACTATGATCCATGAACAATAATTTATTTATGGCGATTTTCCAGGTTCTTAGCTATTGTTTCCAGTGTCAGGCCTTTCTCGCGCAATAACACCAGCAAATGAAAAATGAGGTCTGATGTCTCGTCGATCATCTCGATTTCAGTTTGTGCCAAAGCAGCGATTACGGTTTCAACACCCTCTTCACCAACCTTTTGTGCTATTTTATTTAAACCTTTACTTCGAAGCTTATTCACGTATGATCCTTCCTGTGGGTGCTCATACCTGTCATTAATAATCTGTTCTAATTGAAGTATAAAGTTCTGATTATATTCAGTATTGAAACAACTGCGTGAACCGGTGTGGCATGTCGGTCCGTCGGCTTTGACTTTGATTAATAAAGTATCATTATCACAATCCAGACTGATGCTTTTTACATGTAGGAAATTATTGCTGGTTTCGCCCTTTGTCCACAAACGGTTTTTGGTGCGCGAAAAAAAGGTAACAATATTTTCCCGGACAGTCTTATCATAAGCTTCCCGGTTCATATAGCCGAGCATCAACACTTCAAGCGTGTGCTCATCCTGTATGATCACCGGAACCAGTCCGTCACTTTTATTAAAATCTATTTCCATTCTTCTTTTGTAATAGCATAAACTACTCCGAGCTGATTGCCGCAGTCGTTGTCATGCGAATATTTTAAACCTAACTTTTCAAAAACATTGATCGACGCCTTGTTTTCACTCATGGCAGTCCCAATGACTTTTTTCAGGTTGAGCGTATTAAATCCATAAGCAAGGCAAGCTGTTGCTGCTTCAGTAGCATAACCCTTACCCCAGTGGCGCTTAAGCAGGCGATAACCAAGATCAACATAATCGCCTGTTGATACATATTTTAAACCACACCAGCCAATAAACTCACCAGTTTGCTTATCAAACATATTTAAACGACCCATTTTGTATTTTTCATACTGATCGTAATTGTTTATGAAGTCATATACCTCATCCATTGAATTATAAGCTCCCGTGCCTACATATCGCGTAACGTCAGGATCGCTATTTAATTCAAACAGGTATTTTGCATCTTCAGTACAAAACTCCCTTAACAATAAGCGGGATGTTTCCAGTATGATAGCCATCAGTCTGCAAGCGTACGTACTTCTATATGGTGTTGCTTTAATATATCTTTCAAATCGGGTATCAAAATC
>Ga0307510_10002325_pt1 | contig 21489 bp, 24 predicted proteins | sample 12_EM_MG_FD_207224 | JGI IMG/M metagenome (GOLD analysis project Ga0307510, IMG submission 207224) | Populus trichocarpa ectomycorrhiza microbial communities from riparian zone in the Pacific Northwest, United States - 12_EM | ecosystem: Host-associated > Plants > Roots > Unclassified | place... | reverse complement strand
ATCTTCGCCCACAATGCTGACATCTTCGCAGACATAACCCCACACTCTTGTTGATGTATTGTTATCCTTTGGTGTTCGAGCGATCATTACCTTCTCGCCCTGATCTTTTCTATGTTCCGATCCCTCTCGTTCCTTTTGCCTACCATCTCCTCTATTTGTTCCTTCAATTTACTGGTTCCTCTATTCACTGTCGGTGCTCAAGCACCGACAATACTTTACCCAATGTGCACAGTTATAGAAACCTCTGAATCTACCTGTGCTACTAGTAACCGCATCGTTAGTTCTCGCTTTGTGACAGTGGTTACTCCGCGGCTCAGTCGCTCGAACTCGTCGGATGGGTAGGGTTCGATTCCGAAGCCTTGCATTATCGCCTACGTTTCCTTTCCTGTCCTAGAACCTGTCGTACGGTTGCATCTGCCTGTTTACTCCCTGTGAGACCACCTAAACGCTCCAGAGACGTACGGGCTTTACTTTAACTTATGCCCGGAACAGAGGCTTTGGTATAGATGGGGGCTTCTGCTAGTTCTTGCGTAGTAATTGGGTGGGAATCTCATCGGGTGAGCACGGAAGAGGGGAAGCCTTGCCTAGGTGGAAGGAAAGGTTGTTGTCCTTGTCGCAAGAAAGTCATGATCGTCGTTGACGTCGCGTTGTTCATCAGGCTATCGCCAGTGTTAGAGTTTGGATGACAAAAATTCGAATGTCACTAGAATTGACTTTGTGCTGCACACCTTGGCAATTCTATTGTGGCATCGTGAAGAATATTTCTGGCCCATCTTCTCTTGTCAAAGCAGATCGCAGCAGCGCCGTGATACAGACGGAGGACGAGGGCTTTGGGTACCTGGGTGCTAGTCAAAGTCATCCTGATTCACTCACGAGCATTGTGAGGCTGAGGGGTTGTTGGCAGCCAAGCCCACTGGCAGGTCCGTTCCAACATGGTGGGGGAGGGGGAAGGGCTTTGTCGGTCCGGAACGTGTCCCTGTAATCTTCGTGGCCTACTGCTCTGCTCGACCACTGCCAGGCGGTTCGCATCAGGGGAATCATATGCTGACCCTATTTTTGCGATTTGGCACCCGGCTGTCCTACAGCACACGTCTCTCAATTGAGAAGGGAATCCAGACGGCGGGCAGTCTGCAGTCATCATGAGTCATGTGGTCAACGAAGGGTCGTTACCGGTCGTATGGCTTACTGTTGACCCCCAGGTCCGGGTTCTGGAACATGTCGCACAGGCAAGTCGATTTTTGTGTCATCAGGCATGTAGGTATCGACGAGGCCAAGGACTGTGATGTCGAGCGCCATGGAGTGATACGACACGGTGCCTCCCACAACCGAGTCATGCGGCAGCGGCACTGCCCGTTCTGGAGACCCGTCCAAAACCTAACCCAAACGTAGGAGGAGTATCCTCTGCCACTGGCACGCAGCGCTGTCTTCGCCTTAGTGTCCCATCTTTTTAATTATTTTTATTCCACTGCCTTCGTATCGTTGGCCGAAAACTACTACTTCTTTTCCTCTAGGTCTTGTTCGCCCGTCTTCCGTCGGGCTACGCTACGCTAAGCAGTCAGCTACCCGAGGACGTTCTTTCTTCTCACGGCCTCATCTTCTCGTTCTCTCAAGTTGTCTACTTCTGGTCTCGAACAACGTCCTCACACTTCAAAAAAAAAAAAAAAAAAAAACTGCCATTGCGCTGATTGAATTAATTTAACCCACACCTGTGCCACAAACACAATCAAGCGCTCGACCCAAACTTACGCCTGTCCGTTTCAGGCAACCCCTTTGCGTCCACATATCATATATAACACAGCGAAGGTCTTAACGTTCTTAACCTTCGCCCAAACCCGTCCCAGTATCTCGCTATCACTTCCTCACAACCAACCAACTCCCCCTTCTCAAGACCACGTTTTTCCCTCACATTTTAGCATGACTGATCAGTCAGCATCATCTCGTTTCCGGACGCTTTTCGAGTTGGCCCTGAAGGACTACGAAATACTGACAAAAATATCATTGGTGGAGCACCCACTCGCTCAGAAACTCGAGAATTGCCATTCCGTCGAGTCGATCACTACCCTTCTTCAAGATCAGGCGAGGACCTTCGGTGAATTTCGGGGAAGAGATAGGATGATGAAATCGATCCGGAGTGCCGTATCGTTCCTATATAAGCTTTCGACCACCGCTTCCCTCGGTGATGATATAGGCCTGGTATGTCGGAAGACGCTGATGACGGTCTTCCATGTCTCTGATATTGTTTTACAGGCATTTACACCAGCGAAGGCATTAAACACTGGTCTCGGTGTTCTACTCTCTGTATGCCTTTCTTGACATCCTTCGTGGCGTATTCGTTGTGACACCCGAGTGCACCAGGCGATAAAGAGCGTGGAGGACAGTTACGACGCACTCGTCGACTTGCTTGAGGCGATTGAACATTTTCTTAAACGTCTCAATATATATTTGGAGATCCCTACAACACCTGCCATGAACGAGCTAGCAGTCAAAATAATGGTAGAGCTCCTCTCCACCCTTGCATTGGCCACAAAAGAGCTCAAGCAGGGACGATCGAGTGAGTCCGTTCTCCCTGACATATTATTTAACTCAGCGCGACGCAGAGAGATTCGTACAAGGGATTTTTGGAGGAGACAAGCATACCAAAGCCGTTCTACAGAGGCTAGATCGGCTCACCCTTGACGAGGCTCGAACGACTGCAGCGGAGATTCTTAAAGCTGTCCACGGTCTTATCCTAGACATGAGTAAGCAAACATACTGTACTTGTGTATCACTGGCTATTGAGTACCCTTCCCACTAGATGGCAAAGAATCTGGTGATGCTGTCCAGGCTGCTCTTGGTACGTTTTGTTGGGAACAGCGAACTAGTTCCATACCTGACTGAGCGTTAGAAATCCTACATGAAATGACGAGAAATATGGAGAAATCGAAACGTTGGTGATATCTTGATGTTGCCATTGCTACCTGAAGATGCTGAGGTCGCCTGCCAGGTGACAAATTACTGCAAGATATTCGAAATTGGCTCTCCCCTCCCGATCCTTGGAAAAATCACAACATCGCCCGCGATTCGCGCCATGAAGGGACAGCGACGTGGTTCGTTCAGGGCAATATATTCTCAGAATGGAAATCATCCGGGCCAAGTTCTCTCCTGTGGATACATGGGAAACGTCAGTCGTTGCCCTGCACTACATCTTCGCTGATGCTGACGGCTTTCCTCTGTCTTAGCCGGGGCAGGAAAAAGTGTTCTTTGGTGCGTCAATCTCCCAATACTTTGTCTCAAGAACTTATGGTGCTGGCTAGTTCCACAATCATAGAGAATATCGATACCATGAGGAAGTGTGGGCTCGCGTCCCTAGCATTCTTCTACCACGATTTCAGGGAAGATCAAAAGAGAGATCTGCGTGGGCTGCTCTCTTCTGTCTTATTACAATTTTGTGACCAGGCCGACTCCTACTGCGATATCCTTTCCAAGTTCTACTCAACACACCGCTATGGTACACAAAATCCTAACGACGATGCACTTGTCCGTTGTTTGGAGGACATACTGAAACTTCCAGGACAACCCCCGGTTTTCTTGATTGTGGATGCGTTGGACGAGTGCGTGGACACATCCCCTATGCCATCCCACCGTGAGAAGGCCCTAGCACTTTTGGAGAAGCTTATCGACTCGCAACTTCCGAATCTTCGCATATGCGTGACAAGTCGGCCCGAGCTCGATATCAAGGTTGCTCTCGTGCCTTTGACGTTCCGGTCAATTTCTCTACAGGATGAAAGGGGACAAATGGAAGACATCGAGAACTATATCAAGTCGGTCGTTGAGAAGGACCCAAAGAACCGAAGGTGGACAACGCAGGACAAGCAGATGGTGATTGACGTTCTCACAATCAACGCCCACGGAATGTAAGTCATTAATAACTAACTTCTTGAAGATTCTCGCTGATAATTGTAATGTAGGTTCCGGTGGGTGAATTGCCAGGTGGTCTATCTTCGCGGCTGCCACCCAGGACGTATCCGGCATGCTCTGGCCGAATTACCGGAGACACTCGATGAGACGTATGAGCGTACTTTGCGAGAGATCAATAAGGCAGACTGGGAGCTTACACACCGATTGTTTCAATCTGTCGCTGTGGCTTCCCGCCCTCTCCGTGTCGAAGAATTGGCGGAGTTCCTCGCATTTGATTTCAACGTGGGGCCAACCCCAAGATTCAACGAAGGATGGCGTCTAGAAGATCCAATCAAGGCGGTACAGTCTACTTGCCCCAGTTTTCTTACCGTCGTCGATATCGGAGGTTCCCACTTTATCCAATTTTCGCATTTTTCTGTCAAGGAGTTCTTGACCTCTTCCCGCCTTGCCGAAGCAAAACAGGAGATTTCCCGTTACCATGTATCCATGACCCCTGCTCACACCCTCGTTGCAAAAGCCTGCCTGGGAATCCTCCTTCATCTTGATGAAAACGTCGCCAAAGACGCCGTCCAGAAATTTCCTCTCGCTCCATATGCTGCCCTACACTGGTTCGACCATGCCCGATTCGAAGGCGTGTCACGAAATGTAGAAGATGGGGCGAATATCCTGCTTGATTCGAGCAAACCGCATCTCGCCGTCTGGGTCTCACTACACAACATAGAATTGCCCTCCTGGGAGCTATTCAAACGAGCGGAAAGGCCTTTGCCACCCAGCGGAATCCCCCTGCATTATGCTACCATCTGCGGTTTACACACCTTTGTAAAGGTGCTACTTGTTGAGCACCCACACGACGTGAATTCTCGGGGCTTCGACAACTCGACTCCCCTGCACATGGCGTCATTCGGGGGATATGAGGAGGTCGCTCGCGTACTTTTGGAAGGTGACGCGGATGTGACAGCTCAAAACGATGATGACCGGACTCCGTTACATGTGGCGTCGGGAGAAGGACATTTGGAAGTCGTGCGCGCCCTTCTTGAGCACGGTGCATCGACAACAACCCGAGATGAGGCCGGGTCGACGCCTCTCCATCTGGCGTTGGAACCTCGAGACGTAGAAGATCTATACGCCCCTTGGAGTGGTGTAGATCCGAGAGCCGAAAATGAGGTTGAGGATACGCTGTCACAGTTGGATGGAACCTTAGAAATCGACTTTCTATCTTATCTGTTTTCCCAAGAGGCAAGTGTTCAAGTCACCCGCGACCATCTTGAGCACAGAATGCATGCGATAGTTCAAGGCAGCACTTTGTTGGATGTGCCGTTGCGCCATATATATATAGGGCCCCTACGCTCCCATGCAAAGCCAGAGGCGGCCGCAATGGCTGGTTACAAGAGCGAGTGGAATCATTTGGCATCGCGCAGTGGACATGTAGAAGTCGCGCAGCTTCTTCTTACGCACGGTGCAGATCCGACAGTCCAGGACAAGCATGGGTGGTCCCCTTTGCATTCGGCGTCAAAAAACGGATATGTGGAAATCGCGCAGTTCCTTGTTGAGCATGGCGCAGATCCGACACTTCGGGACAAGAGTGGGTTGTCCCCTTTGGATTCGGCATCGCAAAGCGGACATGTCGACGTTGCGCAGTTCCTTGTTGAGCATGGCGCAGATCCGACAGTCCAGGACGAGGATGGGTGGTCCGCTTTGCATTCGGCGTCGGGTAAAGGACATGTCGAAGTTGCGCAGTTCCTTGTTGAGCACGGTGCAGATCCGACAGCCCAGGCCAAGGATGGGTGGTCGCCTTTGCATTTGGCGTCGCACAATGGATATGTCAAAGTTGCGCAGTTCCTTGTTGAGCATGGCGCAGATCCGACAGTCCAGGACAAGGATGGGTCCCCTTTGCATTCGGCGTCGAAAAACGGACATGTCGACGTTGTGCAATTCCTTGTTGAGCATGGCGCAGATCCGACAGTCCAGGACAAGGATGGGTGGACCCCTTTGCATTCGGCGTCGCAAAGTGGATATGTCAAAGTTGCGCAGTTCCTTGTTGAGCATGGCGCAGATCCGACACTCCAGAACAAGGATGGGTGGTCCCCTTTGCATTCGGCGTCGCAAAACGGACATGTCAAAGTTGCGCAGTTCCTTGTTGAGCATGGCGCACATCCGACAGTCCAGAATAAGGATGGGTGGTCCCCTTTGCATTTGGCGTCGCAAAACGGACCTGTCAAAGTTGCGCAGTTCCTTGTTGAGCACGGCGCAGATCCGACACTCCAGAACAAGGATGGGTGGTCCCCTTTGCATTTCGCTTCGGTAAACGGACATGTCAAAGTTGCGCAGTTCCTTGTTGAGCACAGCGCAGATCCGACAGTCCAGGACGAGGATGGGTGGTCCCCTTTGCATTTGGCGTCGGAAAACGGACATGTCGAAGTTGCGCAATTCCTTGTTGAGCATGGCGCAGATCTGACAGTCCAGGACAAGGACGGGTGGTCCCCTTTGCATTTGGCGTCGCAAAACGGACATGTCAAAGTTGCGCAGTTCCTTGTTGAGCATGGCGCAGATCCAACTGTACAGAACAAGGATGGGTTGTCCCCTTTGCATTCGGCATTCGGCGTCGCAAAACGGATATGTCGAAGTTGCGCAGTTCCTTGTTGAGCATGGCGTAGATCCGACAGTCCAGGACAAGGATGGGTCGTTCCCCTTGCATTTGGCGTCGCAAAAGGGACATGTCGAAGTTGCGCAGTTCCTTGTTGAGCATGGCGCAGATCCGACAGTCCAGGACAAGGATGGGTGGTCCCCTTTGCATTCAATGTCGGGAAACGGACATGTCGAAGTTGCGCAGTTCCTTGTTGAGCACGGCGCAGATCCGACAGTCCAGGACGAAGCTGGGTGGTCCCCTTTGCATTTAGCGTCGAAAAACGGACATGTCGAAGTTGCGCAGTTCCTTGTTGAGCATGGCGCAGATCCGACAGTCCAGAAGAAGGATGGGTGGTCCCCTTTGCATTTGGCGTCGAAAAACGGACATGTCGAAGTTGCGCAGTTCCTTGTTGAGCATGGCGCAGATCTGACAGTCCAGGACAAGGACGGGTGGTCCCCTTTGCATTCCGCGTCAGAAAACGGACATGTCGAAGTTGCGCAGTTCCTTGTTGAGCATGGCGCAGACCCGACAGTCCAGGACAAGGACGGGTGGTCCCCTTTGCATTCCGCGTCAGAAAACGGACATGTCGAAGTTGCGCAGTTCCTTGTTGAGCATGGCGCAAGTCCGACAGTCCAGGACAAGGATGGGTCATCCCCTTTGCATTTGACGTCGGAAAACGGACATGTCGAAGTTGCGCAGTTCCTTGTTGAGCATGGCGCAGATCCAACAGTCCAGGACAAGGATGGGCGGTCCCCTTTGCATTTGGCGTCGGACAACGGACATGTCGAAGTTGCGCAGTTTCTTGCTGAGCACGGCGCAGATCCGACAGTCCAGTACAAGGATGGGTGCCCTCCTTTGCACTGGGAGTCGCAATGCGGACATGTTGAAACTCTGCAGTCCCTGGCAGCAGCCCAGAGAAAGGTGGGGGGACTTCGTAGCATTTGGCATCGCACAAAGGACATGTGGAAATCGCACGGTCCCTTCAAGTTGTCGAGTCGCAAGTCGCGTGCGTCCTCATCGAGAGCGACACAGATGTGATAGCTCATGCCAAGCTCGGATGAGCTCTGTCGCACTGAGCCCGCGGCAGGGACATGTATGTGCCGCCCGACTCCTTGTACTGTACTGTGGAAATCTAACCGACCACAACAGCGTGACTCGTGTTCATCCCAGGAAGTGTCAGCTTGAGGATATCGCCGCAGTATGCACTCACTCCCGAAACACACGGCTAAGGAGCATTATGCCTAGGCACATAATTGTGTTTGCCTTCGAAACTTCGATGCCAACTCTGATATGGCAGCGGAAAGTCACCTAGTCACCTCTCATTTCAGCCTTGTTGACCGCCCCAGCGCAAGACGAACCTGGATAATATTTCTCGTTGGTATAATCCTTTATAATCCTTTATAATACTGTTATCGCAGTTTCAAATTCACCAATAGTTTGTCGGAAAAGTGGGATTCGGGCCTCGTGCGGTCGTGCCACAAGAACATTACATACTGATACTGACTACACCCCTTCGCGTAGAATAGACAGCTTGTTTTAGCTTTAGTATACAGCCTATTACAGCGCGCGCACTTTAATACGGAAGTATCATTGCCTTGTTTGCTTCCGCCTTTTTACCGCGTACTTTAGTTTTCTGGGACAGCAGCGGTTTCTCCCCGAGATGGTTGAAACAACGGGGCGAGTACGAGACGTGTTCACTAACTCCTGATTTCTGGTTAGGGGCAATTAACGGGATGGTGATGGATGAAACAAATCTCAAGCTAATTGTATTTGTACATAAAACTATATCATCAGGCATCGTTGATATAAAGCGCAAAATCCTTAAACCAGACAAACTGGTCTTTCGGCGTAGCGATGTCCTTATGGTGTCCCCCAAAAAACGTACTAAGTGCCAAAAAAAAGGCCCAAAATAGGAAGTGAAGTGTTAGGTGTTAGGGGTTATTACTTCACGTGATCCTGAAAGCACGTGCCTGAAAAATACGCCCTGGAAACCGACGGCATGACCGGCCCGGGTCTTCTGCGTGCTGGCTGCTGGCGGACAATCATCATTGCATATGTCGTCTTCGTCTTCTAATGCCCCTTGTGGAGCCGGCGCATCTGTTGGCGCATTGGTATCTGGCGTGTTGCACGAAACTGACGTGACAATACCAGTCGAGGAATCTAGTGGGGCTTGAGTAGACAGTCCTCTACACCGAGTGCCATCATCCCGGAACCCAAGTCGCGATTTGATCGGCCCACCCAACAAAGATCCTAACCACTCGCATCCGTTACCAAGTTGTAGGTTTGTATCGCAGGAAGGGATGGGGAAGTAATCGGTTCCCAGGGTCTATCGCCATAGAACACGTCTGAGCGGTCCGAGTCGATCGCAACATTGCCGTTATCTTTAGGACGAAAACTCCGTCCTGTTCGCCGGGGCTATTGAGCACAACAGTCTGGCTAGCATGCGTCCATGATCCCCTGGAGAACTTGAAAGACCCTCGGGCAATGGAGAGCCCATAGGCCGTGTCACACACCGATAGGGGCAGCGTGCTGCATAAGGAGGGTGTCTGTTGATCTTTTGGCGCGTAGTAGGATATAGAAACTCGTGAGTACTACAGCGCAGAAAGTGTAAGCTGTAGATTTACGAGATAAAGCTCGCCTGCGCCGCCTGCGCGCCACATCAGACGCGTACTGAAGCAGTCGAGTGGCGGATCTCCACCCGAACACCAGTACGTCCGCCGTAGAGCCCCGGTAGTTTACCACCCTTGACCCATTCAAAATCGCCAGGGAAAAAGACATTGTATTCGAGAGTGACATTTCTCGCTTGGCTGATGTCGAGCGGTGAGGCATAGAACTCGGAACCACCTTGCGGAAATCTTGCGGGATTGATCGAATCCTTTGGATAAAAGAGCTGAAGCATCGTAGAGGCATTTGTCCACAGGGTCCAGGAGGACGAATCGTCTGCATAAACGGTGCCTTCAACGCCAAGAGTGATACCCGCGACAACGCCCAGATTATGTCTCCCAGCCGCAAAGTGTGTAATATTAAAAGCAGAAAGATCGGTGAAGAATTTCGGCGCTTCCCAGGCGGAAGGTAAGAAATCGTCTGATAGACCCGAGTCGCTCGTTGGTTCGACGGAAGAAGGGTGCGCAGTGGAGATCTTGAGTGAATTTTCTGGAGGGGTTGCAAGCTATGGGTTGGACAGCGAGGTGATGGGAGACATCGAACTGCTAAACATTGCGAGTAGAGAATTCAGTTGGGTGCTAGGAAAGAATGGCGGATGGAGAATTCGGCTATCATCGAGCGCCCGTAGCGTACTGGTAGGCGCAGGAGGCCCGTCTATTTCTATGTCTTGCATAGCGAGAGATGCCAGACATTGCGAGAGTTCGAGTGTCGACAGAAGAAATAGGGGGATCGTGCGCATTGTTCAGGTTCCTGTCGAGGAGCTTGGGGGTCAAGGGGATCAAAGTGCTAGTTACGTGGTCGGTCATTGTGTGTGCCAACGACCAATTTCTAACCCGACTATAGCTATCCATCACTAAAGCTCAAGGCCACAACACAAACATACCTCTAGTATAATTTGTGATGAAGTGTAGATGCTAATAGACGTGAATTCGAGTGAGCGTGCGCAAGTGTGATTGTCTCTGCAAAGACAATCAAGCAGAGTAACTCGTCCAGTTGTTCGCCCCATTTTGGCCTGAACCTGCACCCCAACATAGAGGTCCGGTCCGATGGCATTATATTGGACATTAATTGACCTATAAGTAGACGTGGATTATCCATTCCTGCCCGTGTCTCATCATATCTTACGGCGGTACGAAAATCGTTACATTCTCAACAACGTACTCGGTGTCCGCATATCCCAGCAACTGTGCGAGGTAGGCACTACCGCTCAAGTGATTAACTTACAGGAAAAAATATATGAAGGGCTATCAAATGCGGCACACACCTATTTAACCCTTTCACCTTGTCAACCTGCGCAGAGTTATAGTTGGCCAATCCACGGCCAACTTCCTCTACCTCCCACTGCCCGTCATCCACCATGGTGTCACCCTCGGCGAGAGGCAACTGCGGAATTACTCCCTCCGTTTCATCGGGCCCGAGATTCTGGCGCGTCGACGAAGAGTCGCCAACTGTTTCAGTGGCAAGCGGTGTCCCAGGCTGAGTCGGTGCGAGCCCGCGCACATACTCCTCACATGCCGCTTCGATGTCTTCGGAGGTTACAGCCTTCTTGCGCACGAGTATGCGCACCGCCTGACCCGACGCAAACGCTCCGCGGACACCGAGAACGCCAGCGGCCAAGAGGCGTCCGCCCGACTCCCTACGAGCGAGCACACTGTGTGCACCTGAATCGATAACGACGGATCCTGCGGGCGTCAACGTGTGCCGGGTCCACGTTTTCAGGTCTCGCAGAGGCAGAGCGGATGGCGTGAATAACGTGTGGGGCGGTCTGGTCGTTGGATTCGTTCCATGCGAACAAGGACTCGAGGCCGCCCCGTGGTACTCCAGAATTGCAAAGAGAGATGCGGGCGTACGGCTGGAGGTTATGATGGTCGACACGCCAGCGGCGGTGGCAATTTCTGCCGCTATCAGTTTTGTTTCCATCCCACCTGTCCCTAAGCTCGAGCCAAGGGTTGCAGTGCTCACTATGGGTATCATGTGAACAGAAAATTCTACGGACGAGGCAGTTATTTACCTTGAGCTCGAATCGCGGCGGTCGACTCCACCACTTCGATGAGCCGCGCGGACGGATCCTTCCGAGGATTTGTGGTGTAAAGTCCATCCACGTCGGTAAAAAGGAAGAGGAAATCTGCGTGGACCATGGAAGAGGTGATCGCCGAAAGTGTGTCGTTATCACCAAATTTTATTTCCTAGAGTCACTGTGGAGTCAGGGCTAGCAAAAACAGAAGTGACCGGTACTCACGCTAACTGAAACGGTGTCATTCTCATTAACGATCGGCACAACGCCCATAGAGAGCAATTCCTTGAAGGTGTTCACCGCATTGAGGTACCTTGTGCGCTGGGAGAAACACGTGTCATAAGTCTATTGTCCGCCAGAAACGACGCACGTCTGAAATATCGCCGCGCGTCAGAAGCACTTGCGCAATCGGTTGGCCCAGCTGGCCAAACAGGTTGTCCCACAGCGCAATCAATCGTCCCTGCCCGATGGCGGCCAAAGCCTTGCGATCAGAGCGCAATACGACAGGGTTCAAAAAAAGTCAGCATCACGCGTAAGTTCGACAAAGGTAGGAAGATTATTTTTTTTGGCTCGCCTGTTTTCCCGAAAGACTCTTTGGGCGTGCGGGCATCGCCATCCGCTGCAAACCGACGCCAATGGCGCCCGAGCTGACGAGGACGACTTTGTGCCCTGATGCGCGCAAGCGCACGACGTTTTCTACGATGGCGGAGAGTGTGGATAGGAGCGGTTGGTGCGTTGTCTCGTGAACGATCGACGATGTTCCTGCATAGCACCGGGGTATTATGGCGGGGATGAGAGGGGGAAGAGCGCAACGGTCAATACACGATTTCACATGAGCCAAGGCGGAAGGGTTGGGGATCCACACCGAGTTTGATTACTATGGTGAGAGGCTTCGTGCGGGCCATAGCTGGAAAGTGACGGAAGGACGATGGTGGAAGGGCGAGTGATTATCTCGAGCCACTCGAGGGTCATAAACGATAATCAATGGTCACGGTTATCCATCGTGCGGCACGGGGCCAAGTCGCCTAACCTGGCTTTACTTCAACCCCCATCTGATGCGTCCTCCTTACAAGTTGTCACAAGCCCGATTGGCTATCTTTTCAGCGAAGAACCATCAACTTCAGTGACGCTTTATCAAGTCCGTTTCGCCTTGCGATCTTTGCAGATTACAGTTTAGAGGTGTCACTCTTCAGCTTAAGTACTAGTAGGTTCTCCCCGACAATCTGGCCAAGCCTGACCTCTTGGGCCAACAATCACACATCCCTCCTCCCTCAGCGCATCCGTCATTTATCTGAGTTTTTTCACGAACTGACACTGACCCTGTTCTAACGGCCAGTTGTCACCCCTCAGTTCTTCACTGTCCTGCTTTCCGCTCACTGTGTCGTGGCCGAAGATCTTTGCATTGATACCAATCCTTATCTTGGTCCCCACGTCAATGCAAAGGCACAAAGATGTTCGCCTGTCCTGTAACATGCCTCCGAGTCATCTTTGGAATTATCACGCCGCCAATCCATGTCCACTGTCCCAGACCGTATATCACAGGTCTATCGCCAGTTATCTCCCGAGTCTGAGTCTTTTTATTCTGGTTCTACTCTCCCACGCCTCATTCATCGACCAATTCTTGGACATAACTTTTGCGTGGAACTGTGTAAAAGTAGGACGTGTTGTGCATTGGACCAGGTGTGTGCCGTAGGTTTGCCAAAGCTGTCGCCTCGCCTAGAAGACTATCCCCTCCCTGTTCAGAACAGAAACACGACAGGTAGTAACAAACAACTCATGCTTGACACCCTAGAGGGCGCAGAGAACGAGTCGAGCGTTCCGATGTATTGCCGTATCCGTCCCGGAACTCATGGTGTACTGTGTCTACGGTGGGCGTCGCTCATCGCAAAAAAAAGCTATGGTACTGGAGTTGACGAACCACGAACGACGATGCAGCATCTGTAGCCCGCGGCCCGAACAGGGGTGTCACATGACCATGCGAGACTCCACCTGCCGAGTCAGCCTTGCGCAGCCACTTGTAGCGCGTCTCAGCTGTACTGCGTTCCACAGCCACCCACAGCCATGATAACGATATAAACCCATTTTTGTAGAAAATACAGGGGAGCTCTAACACAACTGGTTACGGGTATAGTGTAACAGCACCATGGACGGTCAAAGAATCCTTTCCATCGCAGCTTCTTTCCAGTATCGAGCATCGAGTCGTGTGGGGTAAACGGGTACCAACCCTGTGCTACATGCAAAAGAGAAAGAGGGAGAAACAAAAACAAAAACAAAAACAAGAAAAAAAAGACACACCAGAGCTTACGTAAACGAGGATCCTTATTCTCGCGACGCTGACGAGGAATAGTCATCCACGCGACTATGAGGACGCGATGTCGACGAATGTCTGCTGCGCCTCCTCGCGTTGCGTGAATCCTCCATATCGTCATCGGCGACCAACGGCCGATCCACGCACAATAGCTCCAGCACGCACGGCAGTACGACGTTGAACCGCTCCAGCAGGAGCTGCTCGTCCAGCTGCAAGCCACCGAACATCGTCTGCGTGCCGAGCCAGTCGAGCGCCTTGAGCCCGTCTCCGAGCTGTCCGCCGGGTACGCCCGTACTTCGTGAGCGATTGTGGTGATATGCGTCACGGATCGCCCGCCGTCTCAGGGACGACGCACCCTCGTAATCTTCCTTGTGCAGCCGTCGTTGCATGTGGTCCGACAGCTGTTCTATCAGGTCGCCACAAGTGACACCGATCGCCCGGTTCGTCGCGCGGATATGAACGATCCAGGGAAACGCGCGCGAAATGAGGCGAAGCTCGGTCACGCGGGGAAACGTTGCAGGTTCCTGTCGGCCATTAGACCATGAACGATGGGACGGGTCCGTGGAACGGTGGCAGTGCGCGGTAGTGAAGAGCATGTTCCAGCGGAGATGCGGTCGGTCTTCTTCGTCGCCAATGGGGATCAAAAGAGGGTTGATCTGCGGTGTCGCTGCAACAGCCTTCACCAGCATCGGTTCGAGTACAGGGCCATCTGTACGTTATAGTGCACAGGATGAGTTACAGCGTCTCGTAACGCGAGGAAATGCATCGCATACAGTGTGGTCCGACAGCAAAACGTCCGATCTTGTCGTAGCGTTCAGCACGTGTTCGCCGCTCAGGCTGGCGCGGTAGTGCTGCTGGCGGTGGGGGGCCCGGTGGGGCGTACGCCATAGGAGGCCATGTCGGCGTCGCATATGCGATTTGATACCCGTGCGGCACGGAAAATTGCGGTGCAGGGGTAGCATATGGGGCCGCATAACCATGTGGCGGAGGTGGACCTGGAGGAGGGGCGTATGCGCCTGGTGCGGCCGGAGGGTTCGTCGGTGGTAGCTGGGGAGCAAACGCGCCAAACGCCGCGAAAGGTGTAGACATCGCGACCGACCACGGGGAAGGAACCAAACCTTGCGGTGGCGCACCGTAGGGGGTAGCATATGGTGTTGCCTGGTGTCCAGTTGGTGGGCCTATCCAGTCTGCGGAAACGCCAGAAGGGAGCTGTTGTTGTGCGCCAGACGGATGACCCGACGGAGGATTGGAAGGTGGATGTTGAGCATGATCCGGTAGCTGAACGGTTGGCATGAAATAGGATCCAGGAGGAGCCATTGGAGGTGGGATGAAGGGTGCACCAGTGAAAGGAGAGTAGAACGGGCTCAGGCCCGGAGGAGATGAGGTCGAAGACTAGAGGCAGTGTTACTTGTCGGTGAACTTAGATTATACCGGTTTTGGGTAGCGACGCTTACCTGGCTCTGACTAGGAGACATGGGGATGACAGATGGGAGAACGGCGGGGGAGTTTCCTGATGGAGTCCCAAAATCAGGCCGGGGTGGGATGAAGGGGGTCTCGGGCTCAGAATCAGGCATCATGATGGACAGGTGTTGAATTTTTTTCCACGGCTTGGGCTGTTCTCTCACACGGGGTAAGCGACGAAAGGAGCAGAGCGGAAATGAGTGGACGCACCAAGAGAGAACGATTTGGACAAGGGCGCTCTGTGGAGTCGTATCCCAGAACCCGAGCTGAGCTGGAGGTGTGGCTTTCTAAAGGTAGAAAAGATAAGATATGCTAAAAAGGAGTAGCACGCGGGACTCGCGCTGTGCGTGGCTGGGGTGCCCTTGTTGAAAAAAAGGGAGAGAGCGGTACGTGATGGGGGAAAACGTGTGCTAGATCGGATGGTGGGAGCGGTAGGGTAAAGGGCATAGGGCAAACCAAACCTTTGTCCTCGTCCATAAAAGGCGAAAGCGAAATTTTGGACTGAGTCAACGACATCAACAATGCGATTAGCCGTCGGAATAACTTAGAAGCGCAAAACGAAAGAGGCACGACCCGAGAGTAGTTCCCAATCCCGAGGAACGACCGCGACGAGCGTGAAGGTGGACAAAGGACCCGTCGACGTCGAAACACGTGTAGCATCACGGGACAAACGAATATGGTCATGTGACCAGATCTCCATATGGAACGTCCTATTTCACTCATAAATGTATCCATCTATCCATCAGACAATCCATGGATGATGGAAGAGGAATAGGCTGAACAACTATGCCAAATGGGGTGCAAGGGTTAGTGAAAACAGTATTTACATTTACAAGGACAGGGGTCATGGGCTGCTTAGTTTAGCTACGGTATGGCTCTAGTTTCATTACAAGGATATTCGGCGCAGAGAAACCGAGACGTTGTTCGGCGTATTGGTCGTCGCGATGCAGTTGGCCAAAGAAATGAGCATCACACAACCAATCTTGTGCAAGGAATGGAGCTATCAGCCACGACCCCACACCTACATCCACGGGAATGTCTACGTACCTACTCGCTTCAGTCGATTGTGTGGTGTCGGGGCGGGAGACGAATAGAACCCGTTCCATTGGGGCGCAGACAGTTCGGCAGCATTGCGCGCGGCGACCTGCTTGATGCGTTCCTGAATATGTGGCTGTGTTGCAAGGAGCTCAGCATCGGTAATGACATTTTCGACGTAGCTGGTGCTATGCGGTCAGCACAGGATATCGCACACAGGGAATGTGTCCACTCACTCCTTATGCATCTGCCCGCATATGTCCCCAAGTGTGACGCCCGATTCGTTGCGTACTGTGGTGCACCATGGAGAGCGCTCCGTGATGACGTGAAGGACCGATACTCGGGGAAGAGTTGCGGGCTGATTCGCCGCGTCAAATGGGTAGTCGCGGTCTGTTTGCTGCCCGTTAAATCCGCCGGTGTAACCTTCACAGGTCAATCGACATCAGGATTGAATATGTGATCCAGATCCAGTACGAGAAGGCATGTACCAGTAAGGAGGTCGAAAATGAGGATGAAGCTGTGAGACTTGGTGAGGATGGGGTGAATTTGTAGGTTTGGTTTGAGAAGGTAGAGATCTGTTTGCGAAATGATGGGCCCATCTGCAGCAGAGTTGAGAGTGGTGGCATAACGAGAGGATGGCTACATACATGCGTTCCCCGTAGCCCAGCGGTCTACTCGAACATTATCCATCATGGTCAATCTGTAGGAGCAACTTGGGAGTATAAGAGAGTCAGGGGAGAGGCGAGCGAGCTGAGGTAGGTTCAAGAGATGGTAAAGTTACGGGGACAAGGAAAGGTTGGCACGAAAGATGGAGGATTTGCCCTTGTCCGAACTTGAACCTCGTGGCCGTGGCCGTGCTGGCCGTGGACAAAGATCTGATAAGGTGGGCGGACCGGCCGTTGCCGCTCACTAGATTAGATTCGAGTCACTGTCATGTCAAGACCTCTTTCTCGCATCCTTTCACTTTCACTCCCTCTTCGGGATTCCCCATCCCCTGATCATCAAATATTTGATAGTAGTGAGGTAGACACACTCATGGCTCCCAAGGGTGGAAACGCGAAGAAAGAGACTGGCCGTACCAAGAAAGCCGAGAACGAGGCAAACAAGCGTGCGGCAACAGAGGAGGCCAAGGTGCGTCTACCTTTCTATGCCGATATCCTATTTCCGACTTAAATTGGGGTGCATATGCTTTTCCCTAGGAAAAAGCAGAGGCGGCCAAGTGGGCAGAAGGTGCAAGAGCCACCAAGGGCAAAGAGGAACGGGATGAGAAGCGTAAGGCGGAACTCGCTCGCAAGGCAGAGAATGCGCGAAGGCTAGCCGAGGAAGAGGCATCTATCCACGCGAAGAAAGCCTCACCAAAGGCAGGCGCGAAAAAATCCTCCGCAGGTGCCAAGACGAAGCCCGCAGGCCCAGGAGCCATCGCTGCAGACGGCGACCCTTCTGTCCCCGCAGAAAGCTCCAGCAAGAATGGCGGCGCAACCGAGGAAGTCGAGAGCTTTGCCGCCACTGGGATCGATAACGCGCTTGATCTGTTGGAAGTGGTCACCGCGAGGATGGACAAGGCCAGTATCGGCAACCAGGCGGCCACCATCGAGAAGCACCCAGAGGTGCGCACCCTCACATTTTCACAAGGTGGCCGTGACATCTGATATGTGGACACTCGCTCGTCGCAGAGACGGTTCAAGGTGCTTTTATATTTTCATTTTAGGCTTGTTGGATGAGTCCTGACGTTGTGTCAAGGCCGCATTCAACGCTTACATGGACCGGGAATTGCCTAATATCCGAGCAGAGGTGCGCAACCCATCTCCGCATCCTGCTGGGTCCGCTCTTAAAATCGTCGTGTTCACAGCAACCCGGACTGCGCTTGCAACAGTACAAGGTGCCGCGCATCGCCTCGCGCAGTTCGAGAATGCCCGTGATTCTGACTCCGGTTCTTTAACAGGATATACTCTTCAAGCAATTCCAGAAGTCCCCTGATAATCCGTACAGTCTTTCCTTCTGTTTTCCGCTGCCTCTCCCCCTCATTTGGACTGTACAGGTTCAACCAAATAACGGTAGAGTACAACGCCACGAACGAGGAAAGGGTAGACGCTTTGCGCCAAAGGCAGGATGAGGTTCGGGACCGCCTCCGCGAGAAGTCTTGAGAAAATATTTTTTCTTGACTTCCCTCAAGGTTCTCTTCTCCCGTGTGGGTGTACGTATTATGAGCGCAGTGCTGTAGGTTCTTCAAGTTGTTGACCTATACAGTATCGTCGGCGACGATTGAGAAGATATGGACACAAATCGGCATTTCCAACTGTTATCGGATAAACTGTAACACGTGCTAGCCCTGTATGCTGTATGTGCACTGGTTGAATGAAGTACGGCTGTGTGACCCCTGCGCCCTCAGGGCCATGTCAGGGCCTGCCCGCCGCACTGCCCCGGAACAGTCCGGGGTGTGATTACGTGATGTAGGTAATCAAAATCGCTGTGTCGACCGGGTCACGGTTGACACCCTCTTTTTCATCCTGGGTCACTCAATCTCTAACTACCATCCCACATTGACCTATCCATATCCATTAAGCCTCCAGAATGCCCGGGTTGACCCATGACACTAACTCCTCACCAACGTTAGTCGACTCATCACCTGCAACAGAAACTTCTAAGCGCACAAACACACTTGTGCTCGCCCAGTTACCGACGCCCTTCTTCCACCCACGTGTCATGGATGCCCTACGCGACCACTTCGCATCCCACGGGGCGATTCGTGCGTGGGCACCCTTACGAACCTTCTCGCGCGTCGTAGTCGTCTACGAATCCGAGGACAGCGCCGACGAAGCCAAGGCCTACTGCGACGGATTGCAAATCGATGCCACTCCCGAGACGTACGTCGTCCGTCGATCGACCGATGCGCCATCTGACAATGCCCATGCCCACTGCCATGCTGACTTTTCTTCCCTCTTCCCTCTCTTTCACACAGACCCGAATTCGTCCTCCGCGTATTTCGGGCGGACCCGACGCCGCCAACTCCGCCGGCCGAAGCCCTCCTCCGCCCACCAGCGATCGAAAAAAATTTCCTGATCTCACCTCCGGGCTCGCCGCCCATCGGCTGGGAGCAGGTCGTGGAGGAGCCGCCCAACGTGACGCCGCTCGCGGACGACCTCATCGCCGCGCTGCGCAAGCTGCACCTGGCGGCGGGCACAGCGGCGCCTGGTGGGCGCGAGATGATACTCGATCCCGAGGATGGCGCGGGCATCGGTGTGTATGTTGAGGATTGCGATATGGAGGGTGTGGGCGCCGATGATGGGGAACGGGATTGGGCGTATGGGGAAGATAACCCGTCTCGGATGGCGTATCAATATATCCAGACAGCACGCCCGCCTATGCTACTGTGACTCGTGACGCGCCGCCGTTGCGACCTTTGGTATGTGTCCTGATTAACAGTGCTCCCTCTAGTTCATTTGTTCTTCGGGAGGATAACATTCTCAGACCTGTTCTGACCCTCACGGGCGTGCAGATCCCCATTACATGCATGGCTTTTTGAATCTCATTCTCTTGTTCATTTACTCATTGGTGACAAAGTGCTGACAGACTATGTTCTTTTCCGGTAGACTTTTTCATCGGCCTCATTCTGGAGGACCGCCATCATTCTTGTAAGTATAGAACTTCTCTTATCTGTCGTGATGAACCCCATTCAGACCTGTTCTGTCACACCCATGGAGACAATCGACAAATTGCCTATTATTTTCTGATTCTGATCGTTCTCTGCCTTGCACAAAACAACGTCCACTGATGTCGCGTTCGTTTGCAGGTCACACCTCAACCGCATTATCTCGTCAGACCATCATCAGAAACCATACAAGCTCTGTACTGTAATACTATCATCGATGTAGTCTAGATGCATGTATGGTATATAGATCACTGTGTTTCATTCACTGAACAGGAGGGAGTTTTTACTTGGTTTCCTGGTGGATTACTTACTCAAGACGAACCATAAGGAGATAGGCGGACAGCTTGAGCAACGTCACCCGAAAACTTCAAACATAATTGATATTGGACCAGCATCCGCCGCTCCAAAGTATGTAAAAGGGGTCACAAATGAGACTACAGGACAATCAGCGACTCGATAAGCAGAAATAATGGGGCAATTAATTGTATGTGAGCCCCATCTCGGACACGCCTGCGGTGGAGCCTTGAGAACAATAAATACAAATACTAATCCGAGGTCAACTGAGTCAGAAACCACGACAATAGCGGACAATTATTCGACTTGCCGTTGCCGCTAAGCAACTCTCTTGGGAGCACAATGGGCGCTGAATGGGGATGTCGGACAACAAGCGAAAATGGGTGTTGCACAATTACGCAGCAAGTCGGAGTCACCCAGGTTATCAGTTGATCGTCGGACATAATTTGCGACGTGGCCGTGTGCGTGTATGAGTCACGCGTCATTTGACCAGTTCATGTATTGATAACACTGGGGACGAAGAAGGCAGCTGCCGTGCCATGGACCTCCCTCAACTTGTTGCCCCGTGAAAGTCGGGCTTGTACCATATCGGAACGCAGCCGCAAAGGGTGGTGCGGCGACTCCGGTAGTCGCGGGGCTACCTTGGGTGGGACAAACACAGTACGAGACCGCGACGGTGTCTGCCAGTGGACGTGGTGCATGACTGGACCGCCTGGCCGCCTGCGACGAGAATGGCCGGTATCCGTAGGTTAGGCCTGGGAGAACTCGTACGACGAGAGTCATATATGCCACGCTTGCTGAGTTCTATCATCCAGAGCGGTCGACACGGAGAGCACCTGACGATGGGCACACTTGTTCTCGACTGCGCGGCGTTCGCAGAAAACCTTCTGCTTACGTAGATATAGCCGACAGGGCCAGACGATACTGGTAGGTGCAGGGGAGACAAACAAGCGGGACCCGAGAATGGTTCAGTCTGCTGTTAGTACTGAAAGTTGACGACTACAACAGTACTGCAGTGACACGATTGAGAGCGCATGATTTCTGGCGTCCATCGATACGTTTATCTCAAATGCGCGAGAGTAGCACCACGTCTCCGAGTAAGAATAGAATTCTTTTACTAGTTTTTGAAGGCATCTCGAACTTTTCGCAGCTCGAAAAGGAAAAGAGATGCAGGGGAGGAAGGAATTCGCAGCGGAGATGACGCGAACAGGACATTGGTGGGCGTAGCGCGTGGCCTCGCAAGGGTCGTTAGTGGGTAATTTTTAATCTAATACCTATCGTAGACAGGAAAATTTTAGTTTTCTTTCCGCGGCGGAATTTGAGGGGCGGTGCTTGGCAACAGAACCAGTTTGTTCTGGTCTGATAATAATGGCACGGCGACAAACGATGAAGTCAAAAGCGGCAGAGGGCGCAATAGCTCCAGAGGGTGCTTTATCAACATGGACCATACCATCCTCGCTGATGGCCCAAGGGTATCACAAAGATCGGCGATATATGGAGAGACACTTCCACATCGAGCTCGAGGAGGTCGACGGGACGGA
>Ga0307510_10002324_pt1 | contig 21490 bp, 17 predicted proteins | sample 12_EM_MG_FD_207224 | JGI IMG/M metagenome (GOLD analysis project Ga0307510, IMG submission 207224) | Populus trichocarpa ectomycorrhiza microbial communities from riparian zone in the Pacific Northwest, United States - 12_EM | ecosystem: Host-associated > Plants > Roots > Unclassified | place... | reverse complement strand
GGAAATGGACCTTGGGATTGCGCTTCTCGAGCGCAGCCAGCTTTGCCTCAGCGCCGTGATAGACGGTCACGTCGGACCCGCCCTTGGAGCGCTGGAAGTCGAAGCTCAGCACCTGACGACCGTTGAGCGCCGAGGCCGAGCGCTGCTCGGCGTAAAGGTCGCGCACCGCGGCGATGTCGCTCAGCTTGACGGTCCGCCCGCCACCGACGGCGATCTGCTGCTGGCCGAGGTCATAGGCAGTGCGGGCGTTGCCCAGCACGCGCACCGATTGCTCGGACCCGGCGATCTCGGCGCGGCCGCCGGCTGCGTTGAGGTTGACCTGGCGCAGCTGCTGATTGACCTGGCTCGCCGTGAGCCCCTGCGACTGCAGCTTTACGGGGTCGAGAATGACGCGGATTTCGCGGCTGACCCCGCCATTGCGGTCGACATTGGCCATGCCCGGCACGGCGAGCAGTTCCTTGGCGACGGTGTTGTCGATGTACCAGCTGAGCTGCTCGATCGTCATGTCGGTGCTGATCGCCGCATAGCTGGCGAGGTCACGGCCGGTGGTGTTGGCGCGTTCGACCTGCGGTTCCAGAATGCCGTCGGGCAGGTCGCTGCGCACCTGCTGGATCGCGCCGCGCACATCCTCGACCGCACGGTCGATCGGCGTGCCGATGGCGAGCTGGACGACGGTGGTCGACTGGCCCTCGGTGACGGTCGAATCGATCTCGTCGATGCCCTGCAGGCTGCGCACGGCCGACTCGATCTTCTGCGTGACCTGCGTTTCGAGCTCGCTCGGTGCGGCGCCCGGCTGGTTGACCGACACGATCACGACCGGGAAATCGATATCCGGGTCGTTGTTGATCTGCATGTTGTGGAACGACATCATGCCGGCCACGGTCAGCATGCAGAACAGCACGATCGACGGAACCGGGTTCCGGATCGACCAGGCGGAGATGTTGCGGAAGTTCATCGCATCAGCCTCGAGTTTTCTGCGTCAACGGTTTCACCTTCTGCCCCGGGTTGAGGAAGGCGCCGGCCGAAAGCACGACACGTTCGCTGCCGGTCAGGCCGGTGAGGATCGAGACGCCGCTGTCGGACACCTCGCCGATGGTGATGGCGCGGCGCTCGACCTTGTCGCCGGCGCCGACGATATAGACGAAATTGCCCTTCTCGTCGCTCTGGATCGCGGAGTTGGGCAATTGCGGCGCATCGCTGGTGCCGCTGCGGATCGACGCCGAGGCGAAGCCGCCCGGGCGCAGCGCCGGGTTGTAGGACAAGGCGATCTTGGCGACGCCCTGGCGCGTCTGCGGATCGATCACCGGCGACACCTGCCAGATATGGCCGGCGAAAACCTGCGTCCCGCCGACCGGCGTGACGTCGGCCCCGTCGCCGATCTTGAGCGTCGCCATGTCGGCCTCGCTGAGCAAGGCGCGCATCTCGAGCATGCCGCCCTTGGCCATGCGGAACAGCATGCCGGAGCCGGCACTGACGATCTGGCCCGGCTCGACACTGCGCATCAGCACCAGCCCGGCGGCGGGGGCGCGGATGTCGAGTCGCCCGTTCGAGGCGCGCTGCTGCGCCAGCGTCGCCTGTGCCACGCGTACGCGGGCATTCGCGGCGTCACGCGTCGCGATCTTGGTGTCGAGGTCGGCGCGCGAGATGAAACCCTTGCCGACCAGCGCCTGGGCGCGATCGACATTGGCCTGGGCGAGCTTGGCATCGGCTTGGGCGACCGAAACCTGCGCGGCGAGCGACTCGGCGGTCTGGCTCTGCACCGAACGGTCGACCGTCGCGAGCACCTGGCCCGCGCCGACCCACTGGCCCGGCTGCACCAGCACCTGCGTCACGCGGCCGCCTTCACCGGCGACGCCGACCGGCATGTCGATCTGCGCGGCGAGCGAGCCCGTTGCCGAGATGACCCGCGCGACCGTCTCGCGACCCGGCGTCGCTACGGAAACATTGGGAATCTGCTCGACCGGCTTGGCCTGGACCGGCTTCTTGGAGAAAACGAACCAGGCGACGATCAGCGCGAGCAGCACCGCGACGATGACCCCGATGATCAGGCCACGACGCGAGCGCTCGGTCCCGTCGGTCAAGGCCAGATGATCGTCCTTGCCCCATGCCGGCGTATCATAGTTCATTTGCGTCATTTCCCCGTCCCGGCCGATTGCCGTTCCTCATCTGCGAGCTGTATTAGATGAATAGATCACCGAGCTCAAGAGGGTCATCGGTCGACGCGCGGCCATGGCCCGTTTCGGGCCAATTCGCAAGGATCGGCGGGGCGATCGCAGCAGAAACGGTTGCAATTGTTTTCGCCCGGGGCATGGTGTGGCCCGCCGGCCACATGGGGGACGGCGAGACTGGAGAGCGGCGATGATGGCAGAACATTCGATTCTCGGTTGGATCCTGATCGGTCTCGTTGCCGGGATACTCGGCAAGATCATCATGCCCGGCAAGGATCCGGGCGGAATCATCGTGACGATATTGATCGGTATTGCCGGTGCATTGCTGGCCGGCTTCGTCGCGCCGTATCTCGGGCTGCATTACGACAAGGGCTGGCAGAGCTATGGCGCCGCGACGGTCGGCGCCGTGGTGCTGCTCGCGCTTTACCGCATCGTGACGTCGCGCCGCGTCAGGTAAGCCGTTCATCGCCGGTTTGTCAGGAAGGTGCCATTGGGTGCTTCCTGACAATCCGGGAGTGACGAGATGCGTTCGATATTGATGATCATGGCCTTGGCCACCGTGCCGCTGGCTGGCCCCGCCGCCGCGCAGGCGGTGTCGCCGATTCTGCCCGACGGCACGTTGCTCGACGTCACCGCCGAGGGTCAAACGACTCGTGTGCCCGATATTGCGACGATTCGCTCGGGCGTGGTGTCGCAAGGGACCACGGCGGCGGCGGCGCTGGCCGACAATGCCGCACGCATGGCGCGTGTGCTGGCGGCGGTGAAGCGCGCCGGCGTGCAGCCGCGCGACGTGCAGACCTCCAATGTCTCGCTCAGCCCGCAATATCGCTACGCCGACGGCAAGCCGCCCGAGATCACCGGCTATCAGGCGAACAATTCGGTCGCGATCCGCTTTCGCGACATCGCCCGTTCGGGCGCGATTCTCGATGCGCTGGTCGCCGAGGGCGCCAATCAGATCGACGGCCCCAATCTGTCGATCGATCAGCCCGACGCCGCGCTGGACGAGGCGCGCACTGATGCCGTGAAGCGCGCCCGTGCCCGCGCCGAGCTCTATGCCCGCGCCGCCGGCCTCACCGTCGCGCGCATCGTATCGATTTCGGAAAACGGGCAGAATGACGGCGGCTCGCCGCCGCCGCGCGTCTTCGCCATGGCGGCGCGCGATAGTGCCGCGCCGACCCATATCGCCGCCGGCGAGGCCGATGTTACGGTGACAATCTCAGTCCGCTTCCTGCTGAAATAACGAGAAAAGGGCCGCCCGGTCGCCCGGACGGCCCTTTTCCCTACGCGTTACTGGCGGTTCAGCGAACCGAGCCGCGACGCACCAGGTTGACAATCGCGAGCAGGATGATCGCGCCGATCAACGAATAGACAAATGTCATGACCGTGATGGCCTGGTTGATGCCGACACCGAAGATGAACGATGCGATCACCGAGCCGACAATGCCGACGACGACGTTGAGTATGACGCCCTGCTGACCATCCGTGCGCATGACCATGCTCGCGAGCCAGCCGCAAACGCCGCCAACGACGAGCCAGACGATAAGACCGACCATTTTCTTCCCTCCGTTACTTACCCGTCGTTACGGGTACGAAGGTAAGACTCGTACCGGCCGCAAATGGTTCCTTCGCACGACAGCCGGCTTGTCGCGGCGGGCCTGCTATCGCCCGCGGTCACGACCTGATTCCATGGTCGGCGTCACCCGTCCGGACCCCTGACAAAAATCAACTTTCCACGATGGCGCACGGTCACGGTTTCGCACCTCGCGAACGACATTCCGCGACCACTATCGGCAGTGAATTTTGTCACACGCCCATGCGCGCCCAGATTCGCGCTTTTCCGTTGCGCGGGCGGCCCGAAACATAGCCATTGGCTATGGCACTGCCACAAAAGGATTTCATCGAAACTGTCATCTTTGGTCCACCATGCGCCCAGGCATTTTGTCGACGCTCGACAGCCACCGGGGGTATCATGAACAACATTCGCTGGACGCACCGCGCCGCGCTTTTCGCCGGCATCTCACTTATCTCGATTTGTCCGGCCATGGCGCAGACCGCGCCGCAGGATCCGGCGCCCGATACGGACGTGGTGGTCACCGGCTCGCGCATCGAAGGCGCCAAGACCGCCGGCGCGTTGCCGGTAACGATCCTCGGTCAGGAACGCATCGAGGCGACCGGCAGCGTGTCGGGCGACGACATCTTCCGTTCGCTGCCCCAGGCCGGCGACGTCCAGTTCCAGGAGGCGCGGACCACCGGCAACCTCAATGACGCGCGCGGCGACAACGCCTCGATCAACCTGCGCAATCTCGGGACGGGCAACACGCTGGTGCTGCTCAACGGCCGCCGCCTGATCCTGACGCCGGGCACCCAGACCGAGAATTTCGTGCCGGTGCAGACAGTCAACACCAATGCGCTGCCGGTCGGCGCGATCAAGCGGGTCGAGATCCTGCGCGACGGCGCGGCGGCGATCTACGGATCGGACGCGGTCGCCGGTGTCGTGAACATCGTGCTCGACGATCGCTACAAGGGTTTCCAGGCCACGGGGCGTTATGGTTTCGCCGACGGCACCGACGAGGCGACGCTCTCTTTCAAGGCCGGCACCGCGACGAAATCGGGCGGCAACATCGTCCTTTTCGGTAGCTACACCCGCCGCTCGCCCCTGTTCGCCAGCGAACGCGACTTCGCGGCGAGCGAGGATCATCGTGGCGCGCTGGTCGGCACGCCGTGGGAGGGCGACACCGGGTTCGACAACCGCTCGACCTCGTCGCCATGGGGTGCCTTCACCGTGCTCGGTACCACCTCGATCATCCGCCAGGGCGCGACCGCGCTGACCAGTTCGGGCGTGTTCCATGTCGAGCCGGTGGCGAACGGCGTCGCCTGCTCCTCGACCGTGTACAACAGCAATCTCTGCCTCAAGAGCGGTACCATCACCGGCACCGCCGACCGGCCGCTGCGCTATGACGAGAACCCCGACCGCACGATTCGCGGCGGGCTCGATCGCGTGACCCTGTTCTCGACCTTTCACCAGAATCTCGGCGGCACCACCGAGCTTTATGGCGAGGCCGGCTATTATCATGCCAACTCACGCGGCCAGCGCGAACAATCGGCACCCGTGTCGAGCGCGCCGATCTCGATCCCGGCGAGCAACTATTACAATCCGTTCGGCCCGACCCTGTTCAACGGCGTGGCCAACCCCAACCGCCTGCCCAATCTTGTCAACGTGCCGACCACCGGGCTCGCATTGCGTCTGACCAATTACCGCCCGGTCGACACTGGCCCGCGCACCTTCACCGTCACCGACGACATGATTCGCGGCCTGGTCGGCGCGAAGGGGCGCTGGGGCGATTTCCGCTGGGATGGTGCGGTGAGCTATTCCTGGGCGCGCACCGACGACAATACCCATGGAGCGATCAGCAACACGCTCTTCCAGCAGGCACTCGCGAAATCGACGCCCGATGCCTACAATCCGTTCAACGGTGGCAACCCGACCAACTTTTCGCTCGGCGACGCCACGCCGAGTGACCCGGCGACGATCCGCTCCTTCCTCGTCGAGGTTCACCGCATCAGCAAGACCTCGCTGACCACCGGCGATTTCCGCGTCTCCAACCCCAACCTGCTGAGCCTGTGGGCGGGATCGATCGGCTTCGCCAGCGGCGTCGAGTTCCGTCACGAAACCTATCAGGACGATCGCGACAAGCGGCTCGACGGCACCGTCACCTATACCGACAGCGTCACCGGCATCACTTATGGTTCGGACGTGCTCGGTGCGAGCCCCTCGCCCGATGTCCGCGCCAACCGCTCGGTCATTGCCGGCTATGCCGAACTCGCCGTGCCGCTCGTCGCGCCGGAAATGCACGTCCCGCTGATGCGCTCCTTGAACGTCCAGCTGGCGGCGCGCGACGAACATTATTCGGACTTCGGCAACGTCCTGAAGCCAAAGGTCGCCGCTTTGTGGGAAGTGTTCCGCGGTGTGAGCCTGCGCTCGTCCTGGTCGAAGAGCTTCCGCGCGCCCAACCTGCCGCAATTCTACAGCAGCGGCACCCAGGTTTCGAACACGCGCACCGACTATGCCGCCTGCCGCCTCAACGCCACCACCTGTTCGGGCGTGAGCACGCTCGAGGTGCGCTCGGGCAACCGCAACCTGCAGCCGGAAAATGACGAGAACTTCTCGGCCGGCATCGTGATCGAGCCAGCGAAGCGGCTGCAGCTGACGATCGATTACTGGTCGATCGGGCAGAAAGGCGTGATCGGCCTGCAGGGCGCACAGAACCAGCTGCTCTACGATTATCTGTTGCGCCTGAATGGCAGCACCAACCCCAATGTCGTGCGCCTCGCGCCGGTCGGCACCCAGGTGGTCGGCGACCTGTCCTATGTCGAGGACGATTATTTCAACGTTGCGCCGCGCCTGTTCCGCGGTGTCGATGCCAGCCTGAGCTATGATTTGCGCGGCACGCCGATCGGCAATTTCTCGCTCGATCTCAACGCCTCGCGGCTGATCACCTATAATCAGAGCCCGTCGGCCATGCAGGCGCTGCTGATCGCCGCCAACAATGCCGGGACGCTCGGTACCGGCATCGCCATCACGGCGGCCGGCAGCCAGATCGAGATCGACGGCAACCCGAAATGGCGGGCTGCGGTCAATTTCAGCTGGTCGCTGAACGGCTTCAGCGCGGGCACGCTGGTCAACTATGTCGGCCCGGTGTTCGACACCGGCACCGCGCTGGTCAATGGCCAGTTCCACGAGGTCGGCAGCTACACCACGACGAGCGTCTGGGTGCAGTATCGCTTTACCAAATCGAGCGCGCTCAAGGGCCTCACGCTGCGCGCCGGCGCGCGCAACGTGTTCGACGTCGAACCGCCGCTTTATTCGTCCAACTATGGCTTCCTCGGCGCGATCCACAGTGCGCTCGGCCGCTTCGTCTATTTCGAAGTGTCGAAGAAGTTCTGACGGGCGGACCCGGCACATGCGGCTGCGGCAGATCGAGATATTCCACGCCGTCTATATGAACGGCTCGATCAGTGCCGCGGCCCGTGCGCTGCATATCTCGCAGCCCTCGGTCAGCAAGGTGCTGCGCCATACCGAGAGCCAGCTCGGCCTCACCTTGTTCGAGCTGCTGCGCGGCCGCCTCGTGCCGACCGACGAGGCACATGCGCTGTTCCGCGAGGTCGACGAGGTGTTCCAGCGCGTCGGCTCGCTGCGCCAGGCGGCAGCCAATCTCAAGCGTGGCGGGGGCGGGCATTTGCGGCTTGGCGTGGTGCCCTCGCTCGCGCTGGAGGTCGTGCCGGCGGCGATCGCGGCCTTCCGTCGCGCCCATCCGGAGGTGACCTTCTCGGTCCAGACGCTGCATCATGGCGACGTGCTGCGCGTGCTCTATGAGCGGGAAAGCGATGTCGCCATCGCCTACAACCCGTCCGAGCACCCGCGCATCGCACGCCGCCAGCTCGCCCCGGGCAAGCTCGTGCTGCTCGCGCCTGCCGGGACCTTTCCGGCCGGGCTTACCACCGTCTCGTGCGACATGCTCGAAGGCCGCGACTTCATCGATGTCGCGGCGAGCGGCCCGCTCGGCACCGTCGCCGGCAATGCGCTCGACGGACTCGGCGTGGCGCCGCGCGAGGTGGTGTCGGTCGGCACCTATTATATCGCTGCGGCCCTGGTCAGGAACGGCTGCGGCCTTGCGATCGTCGACGAGTTCACCGCCCATGCCACCTGCGGGCCGGACATGGTGTGCCTCGACCTGACCCCGGCGCTCGACGCCGATGTCCATGCGGTGTGGCTGGAGGACCGGCCGCTATCGGTTCTGGCCGATCGCTTCCTCGACACCGTCAGCGCCGTGCTCGCCTCGAGCGGCCGGCGCTCGCCTCCATAGCCTCCGCCGTGCGCCGCCGCGCTAGCATCCACGACAGACCAACCCAGCGAAAGCCGCCCTTGACCCTGATCCAGTCCATCTCCGCGACGACATCGCCGCCCGCCCGGGTGGCGGTGGTCGGTGCCGGCGTGGTGGGCGTCGCGGCGGCCTATGCGCTGGCGCGGCGTGGGTGCCGCGTCACGCTGATCGATGGCCGGGCCGGGCCGGGGCAGGGTGCCTCCTTCGCCAATGGGGCGCAGCTGAGCTACGCCTATACCGACGCGCTGGCCAACCCGGCGCTGCTCCGCCGCATGCCCGGGCTGATGTTCGGCGCCGACCCCGCTTTCCGCATCCGCCTCCACGCCGATCGTGACCAGATGCTGTGGCTGCTGCGCTTTCTGCGCCAGTGCAATGCCGCCGCCTTCGGCCGCAATACGCTCGCCGGCCTCGCGCTCGGCCTCGAATCACGCGGCGCGCTGCATGCCTTGCTCGAGCGTCATCCGATCGCGTTCGCGCATGAAGCGCCCGGCAAGCTCCACATCCACGACCAGCCCGCCGCGTTCGCCGCCGCGAGCACGCTCGCCAGCATCAAGCGCCGTCACGGTGCCGAGCAATATGTCCTCACCCCCGCAGAGGCGCTGGCGATCGAGCCGGCGCTCGCCAGCCGCCCCGCCGGCATGGTCGGCGCGATCTATTCCCCGCAGGAAGAGGTCGGCGACCCGCATCGTTTCTGCCTCGGCCTGACCGACATCCTGTCGCGCCACTATGACGTCGCGACCCGTTTCGGCGAAACCGTCACCGCAGTCGACACCGCTCGCGCCGAGGTCCGGCTCACCCTCGCCGGCGGCGGCACCCTCGCCGCCGACCATGTCCTGTTCTGCACCGCCACCGTGCCCCGGCTCGCCCCGCTGCGCCGCACGCTGGCGGGTCGGGTAACGCCGATGAAGGGCTATTCCTTCACCGCCCCGCCCGGCACCGCGGCGCCGCGCGCCAGCATCACCGATGTCGGCCGCAAGATCGTCTTCTGCCGCCTCGGCGGCGAGATCCGCGTTGCCGGCCTCGCCCAACTCGGCTTCCGCAACGCCGACGTCACCGCCGCCTCGATCGCCCGATTGCTCGACCAGGCGCAGGGCGCGCTGCCCTATGCCGCGGACTATGCCGAAGCGGGCAAATTCTGGGCTGGTCAGCGCCCGATGACGCCCAATTCGCTCCCCGTGATCGAATCGATCGCGCCGCGCATCAGCGTCAATCTCGGCCACGGCATGCTCGGCTGGACCTGGGCGATGGGCTCCGCCGAGCGTGCCGCCGCGATGGTCAGCGCGCTGCTTGCCGCATGACCAGTCTTACGACAATCACGACGAAAGGGTCGCCCGACATCATGAGAAGCTTCACCACCATCGCCCGCCGCACGGTCGCTGCGCTCGCCATGTTCGGGCTGACCATCGGCCCGGTCGCCGCGCAGAAGAAGCAGCTGCTTGAATATCCCAGCATCCATTCGCCGACCGTGGGCTATCACGGCATGGTGGTGACGCAGAACGCGATCGCCTCCTCGGTCGGTGCCGACATGCTGCGCCGTGGTGGCAACGCCGTCGATGCCGCCGTCGCGGTGGCCTTCGCGCTCGCCGTCACCCTGCCGCGCGCCGGCAATATCGGCGGCGACGGCTTCATGCTGATCCATGATGCCAAATCGGGCAAGGACGTGGTGATCGACTTCCGCTCGGTCGCGCCCAAGGGCGCCAGGGAGGCGATGTTCGTCGACGACCGCGGCAAGGAATCGCCCGTCGCGAGCAAGGGGTATCTCGCCCCCTCGGTCCCCGGCACCGTCGCCGGCCTGTATGCCGCGCAACGCAAATACGGCCATCTGCCCTGGGCCGACACCGTCCAGCCGGCGATCGCGCTGGCCCGTGACGGCGTCAGGCTCACCCCCGACGAGGCGTTCGTCTTCACCTGGGGCAAGGAGCGCCTGTCGACCAGCGCCGCCGCCCGCACCGCCTATTACAAGCCCGATGGCAGCCCCTATGCCGCCGGCGAGACGCTGCGCCAGCCCGATCTCGCCGCGACCCTCACCGCCATCGCCGAGCGCGGTGCGGACGGTTTCTACAAGGGCGCCGTGGCCGAGAAATTCGCCGCCGACATGAAGGCGCATGGCGGCATCATCACGCTGGAGGACCTTGCCGCCTATCGCCCGGTCGAGCGCCAGCCGCTGGTCGGCAGCTATCGCGGCCTGTCGGTGGTGACGATTCCGCCGGCCAGCGCCGGCGGTGCCTCGATCCTCAACATTCTCAACATCCTCGAGAATTTCGACCTCAAGCGCGAAGGGCCGGGCTCGGCGCGGTCGCTGCACCTGATGGCCGAGGCGATGAAGCTGGGTTATGCCGATCGCTACCGCGTGCTCGGCGATACCGATTTCGTCAGCGCGCCGATCAAGGGCTTTGTGTCCAAAACCTATGCCGCCGAACGCGCCCGGTTGATCGACCCGGCCAAGGCACGCCCGACCCGCGAGATGGGGCGCGGCGATCCGTGGAAGTTCGAAAGCCCCTCGACCACGCATTTCTCGGTCGCCGATGGCGAGGGCAATGTCGTGTCGACCACCTACACTTTGGGCGCCGATTTCGGCTCTGGCGTGATGATCGCCGGCACCGGCATCCTGCTCAACAACCAGATGAACAATTTCGACCACAACGGCGCTGTCGCCGCGATCCGCGATGGCAAGCCGCTGCCGCTCAACGCCATGGCGCCGGGCAAGCGCATGCTGTCGACCATGGCACCGACTTTCGTGCTCAAGGACGGCAAGCCATGGTTGGTCACCGGATCGCCCGGCGGCAGCACGATCATCGACACGATCGTCGAGATGATCGTCAACACGGTCGATTTCGGCCTCAATGTCGAGGAGGCGACCCATCAGCCGCGCGTCTTCCAGGATGCCGGCGACGCATTGAAGGTCGAGCCCAATTTCAACCCGGACACGGTCGCGCTGCTCAAGGCCATGGGCCACCCGATCGAACGCGGCGAAACCCAGGGCAGCGCGCAATCGATCATGATCGAGCGGGGGATGTTCCTGGGCGGGTCGGATCCGCGGCGGCCGGGGGCGCTGGCAATCGCGTTGTGACATAAAAGCAAATCGGGCCGGCGCGCTGTCCGATGCGCCGGCCCGATTTTCGACAGCTGGTGTCGATCAGTATGCGCCGCGAACGGCGCGCAAGGTCAGTATTTCTGCTGGCGCTCGTAGAGCGAGCGGTAATGCTGGATGCGCGTCACGCGCAGGCCCGGCATGCCCGATCGATCGATCGCGCGTTGCCAGCCGGCGAATTCCTCAACCGTCAGGCTGTAGCGGTCGCACACCTCGTCGACCGAGAGCAGCCCGCCATTGACCGCGGCGACCACCTCGGCCTTGCGACGTACTACCCAGCGCGTCGTTTCCGGCGGCGGCAGGGTGTCGAGGGTCAGTGGCTCGCCGAGCGGGCCGATGACTTTTGCGGGTCGAATCTTCTGGTTCTCGATCATTCTCAACCTCGATCGGGGCGGGGGGCCCCCTCACATTCCAGTAACGGCCAATAGGGCCCGGACTTGAACGCCGGCTAAAGCGGCGCGGTAAACGACAAGTTCATTCCTGTTTCCACGCCGTTAGCAACTGTGCCATTGCGAGATTGAAAGCGCCGTGCGCGGGCGCGAACCAGGGCGTCTCTGCAGCAGGGGCAAGGCGGGCATGGAGCATCGCCGTCGGGCTCGCCGCCTGACGCGCCACGACCCCGACAAGCATTACCGCCAGATCAGGCGGCAGCGCGGTGACCCGCGTGTCGGGTTCGAAACGAAGATAACTCAGATCCACATGCGCCCTTCCCGAAGCGTCAGAGACTCGATCACAGGTCCGTTCTAGCGAGACGTGGTGAAGGTCCGGTAAAGCCCGGTGAAATGCCTTGGTAAGACCGGTAAATTTTACTCTTCAGGCCGCGCGCGCTAAGGGCGCGGCATCATGGACCAGGTCGATTTTCAGTTGGACAGCCTTGCCGGCAAGCGCATCGTCGTCGCCATGTCGGGCGGCGTCGACAGTTCGGTGGTGGCAGCGCTCGCCGCGCGCTCGGGCGCGGAGACGATCGGCATCACCCTGCAGCTTTACGATCATGGCGAGGCGGTCGGGCGCGCCGGCTCATGCTGCGCAGGACGCGATATCCGCGACGCGCGCGCGGTGTGCGACCGGCTCGGCATCGCGCATTATGTGTTCGATCACGAGAGCAGCTTCCGTACTCAGGTGATCGACGACTTCGCCGACGAATATCTCGCCGGTCGCACGCCGATCCCGTGCATCCGCTGCAATATGGGGCCGAAATTCACCGACCTGTTCGGCATGGCGCGCGATCTCGGCGCCGATGCGCTGGCCACCGGCCATTATGTCCGGCGCGTGCTCGGCCGCGAGGGTGCCGAGCTGCACCGCGCCGCCGATCCGGCGCGCGACCAGAGTTATTTCCTGTTCGCCACGACGCAGGCACAGCTTGATTTCCTGCGCTTTCCGCTGGGTGATCTGCCCAAGCCGCGTGTCCGCGAACTGGCGGCGGAGCTCGGCCTTGGCGTCGCGGGCAAGCCCGACAGCCAGGACATCTGCTTCGTCCCCGACGGTGACTATGCCTCTTTGGTCAAGAAGCTCCGCCCCGAGGCCGATGCCGGCGGCGAGATCGTCGACGAGGCCGGCCGGGTGCTGGGCCAGCATCGCGGCCTGATCCACTTCACCGTCGGCCAGCGCCGCGGGCTGGAAATCGGCGGCACGCCCGAGCCGCTCTATGTCGTCCGACTCGAACCCGAGACGCGCCGCGTCGTGGTCGGCCCGCGCACCGCACTGGCGGTCGGCGCGGCGAGCCTGTCGGGGATCAACTGGATCGGCGGCGACCATCACGGCCCGATCACCGCCAAGGTCCGCTCGCTCGCCAGGCCCGCTCCGGCGCACCTCGCCGGCGATCGGGTGTTGTTCGATGCGCCCGAATATGGCGTCTCACCCGGTCAGGCGGCAGTGCTCTATGCCGGCGACCGCGTGCTCGGCGGCGGCTGGATCGAGACGACCGAACGCTGGGCGATGGCCGACGCGGCTTAAGGGAAGAAGCTGCCCTCGATCACCGTGACGCAGCGACCGCCCAGCACGACGCGGTCGCCATTGAGCCGGCAGGTCAAATGCCCGCCGCGTGCGCTGGCCTGCCAGGCGGTAAGGCGCTCGCGCCCGAGGCGCTTCGCCCAATAGGGCACCATCACCGCATGGGCCGAGCCGGTCACCGGATCCTCATTGACGCCGCCGCCGGGTGCGAAGGCGCGGCTGATGATGTCGGTGTCGTCGCCCGGTGCGGTGACGATGGTGAGGATGTCGCCCTCGGCGGCCAGCGCGCGGAAGTCGGGCGCCAGCGCACGGATCGCCGCTGCGTCCTCCAGCACCACCAGCGCATAGCGATGCGGATGCCACAACGTCTCGACCACCGACGACACACCCAGCCCGGCGACGATCGCGGGCAGCGGCTTGGGACTCGGCGTCCAGGCCGGCAGCGCCAGCTCGTAACCGTCACCGGCGCGCGTCACCGACAGTTCGCCGGCTTTGCGCGTCAGGAAGCGCACGCTGTCGCGTTCGGGATCGGACGACAGGATGAAGTGGCCGCTGGCCAGCGTCGCATGGCCACACAGCACGACCTCTGACGCCGGGGTGAACCAGCGCAACTCGAAGTCGGGGCCCGCGCCGCCATCGTCGTCGCTGCCCGTGATCGGCACAAGGAAGGCAGTCTCGCTGAGGTTGTTCTCCGCGGCGATTGCCTGGAGCACGTCATCGGCGAGCCATGCGGCGAGCGGCATCACCGCCGCCGGGTTGCCCGCGAACGGCCGGTCCGCAAAGGCGTCGATCTGGACGATCGGAATCCTCATAGTCTTTTCCCGAACCAGTGCGGCGTGACATCCATTTCGACCAGCGGGTTGTCGGTGTCGATATGCCCTTCGGGGTCGAGATGGATCAGCACCTCGACCTTGGGGAAAGCGACGCGCAGTTCGTTCTCGACCGTTTCGACCACGTGATGGGCCTGCGCCACGGTCATGTCGGGTGCGACGTACATATGGAACTGGGCGAAGTCGTGTGCGCCCGAGCGGCGCGTGCGGAAGTCGTGGATGCCGCGCAGCTCGGGATGGCAGGCGGCCACGTCGAGGAAGCGCTTGCGCTCTTCCTCTGGCCATTCCTTGTCCATCAGCTGGTCGATCGCCTCGGACGAGGCGCGGAACGCGCCGAACGCCAGCCACAGCGCAATGGCGATGCCGAACAGCGGGTCGGCGCCGTGCACGCCGAAATGCTGGTCGAGCAGCAGCGCGACGATCACCGAGCCGTTGAGCAGCACGTCGGACTGGTAATGGACATTGTCGGCACGGATCGCGACCGAGCCGGTCTGGCGGATCACGCGGCGCTGATATGCGAGCAGCACGATCGTGGCGAGGATCGCGGCGATCGACACGCCGATGCCGAGATCGCCTTTCTGCGTCTCGACCGAAGAGCCCAAAGCCTGCACCGCGCGCCAGCCGATCCCCGCGGCGGAAGCGGTGATCAGCATCACCTGGAACAGCGCCGCCAGCGCCTCGGCCTTGCCATGGCCGAAGCGGTGGTCATGGTCGGCCGGTGTCGCCGCGAGGCGCACGCCGTACAGCGTGACGAGGCTGGCCAGCAGATCAAGCCCGGTATCGGCGAGCGACGCGAGCATCGCGACCGAATTGGTTGCCCAGGCGGCATAAGTCTTGAGCGCGAGCAGCGACACCGCCATCGCCACGCTGGCCAGCGCGGCGCGCACCACCGGGGAGAAGGCGCGGCGCTGTTCCTCGGTCATGGGTAGAGCAGCCCTTCCATCCAGCCATCGCCGTCCCTAACGAACAAACGACGCTCATGGAGCCGGTGGGCGCGATCCTGCCAGAATTCGATCCGGGCGGGCACCACGCGATAACCGCCCCAATGCGGCGGGCGCGGCACGTCGCCATCGGCAAAGCGCGCCTCCATCTCGGCGAAGCGCGCCTCGAAGGTCGCGCGCGCATCGAGGGGCCGCGACTGGTCCGACGCCCAGGCGCCGAGCTGCGAGTCCCGGCTGCGGCTGGCGAAATAGGCGTCGCTCTCGGCGTCGCTGGCCAGCGTCACCGCGCCCTCGATCCGAATTTGACGGCGCAGCGACTTCCAGTGGAACAGCAACGCTGCCTTGGCATTCTCGGCCAGTTCGCCGGCCTTGCGGCTCTCGCGATTGGTGTAGAACACGAAACCGCGCTGGTCGTGGCCTTTGAGCAGCACCATGCGCGACGACGGCTGCCCCGCGGCATCGGCGGTGGCGAGCGCCATCGCGTTCGAGTCGTTGATCTCGGACTGGCGTGCCTCGGCGTACCAGGCGTCGAACAGGGCAAAGGGATCGTCGGTCATTGCCGGGGCGGCATATTGCCCCACACGCGCCGAGTCGAGCGACGAGCGGCCGCTTTGCGCTGGTTTCGGCATGAGCGGCAGGGCATGGTTGCTGTGACGGGAACAGGGGCAAGACGTGCGATCGATCATCCTGCGGGCCATGGCAGTGCTCGCGCCCCTCAGCCTGCTTGCCCTGCTTTCACCGACGGCACCGGCCGCCGAGACCGTGCCGATGCGGCGCGCGCCCGCTCCGGCCGGGATCGAATGGGCGCCGATTCCCGTCGCCAACCCTGCACGACTGCGTGCCGTCGAAGGCGGGATCTATGATCTGCTGGAGGACACGCAGGTCGACGCGACGGGGGATTTCGCCACCACGTTCCGGCGCCAGGCGACCAAGGTGGTCGATCGCCAGGGGCTCGAAGCCGCCGCCCAGAGCAAGATCACCGTCGATCCGGCGATCCAGCGCTTGATCGTCCACCGCGTCGCCTTGTGGCGTGACGGGCGGATGATCGACCAGACCGCAACCGCAGCGATCGACCTGCTGCGCCGCGAGAACGAACTCGACAATGGTGTGATCACGGGCGAGCGTACCGCACTGGTGCGGCTTGAAGACGTGCGTGTTGGCGATGTGGTCGATATCGCGTGGAGCTGGCAGGATATTGGTGGCGCGTGGCGCGGCAACTTCTTCGACACTGCGGATCTCGGCTGGTCGGTGCCGACCGGGCTGACGCGCTACCGGCTGACCATGCCGGCCAGCCGCCCGCTGGTCGCGCGATCGTTCGAGAATCCATCGCCTCCGACCGTACGCCGTGTTGGCGACACGGTGATCCGCGAATGGCGTGTGCTGGACCCCGACCCGGTAGCGGACTCGACCGGATCGCCGAAATGGTGGAGCCCTTGGGCGCGGGTCAGCCTTGCGACGATGGCCGATTGGCGCACGATCGATGCCTGGTCGCAGCCCTTCTACGCGCAGGATTTGAGCCTGCCGGCCGATTTCGCCGCACGGGTCGATGCCATCGGCACCGCTTCGCCTGATCCAAAGCGCCGGGCGATCGCCGCGCTGCGGCTCGTGCAGGATTCGATCCGCTATACCAGCCTGTCGATCGGCGCCGGCTCGTTCGTGCCGCATCCACCGGCGACGACGGTGCGCAACGGCTTCGGCGATTGTAAGGACAAGACGCTGTTGCTCGTCGCGGTGCTGCGCCATCTCGGTTTGTCGGCATGGCCGGCGCTGGCCGATACCGAGCAGGGGCCGGCGCTCGACCGCATCCTGCCGGCGGCGAATGCGTTCGATCATGTCATCACCCTCGCGACGATCGCGGGACGAAACTATTGGCTCGACGCGACGATGGACCATCAGGGCGGCAGTCTCGATACGCTGGCGCCCTTGACCTATGGCTTCGCCCTGCCGCTGCGGCCGGGCCAGGACCGGCTCGTCGCCATCCCCAACCCGATACCCGCCGCGCCGACCATGGCGACGACCGAGCGTTACACGCTCGACGGCAGCGGCATGACGATCGACATCCACACGATCTACACCGTCGATGAGGCGGATATCGAGCGCGCCAAGCTGGCCAAGGATGGGCTGGCCAAGACCGAGAGCAACGAACTCGATTCCTATCGTAACTTCTATCCCGGTTTGCAGAGCAGTGGCTCGGTCGGGGTGGCGGACGATCGCGACGCCAATCGCCTGATCGTGCACCAGCGCTTCCTTCTTCCGGCGACCGCCGATGACTATGCCCGTACCACCCGCAGCCTCGAGATCCAGGCGGACACGATCCGCGGTCTCTATACACGGCCGGGCGGGCCGACGCGCGCCGCACCGGTGGCGATGACCTTCTCGATCAATCGCACCCACCGCATGATCATCGACGTGGCGGGTTTCCGGCCTTCGCTGTCGGGCCTCGAATCCAGCCATGGCCCGGGTTTCGACTTCGACGCCTCGTCGCATCATGACGGCGACAAGCTGGTCGTCGACTTCGCCTTGGTCGGCAAGGCGCCGATCATTGCCGGCAGCGAAGCGCCCGCGATCGCGCGTCAGATTGATACGGTGCAGCAGAATACCGACTGGCTGATCGACACGGTGGAACGCCCAGCCACAGCCGAGCAGACGCAGGGCGCGATCGGCTTCGCCGGTTTGACCGCGGTACTGGGTTTTCTCGGCGGCTGGCTGGCGCGATCGCGGCGCCGCCCGCGCCGCAAACCGGGTCCGTGGGAGGTGGCGGCGGGCCGCTGACGCGAGCGACGGAACGACTCCGCGCGCCAGGGATTGAATCGGCTTCGCAACGAAGGAGCGCGGTTCATGGCGGCACGGGCCTATTGGCAGGGACAGATCAGGCTCGCGCTCGTCTCGATCCCGGTCGAGATCTACGCCGCGACCAAGTCGGGGGCGACGATCAGCTTCAAGCAGATCCACGAGCCGACGGGCAAGCCGATCCATTATGAGAAGGTCGTGACGGGGGTCGGCCCGGTCGATGCCGACGAGATCATGAAGGGCTTCGAATATGACAAGGGTCATTTCGTGCTGCTCGAACAGGACGAGATCGATGCGGTGAAGCTCGAATCGAAGAAGACGCTGGAGCTGACCCAGTTCGTCGACGCGAGCGAGATCGACGTGCTCTATTATGAGAAGCCCTATTTCGTGGTGCCGGCCGACGATCTCGCCGAGGAAGCGTTCATCGTGCTGCGCGAGGCGCTCAGGCGGACCAAGAAGGTCGGACTCGGCCAGCTGGCGATGCGCGGCCGCGAATATGTCGTCAGCCTGAAACCCTGCGGGCGCGGCATGGTGCTGGAGACGCTGCGTTATGCCGATGAGGTCAACAAGGCGCAGGGTTATTTCCGGGACATCGGCGACTCCAAGCCTGATGAGGACCTGCTCGACCTGGCCGAGGCGCTGATCGAGAAGAAGAGCGGATCGTTCGACCCGGCCGAGTTCCACGACCGTTACGTCGATGCGCTGAAGGACCTGGTCGAGCGCAAGCGCAAGGCCAAGGGCCGCAAGATCATCGAGGACGACAGCGACGAGCCGGCCGGGCGGGGGGCGTCGAACGTGGTCGACCTGATGGCGGCGTTGAAGAAGTCGATGGGTGGCGCGGCGCCGGCGAAGAAGAAGGCCGAGCTGGCCGCGAAGAAGGCGCCGGCCAAGCGTGCACCGGCGAAGAAGCGTGCTTAGCCACAACCAATTCCGTCATCCCAGCGAAAGCTGGGATCTCGTGCGGCATGCGCGCGCTTCGTTACCGGGAGTTCCCAGCTTTCGCTGGGATGACGTGGTTGGTGAGGAAAGCCGGTAGATGGCGACGACGACCGATCCGCTCGCGCGCTACAACGCCAAGCGCGACTTCAGCCGCACCGCCGAGCCCGCCGGCACGCTCGCACCGGGGCACGGCAACCGCTTTATGGTGCAGAAACATGACGCGTCGCGACTGCACTGGGATTTTCGGCTGGAAGTCGACGGCGTGCTCAAGAGCTGGGCGGTGACGCGCGGGCCGAGCCTCGACCCGAACGAGAAGCGGCTCGCTGTGCGCACCGAGGATCACCCGCTGTCCTATGCCGATTTCGAGGGCACCATCCCGGCCGGCGAATATGGCGGCGGCACGGTGATGCTGTGGGACGAAGGTACCTGGTCGCCGATCAAGGGCAAGAGCGCCAAGGATCTGGAGAAGGGCCATCTCCATTTCGTGCTCGATGGTCAGCGCATGAAGGGCGAATGGCTGCTGATCCGGCTGAAACCGCGCGGCAAGGAGAAGGGCGAGAACTGGCTGCTGCGCAAGATCGACGATGCCGAGGCAGGCGGAACCGACTCGCTGGTCGAGACGGGCCTGACCAGCATCACCACCGGGCGGACGATGGTGGAGATCGCCGAGGGCAAGAAGGCGGCTCGTGTCGCCCGGCCGAAGCTGGCCAAGGCAAAAGCACCCGGGAAGGCGAAGGTCGGCTTTCGCGAGCCGCAGCTCTGCACCTTGGTCGATCATGTCCCGGCCGGCACCAACTGGCTGCACGAGGTGAAGTATGACGGCTATCGCGCGCTGATCGCCGTTACGGGCGGTAAGGCGAAAGTCTTTACTCGATCAGGCCTCGACTGGACCGACAAGTTTACGGGCATCGCCGCGGCGGCGGCGAAGCTGCCGGTCGACAGCGCGCTGATCGATGGCGAGATCGTCGCGTTCAAGGATGGGAAGCCCGATTTCTCGACGCTCAAGGACGCGATCTCGGCCGGTGGCGAGATGACCTTGTTCGCCTTCGATCTGCTCGCGATCGATGGCGAGGATTTGACCGAGCTGCCTAATGTCGCGCGCAAGGAACGGTTGCGCCCGCTGCTCAACGGCGCCGACGCGCATCTGCAATTCTCCGAGCATATCGTCGGTCAGGGTGAGGCGTTGTTCGCGACGATGTGCAAGGAGGGTTATGAGGGCGTGGTGTCGAAGCTCGCCGACGCACCCTATCGCGGCAAGCGCACCAAGGCGTGGCTCAAGATCAAATGCACGCGGCGGCAAGAGTTCGTCATTGTCGGCTGGACGCCGAGCGACAAATCGCGGGGTTTCCGTGCGCTGTTGCTTGGCGTCAACGGGCCCGACGGGCTGATCTATGCCGGCAAGGTCGGTACCGGCTTCGACGTTGCCACGATGCAGGACCTGCAGGCGAAGATGGCGCGGATCGAGCGCAAGACACCGACCGTCGATGCGCCCCGCGCGGCCGTCCGCGGCGCGCATTGGGTCAGCCCGACCCTTGTGGCAGAAATCGCCTTTGCCGAGACGACGCCCGACGGCGTGCTAAGGCATTCCAGCTTTCTCGGCTTGCGCGGCGACAAGCCGGCGAGTGAGGTGGTTGCGGAGAAACCCGAAGCCGCGCCGGGCGCGCCGGAGGTGCATGTGAAAGTCAGCAGTCGCGACCGTGAGGTTTTCCCCGAAAGCGATGTCACCAAGGGCGAGCTCGCCGATTATATGGCGGCGATGGCGCCGCTGATGCTGCCCTGGACGGCCAACCGGCCAATCAGCTTGGTGCGTTGCCCGCAAGGGCGGGGCAAGGCGTGTTTCTTCCAGAAGCATGATGCCGGGACGTTCGGCGACTATGTCCACCATGTACCGATCCGCGAAAAGGACGGATCGATCGAGCAATATCTCTATGTCGACAGCGCCGACGGGCTGGTCGCCTGCGTGCAGATGGGCACGATCGAATTCCATGGCTGGGGCTCGACCGTCGCGGCGCTGGAGAAACCCGACCGGCTGGTGTTCGATCTCGACCCCGATGTCGGGCTCGATTTCGCCGCGGTGAAGAAGGCGGCGGAGGACCTCAAGAACCATCTCGCCGAGATCGGGCTGACCAGCTTCCCGATGCTGACCGGCGGCAAGGGCGTGCATGTCGTCGTGCCGTTAAAGCCGGATGCCGAATGGCCGGCGGTCAAGGATTTCGCGGACCGCTTCGCGCGGGCGCTGGCCGGCGCCGAGCCGGAACGCTTCGTCGCGACCATGTCCAAGGCCAAGCGCAAGGGCCGCATCTTCATCGACTGGCTGCGCAACCAGCGCGGCGCGACGGCGATCATGCCTTATTCCGCGCGCGCGCGGGCCGGTGCGCCGGTGGCCGTGCCGGTGTCGTGGAGCGAGTTGCGGGATCTCGACAACGCGCATCCCTGGGGAGTGCGGGACCTGGCCAAGCTGGTGGAGCATGCCAATGCGCGTGGGGTGCAGGGTTGGGGCGTGGCGGACCAGGTTTTGCCGGACCTCTAACCCTTTTCGTCACCCCGGCCTTGTGCCGGGGGCCAAGGTCCCGCAAACGCACCAGCCGCTTCTTTCGCGGCACGTTGGCCCCCGGCACAAGGCCGGGGTGACGGATTGGTTTGGGCACCTCATGCCTACCCAAACCCAATCCTTTGTTGCACCCGCGAAGGGATTGTGGTCGAGACGGAGCCCCGAGGGGAGAACCCAAACAGCCGATGGCCACCGTTGCCGCGCCTTCCTTGCTCGACCCCGCGACCCATGCCGCGCGCTGGATCGCCGATTATTGCGCGCGCGAGCAGCGTGGCGATGTGCTGTGCGCCAACCGCGACGATCCGGCCTGGGCGGCGGTGTTCGAGGAAATCGTCGCGATCGCCGGCG
>Ga0307510_10002323_pt1 | contig 21490 bp, 18 predicted proteins | sample 12_EM_MG_FD_207224 | JGI IMG/M metagenome (GOLD analysis project Ga0307510, IMG submission 207224) | Populus trichocarpa ectomycorrhiza microbial communities from riparian zone in the Pacific Northwest, United States - 12_EM | ecosystem: Host-associated > Plants > Roots > Unclassified | place... | reverse complement strand
CATCTACACGCTCGGCGCCGCCCAGGTGGCGCTGAAACACCAGGCCTGCCTGATCGGCCCGCGCGTCGTCTTCGCCGGCACCGGCGCGCTGCTGTACCTCGTGGCATGGCAGTACGCGAGCCACGGCGGCGAGGTGGTCGCGGTGCTCGACAGCGCGCCCGCATCGGCCAAGGTGCGCGCCGTGCCGGCGATGCTGGCGCGGCCTGCGGTCGCGGCGAAGGGTGCGTACTTCCTGACTCGCCTGCGGTTGATGGGCGTGCCGATTCACAGTGGCGTGCAGCTGCTGAAGGCCGAGGGCACCGAGCGCGTCACGGCATTGACCTGGCGCGCGAACGGCACGATGCACGAGACGGCCTGCGATGCGATCGGCTTCGGCCACGGCCTGCGCTCCGAGACGCAATTGGCCGATCTGGCGGGTTGCAGCTTCGACTACCACGAGATCGAACAAGCCTGGCTGCCGACGCGCGACGCCGCCGGCCGCAGCAGCGTGCGCGGCGTCTACCTCGCGGGCGATGGCGCCGGCATCCTCGGCGCCGATGCCGCGGAGCTGTCCGGCGCGCGCGCGGCGCTTGCGGCGCTCGAAGACCTCGGCCAGCTCGCATCGACGGAACATGCCGCGCGGCTCGAACGCCAGGCATCCGCGCACATCGCATTCCGCCGCGGCCTCGAGACCGCTTTCCCTGTGCCGAAGCGCTGGGCCGCCGAGACGCCCGACGACTTGGTCGTCTGCCGCTGCGAGGAGATCACCGCGGGCGAGCTGCGCGCCTGTGCCCGCGAGACGGGCGCACGCGAGATGAACCGATTGAAGGCGTTGACGCGCATCGGCATGGGCCGCTGCCAGGGCCGCATGTGCGCGCCCGCGGCGGCGCGGCTGCTGGCGGATGCGGCCGGCTGCTCGCTGAAGGAGGTCGGCCGTCTTCGCGGACAGGCGCCGATCAAGCCGCTGCCGATCACGCTGATGCACGAGCGCGCGCCCAACACCGTCGTGCCGGAGGGCGAAGATGACTGAGCAGCACAGCGCGCAGCGGCCGTCCGGCGTGCCGATCGCCGACAGCATCGATGCCGATGTCGCGATCATCGGCGGCGGCATCGTCGGCGCCTCGGCCGCGCTGTTCCTGCGCCGCGCAGGCCTCTCGGTCGTGCTGCTCGAACGCGGCCTGTGCGGTGCGGCGGCGAGCGGCGTCAACTACGGCGGCGTGCGCACGCAGGGTCGTGCGGTGGCGCAGCTGCCGCTCGCGCTGCGCGCCCGCGCGCTGTGGGCGCGGCTGCCCGAGCTGATCGGCATCGACGGCGAGTACGTGCAGTCGGGCCATCTCAAGCTCGCGCGCTCCGAGGGCGATCTGCACAAGCTCGAGGCCTATTGCCGCGAGGTGCGCGAGCACGGGATGGACCTGCATCTGCAGACCGGCATCGCCTTCCGCCGTGCGCACCCGTGGCTGGGCGATCAGGCCATCGCGGGTTCGTTCTGCGCCGAAGACGGGCACGCGAACCCGCGCCTCGTCTCGCCCGCATTCGCGCGCGCCGCACAGGCCGCAGGCGCACGCGTGATCGAGCACTGCGAGGTCACCGAACTCGCCCACACCGGCAACGGCTTCGTCGTCGGCAACGGCCGAGGCCTGAACGTGCGCTCGCGCTGGCTGCTGAACTGCGCCGGTGCGTGGGCACTGAAGGTCGCGCAGCACTTCGGCGACAGCGCACCGATGACCTCCATCCACCCCGGCATGGCCGTCACCGAAGCGGTGCCGCGCTTCATGGACGTCAACATCGGCGTCGAAGGCGGCGGCATCTACGGCCGCCAGACCGCGCGCGGCAACTGCGTGATGGGCGGCAGCCGCGGCGCGGCCAACGGCTCGCTCTATGCCGTGCCCACGGCGCGCTCGATCGGCGAGCTGTGCGACCGCATGGCGACCTTGTTTCCCGCGCTCGAACATGCGCACGTGATCCGCTTCTGGAGCGGCGTCGAAGGCTCGCTGCCGGATCACCATCCCGTCATCGGCATGAGCCCGACCACGCCGCAGCTCGTCCACGCGTTCGGCTTCTGCGGCGCGGGCTTTCAGATCGGCCCGGCCGTCGGCGAAGCGCTCGCCGAGCTGATTCACCGCAGCCGCACGAGCGTCTCGCTCGATGCGTTCGCGATCGACCGATTCACCCACGCTTCCCACACGACACCGCAAGGAGTGCACTGACATGACCCGACCCACCACCCGACTCACCCTGGTCGCCGCGGCGCTGACACTGGCCGCCGCCGCGCAGGCGCAGGACAAGACGCTTTACATCGGCATGAACGGCGGCGACATGGAGCGCTCCTACACCAAGTACGTGTTCCCGGCCTTCGAGAAGATCTACGGCGTGAAGGTCGTGGTCGTGCCCGGCACCTCGTCGGACATCCTGGCCAAGGTGCAGGCCAGCAAGGAGAAGCCGCCGGTGCACGTGATGTTCCTCGACGACGGCGTGATGATGCGCGCGATCAAGATGGGCCTGTGCCAGAAGATGGCCGACTCGCCCACGCTGAAAGACCTCTACCCCGCCGCGCGCATGGCCGGCGACATGGCCGCGGGCGTGAACGTGGGCATGACGGGCATCGGCTACAACAAGAAGATGTTCGACGAGAAGAAGTGGGCCGCGCCGACCTCGTGGATGGATTTCGCCGACCCGAAGTTCAAGGGCAAGGTGGTGTTCCAGTCGATGCCGGCGAGCAGCTTCGGCCTGCACGGCTTCCTGATGTTCAACCGCATCCAGGGCGGCACCGACAAGAACGTCGACCCCGGCTTCAACAAGTGGGCCGGCACCATCGGCCCCAATGTGCTCGAGTACATCCCGAGCTCGGCCAAGCTCTCCGAGATGGTGCAGACCGGCGAGGCCGCAATCTTCCCGCTCACGCCCACCGCAGTGGCCACGCAGAAGGCGCGCGGCATCGCGATGGAATACGCGCAACCCAAGGAGGGCTCGGTGCTGCTGATGGTGGCCGAGTGCGTGACCGCGAACAACGGCAACGCGCCGATGGCACAAAAGCTCGCCGAGTTCCTGCTGACGCCGCAGGCGCAGTCGGCCGCGCTGGAATTCGGCAACCAGATCCCGTCGAACCTGAAGACGCAACCGAGCAACCCGGCGGCGCAGGCCACGGTCGATAAATTCAAGGTCTACATGAAGACCGTCAACACGCTGGACTGGGACGCGGTCAACGCGCTGCGCCCGGAGTGGAACACGCGCTGGAACAAGACCATCGAGCGCTGACACGGGCGATTCAAGTTCTGGCCGCAGTCGCCGAAATCCGGAGGAGCCCCTTTCTCCCGGATTTCAGGAACTGCTGTCCATGAACCTCTCTCAACTGAAGATTTCGACCCGTCTGACACTCGCCTTCGCCGTGATGGCGCTGGCGATGGCACTGCTCGGCGGCCTGGCCATCTACAAGGTCGTCGGCGTGCAGAGCGCCTTCACGACCGTGATGGAAGACCGCTACCCGAAGATCAAGATCGCGGGCGACGTCAAGAGCGTGAACAACGATGTCTCGCAGGCCCTGCGCAACCTGTTCGTGATGAGCGACCCCGCGGACATCAAGGCGCAGTACGACATCATCGGTGGCAGCTCCAAGCGCACCAACGAGAACATGGACAAGCTGAAGGCCACGATCAACAGCGAGGTCGGCAAGGCCGCGTTCGCCAAGCTGGTCGACGCGCGGGCCGCCTACCGCGCGCCGCGTGACCACCTGATCGAGCTGCTGAAGGCCGGCAAGATGGATGAGGCCAAGGTCGTGCTCGTCAAGGAAGTGCGCCCGGTGCAGGTGGCCTACATGGACCGTCTCGAAGACCTGATCAAGGTGCAGGACCAGCTGATGAGCGAGAACGCCGCACAGGTCAACGCGTCGGTCGAGAGCACCAAGCTGACAGTCGCCTCGCTGCTCGCCGCGGCTTTCGCGCTGGCGGTCGTGCTCGCGCTGTGGATCATCCGCTCGACCACCCGCCCCATCGTCGAAGCCGTGGGCATCGCTCGTGCCGTGGCGGCTGGCGATCTCTCGATGCAGATCCGCGCCGATGGCCGCAACGAGACCGGCCTGCTGCTGGCCGCGCTGCACGAGATGAAGACGCGCCTGGCGCAGACGGTGGGCGAAGTACGCCGCAACGCAGAAGGCGTGGCCACGGCCTCGGCCGAGATCTCGCAAGGCAACAACGACTTGTCGTCGCGCACCGAACAGCAGGCCGCCTCGCTGGAAGAAACCGCCGCGTCGATGGAAGAACTGAACGCGACCGTGCGCCAGAACGCCGACAACGCGCGCCAGGCCAATCAGCTGGCCGCTGCGGCATCGGCCGTCGCGATCCAGGGCGGCGACGTGGTCGGCGAAGTCGTCGGCACGATGAAGGGCATCAACGACAGCTCGAAGAAGATCGCCGACATCATCGGCGTGATCGACGGCATCGCGTTCCAGACCAACATCCTTGCGTTGAACGCTGCGGTCGAAGCGGCCCGCGCCGGTGAACAGGGCCGCGGCTTCGCGGTCGTGGCGAGCGAAGTGCGCAGCCTCGCGCAGCGCAGCGCCAATGCGGCCAAGGACATCAAGACGCTGATCTCGGCCAGCGTCGAGCGCGTCGAGCACGGCACCTCGCTGGTGGACCGCGCCGGCACGACGATGCAGGAAGTCGTCAGCTCGATCCGCCGCGTGACCGACATCATGGGCGAGATCAGCGCGGCCAGCAACGAACAGAGCAGCGGTGTCGCACAGGTCGGCGAAGCCGTGACGCAGATGGACCGCGCGACGCAGCAGAACGCCGCACTGGTCGAACAGAGCGCGGCCGCCGCCGAGAGCCTGAAGACGCAGGCCGAGCGCCTGGTCGATGCCGTGGCGGTGTTCAAGATCGGGCACGACGCCGGTCCGGCATTCACCGTGACTGCAACGCGTGCACCGGTGGCCGCCAAGCCTGTCGTCGTGCGCGCACCCGTCGCCGCGACGCCGGTCGCGCCGGTGGAACGCCGCGGCCCGAACCGCGCGACCAACGTCGCACGCCTGCCGGCGCCTGCCGCGAAGCCGGTGGCCGCACCGGCGAGCGGTGACGCCGACAACGAATGGGCGTCGTTCTGAGCCGACCCGACCCGTTGACGCGCTGAACCCGAACGCGCGTCAGCGCGCGCGCAGCTGCTTCGCCGCGTCCACCATGTTGCGCAAGGCGGCTTCGGTCTCGGGCCAGCCGCGCGTCTTCAGGCCGCAGTCGGGGTTGACCCACAGGTTTTCCGCGGGCACCACGGCCGCGGCCTTGCGCATCAGGCGCACGATCTCCTCTCGCGTGGGCACCTGCGGCGAGTGGATGTCGTAGACGCCGGGTCCGATCTCGTTCGGGTACTGGAAGTCGCCGAAGCCCTGCAGCAGTTCCATGTCGGAGCGGCTGGTCTCGATCGTGATCACGTCGGCGTCCATCGATGCAATCTCGGGCAGGATGTCGTTGAACTCCGAATAGCACATGTGGGTGTGGATCTGCGTCTCGCTCGCCACGCCGCTGGCCGAGACGCGGAACGCACGCGCCGCCCATTGCAGGTACGCGCGCCACTGCGCGCGCCGCGGCGGCAGGCCTTCGCGGATCGCCGGCTCGTCGATCTGGATGATGGCGATGCCCGCGGCTTCGAGGTCGACCACCTCGTCGCGGATCGCCAGCGCGATCTGCAGCGCGGTGTCGGCGCGTGGCTGGTCGTCGCGCACGAAAGACCATTGCAGGATGGTGATCGGGCCGGTCAGCATGCCCTTCATCGGGCGCTTGGTGAGGCTCTGCGCGAACACGGTCCAGTCCACCGTCATCGGGGCCGGGCGCGACACGTCGCCGAACAGGATGGGCGGCTTCACGCAGCGCGAACCGTAGGACTGCACCCAGCCGTTCGCGGTGAACGCGAAACCTTCGAGCTGCTCGCCGAAATACTCGACCATGTCGTTGCGCTCGGCCTCGCCGTGCACCAGCACGTCGATGTCCAGCGCCTCCTGGCGTTCCACCGCGAACGCGATCTCGCGCTGCATCGCCTCGCGGTAGTCGGGCTCGCTCAGCGCGCCGCGCTTGAAGGCCGCGCGCGCCGCACGGATCTCAGGTGTCTGCGGGAACGAGCCGATGGTCGTCGTCGGGAACGCCGGCAGCTTGAAGCGCGCGCGCTGCAGTCGCTGGCGCTGCGCGAACGGCGCCGCGCGGCGATCGACGCCGGCGGTGAGTTGCGCCACCCGCTGCGCGACCGCGGCATTGCGCACGCGCGGGCTGCGGGCACGGGCGGCCGCGGCGGCGCTGGAGGGGAACAGCGCTGCGCGCGCGGCGGCGCCATCGTCGGTCAGGCCGCGCCTGAGCAGCGCGAGTTCACCGAGCTTCTCGGTCGCGCCGGCCAGCCAGCTGCGCAGTTCGAGATCGAGCGAGGTCTCGTTCGCCAGCGTCAGCGGCACATGCAGCAGCGAACACGACGGCGCGATCCACAGCCGGCCGCTGCGGCGCTCCAGCGCCGGCCGCAGCGACGCGAGCGCGCGGTCGAGGTCGGTGCGCCAGATGTTGCGGCCATCGACGATGCCGATCGAGAGTTCGCGGTCCAGCGGCAGCGCCGTCAGCACCGCGTCCAGTTCGTCCGCGCAGCGCACCGCGTCCACATGCAGCCCGGCCACCGGCAGGCCGCACGCCAGCGCGAGGTGCTCCTGCAGCGGCGAGAAATAGGTGGCCAGCAGCACCGAGACATCCGCCGCCTGCAGCGCCTCGTAGGCACGCGTGAAGGCCTGCGCCCACGCATCGGGCAGGTCGAGGCCGAGGATGGGTTCGTCGATCTGCACCCACTGCACGCCGGCCGCGCCCAGGCGCGTCAGCAGGTCCACATAGACCGGCAGCAGTGCATCGAGCAGACCGAGCCGGTCGAATCCTTCGAGCTTGGACTTGCCCAGCCACAGGAAGCTCAGCGGCCCGAGCAGCACCGGCTTCGCGGTGTGGCCCAACGCCTGCGCCTCGGCGACTTCATCGAGCAGACGCCGCGACGCGAGGCGAAAGCGCGTCTGCGCATCGAACTCGGGCACGAGGTAGTGGTAGTTGGTGTCGAACCACTTGGTCATCTCCAGCGCCGGGCGGCCCGCGGTGGCGGCGTGCGCGCAGGCCGCGTCATCATGCAGGTGCGCGTGTTCCGCAGCCACGCCACGCGCGAGCGTGAAGTAGCGCGCGAGCTCGGGCTCGTCGCCGCTGAAGCCGAAGCGCGCCGGCTCGCAGCCGAACATCTGCACGTGGTTGGCCACGTGGTCGTAGTAGGCGAAGTCGCCGACCGCGACGAAGTCGAGCCCGGCCTCGCGCTGCAGCGCCCAGTGACGGCGCCGCAGTTCGCGGCCGGTGGCTTCGAGCGCGGTGACGTCGATCTCGCCGCGCCAGTGGCGTTCGAGGGCGAACTTGAGCTCGCGCTGCGCGCCCATGCGCGAGAAGCCGAGAAGGTGGGTCCGGATCATGATGATGAAGGTTGGAATGAAGGCAGCTGGCGATGATCCGCACGCGGCGTCTATGATTCAAGCGAATCTTTTCGCCAATCATCATGAATCACGCTCATCATGCAATCGCCGCTTGAACTGCGTCACCTGAAGACATTGCAGGCCTTGCGCGAGGCCGGCAACCTGTCGCGCGCGGCGCAGCTGCTCAACCTGACGCAGTCGGCGCTGTCGCACCAGCTCAAGGCGCTGGAGGAGCACTACGGCGCGCCGGTGTTCGAGCGCAAGTCGAATCCGGTCGCCTTCACCACCTGCGGTCAGCGGCTGCTGCGCATGGCCGACGCGGTGATGCCGCTGATCGCCGACGCCGAGCGCGATGTGGCGCGGCTCGTCGAAGGCGCTGCCGGCACGCTGCGCATCGCGGTCGAATGCCACACCTGCTTCGACTGGCTGATGCCGGCGATGGACGCGTTCCGCTCGCGCTGGCCAGAGGTCGAGCTCGACATCGTCTCCGGCTTCCACGCCGACCCGGTCGGGTTGCTGCATCAGAACCGCGCCGAGCTGGCGATCGTCTCCGAACTCGCGGACGACGAGGCGGATGTGAGCTTCCTGCCGCTGTTCAGTTTCGAGATCGTCGCGGTGCTGCCCAACGACCATGCGCTGCTGCGCCGCGCCTGGCTCAAGGCGCGCGACTTCGCCGGCCAGACGCTCATCACCTACCCGGTGCCCGACGACATGCTGGACCTGGTGCGCATGGTGCTCGCGCCGGCCGGCATCTCGCCGCCGCGCCGCACCACCGAGTTGACGGTGGCGATGCTGCAGCTCATCGCCAGCGGACGCGGCGTGGCCGCGTTGCCGCTGTGGGCCGTGAAGAGTTATGTCGACCGCGGCTATGTGGCGAGCCAGCGCATCGGCAAGAACGGTCTCACGGGCCGGCTCTATGCCGCCGTGCCCGAGCGCCTGCGCGAACGGCCTTACGTGGCCGAGTTCGTGCGCCTGATGCGCGAGACCTCGCTGCTGACGCTGCCGGGCGTGACGCTGCTGTAACCCGGGCCGGCGCTGCTCACAGCGTGGCCAGCGACACCTCGGTGGCCTTCACCAGCGCCACCACTTCGCGCCCCGGTTTCAGGTCGAGCTCGCGCACCGAGCGCGTCGTGATGACCGAGGTCACGATCTGGCCCGACGGCGTCTCCACATCGACCTCGCTGACGACCGGGCCCTCGATGATCTCCTTGATCCTGCCGCGGAACTGGTTGCGGACGTTGATGGCGCCGATGCCCATGGTGTGTCTCTCGAGGTGAAATGAATCGATCCGGACCGAACCACTCTAGGCAGGCCGAACGCGCGCGCGAACCAAGAATTCATGCTGAGCTTTCGTGCGCCGCGAACAGCACCCGAAACACCCCGCTTTTCTCGCGGCGCGTGAACGCCAGCGCGCCGACACTGGTCGCTCACAACCCTGGAGCGTGGCCGTGGCTCGCCTGAATCTGAATGCCCTGACGCAGTGGATCACCGCCGCTGCGATCCAACACCCGACCCGGCTCGATGCCGAACTCGCCGAACGCTCCGGCGTGAGCCTGCGCACCGCACGCCGCGCGCTGGTGCGGCTGACCGAGATGAACTGGCTGAGCCGCGAAGGCACGGCGCGCCGGCCGCACTACAAGCCCGGCCTGCTGCGCCAGGTGGTGCGGCGCTACCCGCTCGTCGGGCTCGAGGAAGACGTGCCCTGGGCACGAGACTTCGCCCCCTTCTTCGCCCTGCCCGCCAGCGTGAACCGCATGGTGCAGCACACCTTCTGCGAGTTGCTGAACAACGCGATCGACCACAGCGGCGGCACGCACGTGACCGTGTCGCTGCGCCAGACCGCAGGCCACGCGCAACTGCTCGTCTCCGACGACGGCCGCGGCGTGTTCGACCAGATCGCACAGACCTTCGCCATCGACAGCCCGGAACTGGCCATGCTCGAACTGAGCAAGGGCAAGCTCACCAGCCAGCCGCTGCGCCACAGCGGCCAAGGCCTGTTCTTCACCTCGCGGCTGGCCGACGTGTTCGACCTGCATGCGAACGCCGCCGCGTTCCAGCAACGCATCTGGGACGAACGCGGCTGGCGGCCGCAACGCGCGCTCAAGCACACCGGCACCTCGGTGTATGCCTCGTTCGCGCTCGACACGACGCGCACGCTGGACAGCGTGCGCCAGCAATACAGCATCGACGGCGTCGGCGTGGGCTTCGAGCGCACCGTGGTGCCGCTGCGCCTGATCACCTCGGACGTGATCGGCCTCGAATCGCGCGCACAGGCACGCCGCGCCGGTGCACGCCTGGGCTCGTTCCGCCGCGCCGAGGTGGACTTCGGCGGCGTGGCGCAGATCGGCCACGCGTTCGCCGACGAGCTCTTCCGCGTGTTCGCACGTGAGCAGCCCGGGGTGGACCTGGTGCCGCTGAACATGTCGGCCGCGGTGGCATCGATGATCGCCAGCGTGCGCGAGGAACAGACAGCGACGGCTTGATGCATGATGGGCGCGCCGCCCATCACCTCGAGGAACCGCCGCATGACCCGCCCGCAAGCCGCACCCACGGTGCAGATCGACAACGACCGCGTCAAGGTCACCGAATGGCGTTTCGCGCCCGGCGCCGAGACGGGGTGGCATCGCCACGGCATGGACTACATCGTGGTGCCCATGACCACCGGCACGCTGCTGCTCGACACACCGAACGGCGAAGTGCGCAGCCCGCTGACGGCCGGGGTCTCGTACACGCGGCTGACCGGCGTGGAGCACAACGTGATCAACGCGAACGAGCACGAGTTCGTGTTCGTCGAGATCGAGCTGAAGTAGCGCGCTACCTCGCCCTCTCCATCGCGCTCTAGAGCGCGCTCAACACCTCGTCCAGCGTGCCGACCAGCAGATCGGCATTCGCTTGCGAGAACACCAGCGGCGGCCGGATCTTCAGCGTGTTCGCATGCTCGCCGGTGCCGCTGAGCAGCACGCCGCGTTCGCGCATGCCGTTGACGACACGCACCGTCTCGGCGGTGGCCGCCGTTCTGCCAACGCGATCGCTCACAAGCTCGACGCCGACGAACAAACCGGCGCCGCGCACATCGCCGATCAGCGCATGGCGCGCCGCGAGGCCGCGCAGCTTGTCGCGAAGATAGTCTCCGACACGCTGTGCATTCGCCAGCAGGCCTTCGGTCTCGATGACGTCGAGCACCGCCGTGCCGGCGGCCATCGAGACCGGGTTGCCGCCGAAGGTGTTGAAGTAGCGGCACTCGCGGCCAAACGCGGCCAGCACCTCGGGCCGCACCGCCAGCCCGGCCAGTGGATGCCCCGCGCCCAGCGGCTTGCCCATGGTCACGATGTCGGGCACGAGGCCGTGGCGCTGGAAACCCCACATCGCATCGCCGGTGCGCGCCAGACCGGCCTGCACCTCGTCGGCGATGAACACGCCGCCGGCCGCGCGGATGGCCGCGACCGCAGCGGCGAGAAAGCCCGGCGGGTCGGTGAAGATGCCGTCGCTGGAGAACACCGTGTCCACCATCAGCGCGGCCGGGCGGATGCCGTGCGCCTGCAGATCGGCGATGGCCGCGATCACGCCGTTCGCGAACGCCGCGCCGAGTTCGGCCGGTGCGACGCGGTAGCTGTCGGGCGCCGGCACCGCGCGCACCGTGTCGCCGAGGCGCACGAATTGACCGAGCGACGGCGACGCCTCGGCGATGGCCGAGGTGACGCCGTGGTACGCGAAGCGCGTGACGATGAGCCCCTCGGCCCGCGTGTGCGAACGCGCGATGCGCATCGCCAGGTCGTTGGCCTCGCTGCCGGTGCAGGTGAACATCGTGTGCGCCAGCGCGGGCGGCATCGTCGCGAGCAGGCGCTCGGCGTAGTCGAGCACGCCTTCGTGCAGGTAGCGCGTGTGGGTGTTCAGCACGCCGGCCTGGCGCGCGATCGCCGCCACCACGTGCGGGTGGCAGTGGCCGACCGACGCGACGTTGTTGTAGGCATCGAGGTAGCGCTTGCCGGCGGCATCGAAGAGCCACACGCCCTCGCCCAGCACCGGATGCAGCGGTGTCTCGTAGAACAGCCGGTAGGCCGGGCCGAGCAGCTTGGCGCGGCGCGCCATCAGCGCTTGCGTCTCAGTGGGAACAGGCAGCATGGCGATGACCTCAGTCCAGACCGCAGGCGCGCCGCAGCGCGCGCGTCGCGGCCTCGTTGCCGACGCGTTCGCAGGCCGCCAGGCGCGCCCACGAGATCGGATTGTTGCGCAGCAGGTAGGCCGCGTTGTCGGGGTGGCGCGCGGCGCGCCAGCCGCTGATTGCCACCACCATCAGCAGCCGCGCCGTCATCAGCGTGAACAGCACATCGAGCTCCTCGCGCCGCAGCGGCAGCACCGCGTGGTAGGCGGCGACGAAGGGCACGATGTCGGCGAGCGGGTCACGCCCGTCCCCGAGCTGGTAGGCGGCGGCGACGGCGAGGTCGTCGATCAACGGCGCGTGCACCATGTCGCCGAAGTCGAGCACGCCGGCGATGCGGTCGGTGTCGGCCGGGTCGACCAGCACGTTGTAGATGTTGAAGTCGTTGTGGATGGGCTGCGCGCGCAGGTGCGGCAACACCGGCCTCGCGATGCGCTCGAACGCGGCCATTGCCGCATCGGCGAGCACGCGACGCGCTGGCGCCTCGATGTGAACCAGCAGGCCGCGCACGCTGTCGGCACGCTGGATGTCCCACGGCAGTTCGAGCCGGCCGGCCGGATGGTCGAAGCCGCTGAGCGCGAGGTCCAGCCGCGCCAGCGTGCGCGCCAGATGAACGCGCTGCGCCACCGAGCGCGGCGCCTCGGGCAATGGCAGTCCCGGCAGATAAGTGAACAGGCGCGCGACGCGCGGCAGGCCATCGGCCGGCTCGACCACGAACGACGCATCGCCCGCGAGCGTGGGCACGATGCGCTGCACCGGCAGGCCGGGATCGGCGGCAGCGATGTGGATCAGCGCCTGGGTTTGAAAGTCGGCGACCAGCGGCGACTCGGCCGGGTGCGACAGCTTGAGCATGTAGCGCGCGCCATCGAGCGCCGATTGAAGCCGGTAGTTGCGATCACGCTCGCCGGTCAGCGCGACGAGTTCGCCTGTCAGTCCGTAGCGCGCCTTCGCGAGCGCGCGCACCCAGTCGATGTCGAGCGCGGGCGAATCTGCGCTCAGCACCTGCGCGTGGTCGTCGCCCACGGCGATCACCGTCATGCGGCGCTCTCGAAGCCGCGCAGCGCGCTCGCGAGGTTGGGGCCGAGGTCATCCGACAGATAGCCGCCCTCCTGCACCAGCACCGTGGGCAGGCCGAGTCGCGCGATCTCGGCCAGCAGCACCGCGAAGCCCGGCGTCGTGATCTGCATGCCCTTGTACGGATCGCGCTCGTGCGCGTCCAGGCCGAGCGCCACCACCAGCGCGCCCGGCGCGTAGGCGCGGATGCTGGCGCAGGCGTCCTGCAAGGCCGGCAGGTAGGTGGCTATCGCGGTGCCCAGCGCGAGCGGCTTGTTGATGTTGTAGCCCAGGCCCTCGCCCTCGCCGCGCTCGTGCGCGTGGCCGGTGAAGAAGGGCGTGAAGTTGCGCGGGTCGCCGTGCAGCGAGATCGTCAGCACATCGGCGCGGCGGTAGAAGATGCCTTGGGTGCCGTTGCCGTGGTGCACATCGATGTCGAGGATGGCGACGCGCGCGTGCCTGGTCCGCAGGTGCTGCGCCGCGATCGCCACGTTGTTGAGGTAGCAGAAGCCGTTCGCGCGGTCGACATACGCGTGGTGGCCCGGCGGGCGGCACAGCGCATAGGCGGCGCGCTCGCCCTCCATCACCAGCTGCGCGGCATGCGTCGCCATGTGCGCCGACGCGGTGGCCGCGGCCCAGGTGTGCGCGCCGATCGAGCAGGCGTTGTCGCCCATGTGAAAGCCCGCCTGCCCGACGACGCTGTCGGGGTAGGTGCAGGGCTGGCCGGGGAAGGGATGGATGTTGGGCATGACCTCGTCGGACGGGTCGTCGAGCAGCTGCCAGCGCGCGTGCGCGGTCTCGAGAAAGCGCAGGTACTCGGGCGTGTGGATGGCCGCGCGCGGCGCGGCGCCGAAGTCGGCACCGGCCACGATCTCGTGCCCGGCCTGCTCGACCGCGGCGAGCAGGCGGAACGCGCGCTCGGGTTGCTCGTTGCTGCGCTTGAGCTTGCCGCGCACCATGAACTGCTGCGGGTCGTGGCCCTTGTGGGTGTCGGTGTAGACGACCTTCATCGCGTGGGCTCCTTGGCAAGGCGCGGGCGTTTGGAGACGGGCGGCGTGGGCGACACGCCGTGCTGTTCGACGAAGAGCCCGCGCACATGCTTCCAGGCGTCGTCGAGGTGGACATGCATCGCGTCGCGCGCCGCCGCCGGGTCGCGGCTCACGAGCGCATCGACGATGGGCTGGTGCGTCTGCGCCATCGCGACCGGGTCGCCCGAGAAGGCGTCGAACAGCGCGATGATCATGCGCATCTCGGTCTGGATGTTCGAGAAGATGCGGTGCAGGTGCGCGTTGCCCGAGAGCTCGCAGATCAACGTGTGGAACGCCAGATCGGTCGCGATGCGGTGGTGCTGCGGGTGCGTCGTGGCCTCGGCCACCATCTGGTCGACGAGGGTCTGCAGGCGCGCCAGGCCGGCGTCGTCGGCGCGCCGGCAGGCGAGCTCGATGGAGGTCATCTCCAGGCTGGTACGCACCTCGAACAGGTCGTCGATCTCGCGGACCGTGATGGTGCGCACCGCGAAGCCGTGACGCGGCCGCGCCACCAGCACGCCCTGGCGTTCGAGCCGGCGCGCGGCCTCGCGCACCGGCGCGCGGCTCACGCCCATGCGCCGCGCGATATCGGCCTCGAAGACGCGCGCGCCGGGCGCGAGCCGGCCCTCGACGATGGCGCGCGTGAGCTGCGCCTCGACCAGCCCGACGAGGTCGGGCGCTTCGACGGATTCGAAATCGGCCGGTTCTGCGGCAGTGGAAGTGACCATCGTGTTTGTCTCGTCGTGCGGGCCTGGATGCTCAGGCCTCTCTAGGCTTCTCGGCGGTTCGCAGGCCGCGCCCGCGCCAGATAGACACCGGCCGCCATGATGAGCGCGATGCCCGCGGTCGCGATCGCGTCGGGCGGCTTGTGGAACCACAGGCTGCTGATGATGACCGCGAGCAGCAGCTGGAAGTAGTTGAGCGGCGCCAGCGTCGATGCGTCGACCCGCTCGAACGCGGCCAGCAGCAGCCACTGCGCGCCGGCGCTGCAGGCGCCGCCCGCGAGCAGCAGCAGCGCGTCGTGCAGCGGCACCGCCTGCGCGGGCCAGAAGAAAGGCGCGGGGATCAGCGTGACGACAAAGCACACGCCGGCCGTGTAGGCGTATTGCACCGGGCCGGGCACCAGCGCCGCGAGCCGCCGCGTCAGCAGTTGAAAGACCGCGTAGCAGACCGCCGAGACCGCCATCAGCACGGTGCCCAGCCACGGCAGCGCATTGCCCGGCCGCACGATCAGCAGCATGCCGCCGAAGCCGACCATCACCGCGACCCAGCGGCTGCGCTGCACGCGCTCGCCCAGCACCCACGGCGACAGCGCCACCATCAGCAGCGGCGCGGTGAAGTAGATCGCGGTCGCTTCGGCCAGCGGCATCCAGATCAGCGCGGTCATGAAGCAGGTCGCCACGGTCGCGAGCATCGCGCCGCGCAGCAGCAGCAAGGGCTTGTGCGGTGCGCGCCACAGGCGCAGGTCGCCGTGGCGGCACAGCATCGCGAACGCGACGACGACGACCGACACATAGCGCATCACGTTGACGACCGGCGCCGGGTAGAACTGCAGCATGTGCTTGCAGAACGCGTCGTAGGCCGCGAACGCGGTCAGTGCGCAGAAGAAGATGCCCACGCCGGCACGCCGCGAGCCTGCGGCTCGCAACGGCACGGCGGCGGCGGCGAGGCTGCTCATCGGGTCGACAGCAGGCCTTGCAGGAATTGGTCGAGCGCCGGGCCGATGGCCTCGACCAGATAGCCGCCCTCCTGCACCACCACGGTCGGCAGCTTCAGCGCGCCGACGCGTTCACCAATGTGGCGGTAGGCATCGAGGTCGAGCTTCAGCACGCTGATCGGATCATCCTTGTAGGTGTCGAAGCCGAGTGGCAGCACGAGTGCCGTCGGCGCGAACGCGCGGACCGCGGCAATACCTTGCTCGACGGCTTGCATGAACGCCTCGTTGCCCGAGCCGTGCGGCAACGGCAGGTTGAGGTTGAAGCCCTCGCCTGCGGCGACGCCGCGCTCGTGTGCGTAGCCGGTGTAGAACGGGTAGTAGCCGCCGGGGTCGGCGTGGGTCGAGACGGTGAGCACATCGTCGCGCGCGTAGAAGATGTTCTGCGTGCCGTCGCCGTGGTGGGCGTCGACATCAAACACCGCGACGCGCACATGCCTGGATCGCAAACGCTGCGCGGCCACGGCGCTGTTGTTGACATAGCAGAAGCCGCCCGCACGGTCGCGGTGTGCGTGGTGGCCCGATGGCCGGCACAGCGCATACGCCACATCGCCCGAGGCCAGCACCGCATCCGCTGCGGCGACCGCGGTGTGCGCCGAACGCAGCACCGAGCGCCAGGTGTGAAGCCCGATCGGGCACGCGAGATCGCTGATGTAGTAGCCGGTGCGCGCGACCAGCGAAGGCGACGGGCACGGCGGCCGCGCGACGCCCGGCGTGCCGCTCACGTAAGGCGACAGGTTGGGCAGCACCTCGATGCCGGGTTCGACGCCGGGCAGCTTCAGCGCCCGCCACAGGCCGTAGGCCGTCTCGAGGTAGTCGAGGTAGTCGACGCTGTGCACGGCCTCGAGCGGCGCACGGCCGGCATCGGGCGGCGACTCGAGCGCGATGCCGCGCGACGCGAGCGCATCGCGCAGCGCGTGTGCGCGGCTCGGCAGGTCGGTGGGCTTGGCGATGCGCCCGAGGCGCATGAACTGCTGCGGGTCGTGCAGCAGCTGGTCGTCGGTGAAGAAGGCCTTCATGCGGCGACGCTGGCTTCGAAGCGCGTCATCGCGCGGTCGAAGCGTGCGAACAGGTCGTCCACCTGCTCGGCGGTGATGATGAGCGGCGGGCAGAACGCGATCGCATCGCCCATCGCGCGCACGATCAGGCCTTGCTCGAGCGCGAATTCGGCCAGGCGGGCGCCGGCCTTCATGGCGGGATCGAACGCCGCGCGCTTGGCAGGATCGGCCGCGAGCTCGATCGCACCGATCAGGCCGACGCCGCGCACCTCGGCCACATGGCGGCGCGACGCATGTGCACGCAGCTGCTGCTGGAACGACGGCGCGAGCGCCTTCACGTGGTCGAGGATGTTCTCGTCCTCGTAGACCTGCAGCGTCTCGAGCGCGATCGCGCACGCCACCGGGTGGCCCGAGTAGGTGAAGCCGTGGCCGAAGGTGCCGATCTTGCCGCTGTTGGCCGCGACCGCCGTGTGCACCTTCTCGGAGACCATCACCGCCGAGATCGGCACATAGCCCGACGACAGCGCCTTGGCCGCGGTGAGGATGTCGGGCTTCAAACCGAAGGTGGTCGAGCCGAACATCTCGCCGGTGCGGCCGAAACCGCAGATGACCTCGTCGGCGATCAGCAGCATCTCGTACCTGGCCAGCACCTTCTGGACCTTCTCGAAGTAACCGGCCGGCGGCACGATCACGCCGCCCGCGCCCATCACCGGCTCGGCGATGAAGGCGCCGACGGTGTCGGGGCCTTCATCGAGGATGCGCTTTTCCAGCGCATCGGCCAGGCGCGTCGAGAACGCGTCTTCGCTCTCGCCGGCTTCGGCGAAGCGGCGGTGGTGCGGGCACTCGACGTGCAGCATGCGGTCCAGCGGCAGGTCGAAGTCGCGGTGGTTGGGCATCAGCCCGCTCAGGCTCGCGGCCGCCACGGTCACACCGTGGTACGCGTTCTGGCGCGCGATGATCTTCTTCTTGGCCGGCTTGCCGATGGCGTTGTGGTAGTACCAGACCAGCTTGACGGCCGAGTCGTTGGCCTCGGAGCCCGAGTTCGCGAAGAACACCTTGGACATCGGTACCGGCGCGAGTGCGATGAGTTTTTCGGCCAGCGCGATCGCGGCCGGGTTCGATCGGCCATTGAACGTGTGGTAGTACGGCAGGCCATGCAGCGCCTTGCTGCCGGCCTCGGCGAGGCGCGTGTTGCTGAAGCCCAGCGAGGCGCACCACAGGCCCGACATCGCCTCCAGATAGCGACGGCCGCGGTCGTCCTCGACGAAGATGCCGTCGCCGCGCGCGATCACCAGCGGGTCGACCTGCGGGTGTGTCGCGAGGTTGGTGAACGGGTGCAGGTGCGCAGCGATGTCGTTCGCGGCGTGTGCGGCGTGGGCTTGTTCGAGCGTGGCGGTGTTCATGATGGTGGAAGTGCGGACTCAGTAGCCGCGGTCCAGGTCGACTTGGTGGAGGGGCCGCACGCCCTGCTGCAGCGCGGCGAAATTGGCAAGCGTCTGCTGCGCGATCACGCTGCGGTCGGTGCGGGTCGCGATGTGCGGCGTGACGAGAATGCGCGCGTCGCCCCAGAACGGATGAGCGGCCGGCAGCGGCTCCTGCGAGAAGGCGTCGAGCGTCGCGGCCGACAGCTGGCCGCTGTCGAGCGCAGGCAGCAGATCGGCCTCGACGAGGTGATCGCCGCGGCCCACGTTGATGAGGTGCGCGCCGCGCGGCAGCTGCGCGAACAGCGCCGCGTTCAGGAAGCCGCGCGTCTGCGGCGTGAGCGGCAGCATGCACACCAGCGTGTCGCAGCCCGAGAGAAACTCGCCGAGCTGATCGTCACCATGGAAGCCGGTCACGCCCGCAGGCAGTTCGGCCTTGGCGCTGCGGCTCCAGCCGCGCACGGGGTAGCCGATCGCGGCGAGCGCCTGTGCGCAGGCCGTGCCGAGCGTGCCCAGGCCAGCGATGCCGACGCGGTGGCGGCGCGGCGTGACGATCGCTTCCTCCTGCCATCGCGCGGTGGCCGAGCGCGCCACATAGGCCTGCATGTGCCGCTGCTGCTGCACCACGGCCCACGACACGTACGCGTTCATGCCGGCGGCCATCGTGGTGTCGACGACGCGGCACAGCGGCAAGTGCCGCGGCAGCGCGGGATCGGCCACGAGATGATCGATGCCCGCGGCGAGCGACTGCACCATCTTGAGATGGGGCAAGCGCGCGAGGAGGCCGTTCGGCGCGAACCAGCACACCGCCACATCGATGTCTTCGACGCGACCGAGGTCGGTGCCCAGGCGCACCTCGATGCCGGGACTCGCCTCCTCGAACGCGGCCGCGAGAAAGCGCAGGTCGATCACGTCGCTCAGCAGTGCGATGCACGGCGCAGCGTTCGACATGCCGTTGGCGTGGCTCATGCGACGGCCATCGTCAGGTGACTGGTCGGCGCAGCCAACCGCGGCACGGCCTCGATCAGCTTGCGCGTGTAGGCATGCTGCGGGTCGCTCAGCACCTTGTGCGTCTCGCCGTACTCGACGACCTCGCCGCGCTGCATCACCGCAATGTGGTCGCACATCTGGCCGGCCACGCGCAGGTCGTGCGTGATGAAGACCATCGCGAGCTGGAACTGCTCGCGCACCTGCGCGAAGAGCTCGAGCACCTGGGCCTGCACCGACACATCGAGCGCAGACACCGGCTCGTCGGCGACCAGCAGCTCGGGCTGCATCGCGAGCGCACGCGCGATCACGATGCGCTGGCGCTGGCCGCCCGAGAACTCGTGCGGATAGCGCTGCGCGGCGTCGGCGCCCAGGCCGACGAGCGCGAGCAGCGCGAGCGTGCGCGCCATCGCCTCGGCCTTGCTCACGCCCTGCGCGATCGGCCCGCCCGCGATCGCGGCGCCGACCTTGTGGCGCGGGTTCAGCGACGCATACGGGTCCTGGAACACCATCTGGATCTTGCCGGCCGACTCCTTGCGGAACGCTGCCCCCTGCGACAGGTGGCGGCCCTTGAACAAAATGCGCCCGCTGTCGAACGGCGCGAGGCCGACCAGGCAGCGGCCCACGCTGGACTTGCCCGAACCCGACTCGCCGACCAGCCCCAGCGTCTGCCCGCGCTTCAACTCGAAGCTGATGTTCTTCGCGGCCTGCACCGAGCGGGCGCGCTTGAACAGGCCGTTGCCCGAGGTATACGTCTTGCACAAGTCCTGCACCTGCAGCACGCGCGTGAGCTCGTCGGTCGGCACGGTGCGCTGCGCCCGGCCATCGGGGATCGCGGCGATCAGCTTGCGCGTGTAGGCATGCTGCGGCGCATCGAGCACGCGACGCACCGGACCGGCCTCGACGACCTGCCCTGTCTGCATCACGACGACGTGATCGGCGATCTCGGAGACCACGCCGAAGTCGTGCGTGATGAACAGCACCGCGGTGCCGCGGCGCTGCTGCAGTTCGCGGATCAGCGTGAGTATCTGCGCCTGCGTGGTGACATCGAGCGCGGTGGTCGGCTCGTCGCAGATCAGCAGCAGCGGCTCGAGGATCAGCGCGCACGCGATCATCACGCGCTGGCGCTGGCCGCCGGAAAGGCGAAACGGGTAGCTGTCGATCAGCAGTTCGGGATCGGGCAGGCCGACATCGGCGAGCGCCGCGAGGATGCGGCGGCGCTTCTCGTCGGCGGGCACCTTGACGTGCGCATCGAAGACCTCGCCGATCTGCTCGCCGATGCGCATCACCGGGTTCAGTGCCGTCATCGGCTCCTGGAACACCATGCCGATGCGCCGGCCGCGCAGCTCGCGCATCTGCGGCTCGGTGAGCGTGAGCAGGTCGGTGCCTTCGAGCAGGATCTGGCCGGCCACCGGCGCGACATGCGGGCGCGGCAGCAGGCCCATCACCGCGTTGGCGATCATCGACTTGCCCGAGCCCGATTCGCCGACGATGCACAGCGTCTGCCCAGGCAGCACCGCAAGCGACGCGCGTTCGACCGCAAGCGCGCGGTCGGCGCCGGTGGGAAGGCTGATGCTGAGGTCGACGATGTCGAGCACCGGAGACGGCGACGTGCTCATTTCGTCCTCCCGTCGAGCCGCGTGTTCAGGCCGTCGCTCAGGCCCTCGCCGACGAGGTTCAACGCCAGCACGGTCAACACGATCGCGAGCCCAGGGAACAGCGCCATCCACCACGCCTGGCGCAACACGGTGCGCGCCGAGCCGACCATGTAGCCCCAGCTCATCTGGTTAGGGTCACCCAGGCCGAGAAAGCTCAAGCTCGATTCGAGCAGGATGGCGGTGGCCACCATCAGCGAGGCCATCACGATGATGGGCGACATGGCATTCGGCAGGATCTGCGTCAGGATGATGCGCGGCGTCGACTGGCCGGCCAGCAGCGCCGCCTGCACGAAGTCGCGCTGCCGCAGCGTCAAAAACTCGCTGCGCACCAGGCGCGCGACCGGCGGCCACGAGACGATGGCGATCGCCACCACGATGGAGTTGACCGACGGCTGGAAGATCGCGACCAGCACGATGGCCAGCGCGAAGCTGGGCACGGCCTGGAAGATCTCGGTGAAGCGCATCAACGCCGAATCGATCAGGCCGCCGAAGTAGCCCGCGATCGCGCCCAGCGTGATGCCGATCAGCAGCGCCGCGATGGTCGAGACCGCGCCGATCAGCAGCGAGATGCGCGCGCCGTAGATCACGCCGGAAAGGATGTCACGGCCCAGCGTGTCGGTGCCGAGTGCGAAGCCGGGTTCGGTCCACGGACGCAGAAACGGTTGCTGCACCATGCCCCACGGATCGTTGGTCGCGAGCCACGGGCCGAGCAGTGCGACGACGACGACGATCAGCAGGACCAGCATGCCGATCACGGCGCCTTTGTTGCGGGCGAAGCGGCGTATGAATGGGTTGGTCATGTGGTGGCCTGCATGTATTTCTGGGTCGAGCGGCAAAGGCGCGTGTGGGCAGGCCTACGCGCTTCACTGGAGCGGCCTGCGCTTTGCTTCGGCTGCCCTGCGATGCTCGTGCCCGTGGCCCCGTCGCCAAACTCACTTTGTTCGCTGCGCTCACGCCGTTCAAACAGCGGCGACGAGTCAGTCAACGAGGCGCGCTGCGCGCGCGGCCACGAGCCCTGCGCTTCTCGGCGCTCCAGAGGC
>Ga0307510_10002322_pt1 | contig 21491 bp, 11 predicted proteins | sample 12_EM_MG_FD_207224 | JGI IMG/M metagenome (GOLD analysis project Ga0307510, IMG submission 207224) | Populus trichocarpa ectomycorrhiza microbial communities from riparian zone in the Pacific Northwest, United States - 12_EM | ecosystem: Host-associated > Plants > Roots > Unclassified | place... | reverse complement strand
CGCTGGCGAACTCAGGGACGCCTTGAGACACTCAACCAGGGCTATGGCGGCCGCAGAGTAAGCACAGAGCATCAACGCCTTGCGGAGGTGTTCATCTTCAGGTGAGGAAAGTAGCCGATCCAGCAACGGCTTTTCAAACGAGGGGCGCCAACGGGTGTAAACAGCTCTCCACGCCGTATCCTCTTTTTTTGCGCCTACGGCAATACTCAAGACACTGAGTAGCTCATCCTCACTGACATTTTGCCTGGAGTCCGAAATACTGCTCGCCCATGCGCCGACCAAACGTTTGGCATGCGCATGTTTAGCCAGATCCTGCCAGTCTCCCGAAGCGCGCTTGGTAGAGATGTAGGTAGCCACGAAGATGCGTGAAGCCTCGCCCTCGTCATCCGGTAGAGAGGCGTACCATTCTTCGTACGCAGAGTCGCGCTCTCCATCTTCGATGGCCCTCCATTCCTCTGCATGTTGCTCATATGACAACTCTAACGCGTCGAGTTCTGCCAGCGCTTCGACCAGTACCGCCTCGTAGCCCGGCAAGTCTCTTATTGCTCCCGCGGCGATCACGCGAGCATTTGAGTGCAGAGGTGTACCGATGACTTTGTGCGCAACCTCAATAAAAGCGGGTGCCAGCCCAGTGGTGACCCGATCAAGCTCAAGAACGAAATGCCGGCTGTAGTTTTCTAAATCTTGTGCCAACTGCTCTCGAATGAAACGGCCCACGATCACTGCGGAACGGGGATCAGCGCTCACTTGCTCGTACCACTTGTCGCTAAACTCCGGCGGCGTCCAATTGTCGATCAAAAAGCCCTCGTTTCCTCTTCTCCCTTTGAGTATCCATCGTGCAACCTCTGAAGGAATGGAGTCGACCGATCCGATATCGGCGGCGAGCTCTAGCAGCGGCATAAATTCGGAATGAGGATCGAGAAGCGACTCACTAAGCCAATCATCAATGGCGCTTCGACTGGCTTGCGCCGCTTCAAATACGCCATGACTGTCCTTCAGGTCTTGGCTGAAACTGAGCGCTTTGCTCAAGAGACGCGCGGCGGTCTCCAGTCCCCAAGCACGTTGATCGCCGGACAATGAAACCAGAGCGGATAAAAGTGCATCGAGAGCATCTTCGCTGCGGTACCAGTTTTTTTTGAGAAACGCCGCAAAGCCCGCACGAACGCTCGTATGGGAGAAGGTGACCTTACGGTTGGGCTGGCGTAAATGCCGAGCAACAATCATCCGATCAACAGCACCGTCCAATTGCGCTCCCAAGGGAGGATCAATGCGGCGCAATCGGCGCACGACAGCACTCAGTTGTTCTCGGTCGAAATGACCACGCGCCGCCACTAGCCCCCACACAACAGCCGACAGACCTATTTGGTCTACCGCTTTCAAGTACTTGACGACAACACCCTCGACCGCATCGCGATGAGCCAGGCCCAGTAGGCGGTGTAAAAGCGTATAATCCGACTCGTCTGCCTCAGGACCTTCAGAGAGGTTCGTGAAAAACAGATCGAGTTCCAGTGGCGTCTCCAACGCTGCGAGCACTTCGCACTTGAATTCCAAAGCTTTGGACTGCAGAGGCGTGGCGATCGCTGCCATGCGTTTCTCATAGATTTCAGCCAGTTGGCCGTCGCTGTAGTGATCAGCATCGAGCTCCAGTGACCATCGTTTAAGACCCCGCTCCGCCTCAGCCTCCCTCATTACATCAGCACGTGACGTGACCACGTACTGGTTGCCAGCGCGTGCACCAGGTAGCAACTTGGGCAATTGCTCCGTCCAACTCTCAGAACCCGATCTGAGGCTATACTGCCCCCAGGGGTCCTCCAGGTAAAATAATGTGGGACCTGAATTGACCAGGCGTCTTGTAACTGACGGACCTTCGGCAGGATTCACCGTGACGACATCAAGGCCTGGCGCCGCTAACCGGGCCCGCTCACACAGCGCAAGTGCAGCAAGTGTCTTGCCCGTCCCGGAAGGACCGGTAATGACAATGGCGCCTTGCTTACGAAAGTGGGACAGCATCGCCTCAAAATTAGAGGGTTCGACAAACGCGTCCAGCTCCGCCGCACTCGCCAGAAAGCCCCCATGCTCACGTACGATGGCCAGTAGTTCATCGCGAGTCCAGACCCCAGGGCCTGTGCCACGCATGCGACGGAGTGACTCTGACCTCAGCTTCTCACGACACGCCTTCAGGCGAGAGTGAGGAATGCGCAGCAAGTCAGACAGGATCTCCCTGATCTTGAACTCTATGAGCTCGTTAGTAAGTCCTCCCCAGATGGCTACACGACCCTCTGGGGTCTTCGTCAGTGTCTGTCTGAGTGAGGGTGGAAACGAAGCCGGATCGGGTTTTTCCTCAAAATCCGAGACGAGCAGATCGCGAGTAACACCTGTCGCGTCTGCGTTGGTCACCAGCAGGAAATGGGTGTCGGGATCATCAAGGTGATGCTTGGCAGGCCGTCGTTTTTTACCGTGGTTGAGCAGGCTGGTGAAGTCCGCAACCGACCAAGGATCACCCGAACAAAACTTCACCTGCATGACCAACTTGTACCCGCTGGCCAAGGATGCCTTAGGGACCACCGGACTCGGTTCAAAGGGTTCTAAATCAGCCTCCAGATCCTCTTCATTGGCAGGTTCCAAAGTCAGGCTCGTGGCAGATTTAGTAATCAGCAGCAGCCGAAGAGCCGCCAGCTCCGATACATTGAGCTGATAGTCATAGCCTGCTAGTGCAGCGACGGCTCCCGCCGAGGAGCTTGCGTTGCTGCTCGTGGCGGTATTGTTCGATGGCATGGCCTTGGCAGGATGGCTATCCAAGCTCATATAGTGTCCTTTAGTCGTTTATGGCTACGTCGTCCCTCTTCCGAGCTAAGCAGACAGCAATGAACTGCCGGCATCATCAAAGTGTTTGGCGACAACCGGTGAGGCGAAATATGGCCATTCAGTATCACAGGAATAACAATCTAACGGAACAAACCTGCTCACCATAAAGCTCTATACCAAGCCTGACCAAGGTCCCGCTGCCTGTACGGCAGTGAATTCTCAACAGATCCTTGCTGACATCAACAGTAATTTCTGAGCTGCCTATACGGCATTGGCTCCCCACTCTCGTGGAAGTCTCTTTTGGGCCTTTCCCTGGTCGAGCGATACCGTCAGGCCAATCAGGTTGCGGAGGCGGAAGCTGCGTTACTCTCAGTCAAGGAGGACTTTTCCAGATCGCCACTATGCGCAGGCTACACCTTGACCCTGCTACTCCTGTTCGGTGGCGGGAAATCAACTAACCAAGGTTGGTGGAGCAGCACCAGCGGTGCTCCGACGGTCGATTTCGATCCCGAAATGCCTCCACCAGGGCGCAGACACTCCTAAATGAGCACGCAGTGAGCAACCGGATACTCTGGAGCCCGTATGTCGACCACCCCAGCCAGCCCGCCTCCTCCACAGCGAAGTCCGGGGCTCATCTTCGGCATGCTCGGGCTGTGTCTGCGGCTACTCGGCCTGCTGCTCGCTTCGCTGATGTTTTCCATCGTGCTGGAGTTCGTGGGAATGCTGTGGTTCTGGCCCGAGCAGGGCTGGTATCACAGCCATGCCATGTGGCTGAGTGAGCTGGGTTGACTCAGTGGCCATTTCAAGAATTCACTGCTTGTGCAAGAACCCGCGCAAGGGACCGCCAAGGTACTCGAACACCTGAACGATTGGGTCGTGGTGCGCTCTGGATGGGCGAAATCGGACACCCAGCTGAAACTGCTCAGTCGAGAAGCGTCACTGCAGGGGCAGTTCGCGCAAGCCTACGTTGTGATGCAGGACTACCTGCTGCCAGCCCTATTCACGATCTTCACTTTTGTGGTGCGCTTGGCGGTGCTGACTCTGGCTATGCCTCTGTTCCTAATTGCGGTGATCACCGGTGCCGTCGACGGTTTGATGCGACGTGACCTGCGTAAATTTGGAGCTGGTCGAGAAAGCAGCTTTGTCTAACATCGAGCAAAACGCGCACTGTTGCCATTGATGGTGAGTCCATGGGTGATTTACCTTTCCCTACCTTGCTCGTTGAATCCCACATGGGTGCTGCTGCCGTGTGCTGCATTACCTGGATGCATGGTGGCGATCACGACTGCAACGTTCAAGAAGTACGTCTGACTGGTAGCGATGTCGTGCGTCTAGCTTGGACGTCAAATGTTTCTTTTTTCACGGTGTTTAACATATGGAAATGAGTTCTGATACTGAGCGTAGTTTATCCCAGATGAACGATGCCGCGGCCTTTGAGCGTTTAGCCGCAGCCGTACTTCGAGCTGCGTCCCCAATGGTTTACGGAAATCTGTCCCATCCCGGCGTGAAACCTGGCGGCAAGACCGTGAAAGCCCCCTTTGATAATGTAGGCTGGCTACTAATGGAGTCCCCGCCCCGGTTTGTTTGCGCTGCACACACCACGGAGCAAAACGATTTGAAGGGCAAATGGCTCCATGACCCTGCCAGAGTCATACCTAAAAAGCCTGGGAGTAAGCCAACCAAGCCTGCCGGAGACTTGATTAAAGGGATTTCTGAGATTCGAAAACTCCGTGAAGAGCACCCAGAGCTCGCTGTCACATATGCCTTGACTACCAACTGTGAACCATCGGTGGATTTACGATCATCGGTAGAAAGCTTAGCGAAATCAACTGGAATCCATCTTGATATCTGGAGTGTTTCTAGAATCGCCCATTTCTTAGACACGGACCCTACGGGTCAAATAATAAGACGCAACCATCTCGGCGCTCCCGTTAAATTGCTGTCCCGTCAGCTTCTGCTTCAGATAGGAAGGCGTAGTTTGCAGGACCACCTTCCGTTTGACACATTAGAAGTAACTATTCGACGTGAGAACTTTAACCTAGAACGTACCGACACATTGGTGGTCGGAGCATCTGGAATGGGAAAAACAACCTCCTGCGCCACTGCCTTAGATTCCTATATCACTGATGGACTGCCCGCCATTGTACTCAAATCGGAATTTTTACTTGGCGCTGCCAGTATTGAAATTGCTTTGGAAGCTGAGCTTCGTCGCCAGGAACCTGACCTAGAAGCTGGAGCAGGCAGAAAAGCACTACTGCTTTGCATGAAAGAAGAGCCACTAACAATCCTGATAGAAGATGTGAACCGCGTAGAGACTCCGGCGTTACTGCTAAACAAAATTTTAGGCTGGACTCGTGCAGCCGCTCGATCTTGGCGAGTCATTCTTCCTATTTGGCCTCAGCATCTTGACGTGATCGAAGATAAAAAACGCACTTTAGAAAACGTAGACCTTATATACGTCGAAAAATACACTTCCAGCGAAGCGATCAAAGCGATCTCCAAACGTGCCGACAGGTCTCACGTATCAATCGACGAGCTCCACATCCAAACTTTAGCAGATCAACTCGGGCATGATCCATTTTTGATCGGCATCTACGACATGAAATTTACTGAACCTCCTGCCGATGTAATTAATCAATATATTGAAGACCATATAAAAATTATCGCCAACCGTTCGCACTGCATGCCGATTGAACTAACCCACACCATCAATAATTTACTTCACGCCATGCTACAGCACGGAGTCCTTTCACCTAACTGGAGCCAGATCACCTCATGGATCCCGAACAGAGACACAATCAACCTCTTAACAAAAATATCTCTAGAAGGAAACCTATTACGCATAAACAACACAAACACAGACGGCACTTTAGAGTTCAGGCATGATCGTTTGCTGCACAAACTCCTCAGCGGAGCTATCACTGAGGCAATTGGCTCGGAGGAATTCCCTCACTACGTTACCGACCCATTTTTTTCAGAGGCGACCGCAGATGCGATAGTTAAAATAAAACTTCCATTATCCAGACTTTTGATTCTAATGGACTCTACACCTGTAACGGCAGCTCATGCATTGCGTATTGCATCCGAAATTGATAGCGACTACGCTGACACCGCAGCCGAAGCGTTATACCATTGGCTACACTATCATTCTAACGACGCAGATTTTTCCAACCAAAGATACGCAATCGCCCGAACACTTAGCGAAGTAAGTTCCACGCACGTCCTATCGCTTGTACGTTCTTTCGGTAGAGACGATTATTTTTGGCATCCCCTGCTTGCGGCAGCTTTTAAGAATGGTAATTTCAGCGCAGGCTTTACTCTCTTGCAGCTTTGTGAGCTAGGCACTGCGGGCAGCACAATACAAAACCTTACAAATTCCGTCCTTAATAGTTATCGAGACGAACTTCTGCCAGCAATAAAAAGAGAACTAGGCCATTGCCACGAAAAAGTTTTTAACAGCAAAGTCGGAGCCTTGCGACTCGCAGGCTATATTGGCTGTAGCTCTCTTGCCGAATCGATTCAAGAATGCTGGGACCAAGATCGCAGTAAGATCGACTGTCTATCTTCATATATATTTGCCGCAGCCAGGTGTAGCGGAGACAACTCAGAAATAACTCTGGGGCCGATTTGCGATGCCTGGGAGTCTCTCCCAGACGAGACCAACTCAACTATGGGACAGCCAGCCGAGCGAATTGCTGCTGAAAATGTGGCATGGGCATTTATAACGTACACACCTAGCAAAGCAATACAATACTTTATTTACAGATCGAAGCGTTCTGAAAAGCTTCGATGGCCGATAACTTACATGTTGAGGGCCGTGGATCATCCAGACGCAGTAGAACACTTAGCACGCTACTCAGCAGAAAACTCCAACTTTATCGACCCTAGAATCTTAAAGTCTGACTGGGAACGTGGAGGGCGAAACAAAGGCAGAAAAATGTCGATAGCATCTAAAGATCGACTCATGTCTATAGCATGTAACGTTGAAGAGATCGAGATTATCAGACAGGAGGCATTCGCTTTTTGGGCATTAACCCTTGAAGACCGTGACCTCAAAACTGCACGTACGATTCGTCCGGAAAGTCCACTTTATGAGCGAGCATTGTGGGTACGAGCACGAATGAAAGACCAATCTGTCATTTCAGAGCTTGTTAACAAAGTCCCAGAGGACCCAGTCTATTGGCTTCAAATCGAGCGTTATCTATGGTCGGAAGAGTTGACGGATACCCTTCCGCCACTCCTAGACAGGTTAGCAGAAAGCCCAGAAAGCTTCTCAGATCTAGAGTTTTCTCTCGCAAGGGCACTTTACAACGTAGACCCACACAAAGTCACTTCCATGTTGGAGCCACGCTGGGCCAGCCTTAAATCCAAGCCAATGATTGTACAAATACTGCTGTTAATGAGCGACGCAGCAACCGCAAAACTGGCACAAGCTTCTTTCGACTCCTCTCCACACCCATGCGAGCTTTTAAGACACTTCAGCCTAAGCTCATTCAAATATTTGCACAGAAAAAACCCGAACCACAATCAGAAAACAGCGCTGAATAATATTAAGCCCTACCTCAACCATTTCACCAACAACGAGTTAGTACTTTTAGCTCATGAATGCACCAAGGGCGGATTGACAGATTTTCGCACCAAGTACATTGACCCCATCATTAACTCAAACCCATACTCCCCAAAGCCACCTTCCGAAAAAGCGGTTCACACCCAAACGTTGGACCTTGCCCTATTAAACGAACCTGGCACAATCGTGAATCGTTATCAGTGGCTAGGCAGACAGCTGGAAAATGGCATTCCACGCACTAAAATCATAGACGAACTACTCGCCTGGCTAAAGCTCCACCCTGAAGATCGAGCACTATTTATTGTCGGAGACATCCTGAGCAACGAGGCTACACGCTCAGAATTTTATATTTTCGAAACAGTATTTAGAGAGCGCAACACATCCGCAGAATACGTCAACTCAATCCGATTCGATGTTTTTAGCCGAACTTTAATATGACCATACCACGATCTGGATTAATCCAATCAACACCTTAGCCATTTCTACCGGACTGGCTCGCATCTGCAGTCCTGCTTATTAGGACTGCATTTCGATAATCGCAGCTGCTGATTAGGGATTACCTTATCTGCATACAGTAAGATGCTAGGGCTTGCGAGCCTCGCTGTGCCCTGCGTGTGGCCAGAGTATCCATAACGTGAGCCTACCAGCGGGAGATTTTCACTGTGATGGCGAGGATTAGAGGATTTGTAGCCGCAGAGGCGACTCAAGGAGGTTGGATGCCCATGTTACGCCTGAACATCTCCTATGCAACTTAGTTCACGCGGCCATGTCAGTTGTCATGCAATCACTACCCTGGCTCGTTCTGGCGAGGTCAACTCAACGAGGCAGATGTACAGTTTTTGGTGAGAACCATGGACCAGGGGCAATACACCATAGTTGGAGGGCTGGGCCTGGATAGCATTGACGTCGCCCACTCAATCATCAACAACTCGCCTAAGCCCGCGTACTTAAGGGATTGGCAGTGATCGATACGTGCCTTTACCGTCTGTTTCACCGTCATTCGCGCGCAGCTTTGCTGGCGGGCGCTATGGAGCAATTTGCAAGGCGAGGACGCTAGCGACAACATGGTCGATCAACGAAAAGGATACAGAGAGCGAGGAGCCTTCGCCTAGTTGGCTCACTTGAGGCATCCCAGATGTATCGCCATTACTCTTCCTCCAGCTCCATCGCGCGCTTTTCGTCTGCCTGCCGATCTATGTTGTCCGTGGCGTGCTGAAGCAGTTCCCCGTACAGCCTATACGCTGGGTCCATCCTGCTCATACCTTTGAGGGTCTTTTCTGCATGCTCCCTAAGTGCCAAATCCTCACTAAAGGGCTCTCCAGCCAGTCCAGATCTTCCGCCAGATACGGCGGATGACCATAAAGCTGAGGAGATATCTCTTACGGCCTTCTCGCTAATAAGCTCCGCCTGACTCAATAGCTCTCGAACAAAGGACGTGTCCTGAATCACGAACGATTGGTACGCACTTCGTAATGCGCTTGCCACAACATTTACGTGCGCCTGGCCACCGCCTTTAATTAGCAACAGCATCAAATCGAGCACCTGCTGCTCATACTTACCGCAAAGACCCGAAACACACGCACCTATATCTATAGTCAGCTTCTCACCCACCTGACCATCCACGGCCCAGGTAAGAAGTTCTTGCAATAGGCGATGCCCATCACGATGCGCTAGAAGACCAAGCCCTGCATCACTACGATCCCTGCGCATTGATCTATACCCCAAGCAACGACCAACAGCTTGCAATCTACCCTTCATCATCTGAACCACGTCTGCGGGAACCACCTCAACAGCTTGCTTGAGAAACTCGACCACCCAATGATCATCAAGCTCAGTCATCCGCTCTAGCGCTCTCAAAAGAATTCGCCATTGGTCAAAACTGATACTTCCCGCGGGGAGGATGCTACGGCTCGCCAAGAGCATGAAAAAATCATGGGTCGCCTGAGGAGAGACAACCATATCGGCGGTACAGATCATCTCTACCGCTAGCGCTGGTTTACCCTTGGCAATCTGGCGCGCGATAGATGCAGAGTTGCGTAAAACAGAAGGGTCATTCGACTGAAAAATGCGTCGCAAAACCGGCAAATCAGCATCAGTGAAGAATCCATCGGCCTGACGTGCATATGCATCCGAAACCATTTCCCAAGCACACGCCGAATCAGCCCCTAACAAATCAGCGATAAGACCGTGACGGTTCTGATCTGCTATGAGGACGCCCAGAGCAGCCCCTGAAAAGTAATTCAAGGGCGACTGGGAGCTCGACTGTCTGGCCATGATCGCTTGAGCAAGATCTGCACGCCCCTGAAGCAAGCGATTCACAAAAACATACGAACTCCCCCACCCGTTACCTGCGACGTGACCAATCTCACTGAGCCAATGATCCAAGAACTCGTACAGATCCAGAGCATCGGGAAACTCGGCCGTAAGATCCGCTATCAAAGCGAGAGTCTCAGCTTCGTGGGCCTTGTACTCGAAAGACTCGCCACTATCCCACGTCTGATGCCCCCACGCGTCACCAATGAGCCTTACCAGTCGACTCGGCAGGTCACGACCCAACAGCCCAATTACAGCTCGCGCACTAGAACGGCATGCTTGATTCTCGTTATAGAAAGCATGCCAACTGACGGATATCGCTGTTTGAACCAGAACAGCCGGATGAACCGGAGCATTTTCGAGCACAAGACGCACGCGCTGAAGTAATTCAGCGTGAGCAAAGTCCCACGTTTCAAGATCTTCGCCGCCATGCATAGGGCCGCGAAGCGCCTCAGAAAGCAAACTGGAAGCAAGAAATGCCTTCCGGTGTGGGCCTTGCTCTAGGGAGCTGACCATGACATCGATCACTCTCGCCCGTACGCTCTTGGCAAGCTCAAAATCCAGCTTGTATCGAGTAATTGTAAAACTCCGATTACTCGAAGTGACCTCCTCCATCTCAGTACCTAACGCCCCTTCTAATATAGTGAAAGGTGTGTAAGTCCCGGACAAGGCCACAGGGCGCTCCAGCAGTTCAGTAGCAAAAGCTACCACTTGCTCCACATAAGCCACTGGCTTGTTAGGTGAGAACTCAGCAAGCTCTCTCAGAATTCGTATTCCGTGGTTCGGATGCGAGTTCAACGCACGGGTGTCTCCTCGCCCCGCCCGCCATAGCAACACACACCCTTCTTCCAAAACTTCCGGGTTGAAGACAGCGTTGCGAATCATCCCGCATACGCCGCCGTCATCCCCATGACCTTCCTCTATAAGCCGCTCAGCGAAGTTGAGTGCCAGCCGCGGCTGATAGTAAGCCACGGCCTCGACGGCATGAACGTGCGGATTATGGTACTCCCCGTGCCATTGGAGCTTTCGTCCAATACTGGATAGCAATGTGCTGCCCTCTGGATCACCATTCCGCAAACGCCAGTCAAGACGCCCTAGGTTGACTAATAGATATTTCAGGTACTCAGAGTCAGCGAGCTCGAAAACACGCTCAACTTTGGGGGTTACGGATCCATCAATACCAATAAAGTTGCGCTGGATGACGGAGTCAGCCAGCAGGTCCGGAGCCAGCCGGTGACGAAGACCGCGCTTAAAGAGAACTCCCCCCTCACCGAGGAGACGAAGCAGGCGCTGAGCATCCTCATGCCCCAGCCCCTCAACCTCCTGCAAGATCCGGAGGAAAGCAGGATCATCGAACACCACAGGCTGCAGCAATGCGACCATCTGAAGAACGGCTTGAAGCTTGGGTACGTCCTGCCCAGTCACAATTTTGCCAGCAATAATATCTTCCAGCCTGGCAAGCACATGCTCCTGAAAGTTCTCGCTGTTGCCAATCAACGCCGGCGCTACATTCTCCTTGGCGACTATCTGAGCAGCTAGCACGGTCACAAGTGGCGTGGGGTATGTCAGTTCCGCAATGATATCTGCCGCCTCGATCGGTCCGCCCGAGGCTTGCAATACCTGCAAAGCAAGGATCTTTGCATCCTGCTTAGTACGCGGCCTCAACTCCACACTCGCTACCTGAGGGCTATCCATAGCTACAAGTGAGGCTTGATTACGAACCATAGCTCGACCGTATGGCCGCAATGAAATCAACAACCTTGCCCTGTTCTCTGCCACTGACGCATACCGCATCAACTGGGCAAGATCATCACGATCATGGGCATCGTCGATAATTAATAGCTTCGCATCGCCCCCCAACTCGTCTAAATGTTGTGCCTTGACATCTTCCGTCGGAGAAACAAAAAGAATACATATATCCGGCCGCGCCCCTCGCACCCTCTCAACAACCTCTCGTAGCAGTCGAGTCTTCCCGTTCCCCGGAGCCCCCAGAAGCATCGTAACCAGGAGATTGTCATCGAGAACATCTGCAGCCAGCCTTTCTAACTCTTCCTCCCTGCCTACTAAAGTCCAGGCATGATTAAAGAAGCGACTATTATCCGTGAAACCCTTAAAGAACTCTTCGGCCCTCTGAAATGGCCCCGACTCCGGCTCACCAAGAAGTGCCTGGCGTTGCCCTCGAAAATAAATGTCGACCAAATCCCTTCGATCAACCATTGATAGCTCACGGAATTTTGCTGAGATATCTATCCGATCCCACAGCTCCCACCCATCATACTGAGCAATTGCCTGGCGGGCTTTAGGACTTGCGATATTGGAAAGCAACAGCACCTTGAGATCTGACACATAGGTGTGTTCGGCCACAGCATCGTGGACTTTTTGCGCCCCAAATTCTTCTACACGCTTGCATTGAAATGTATGCACGAAAGTGCTCCCACGCACCTCAATATCGATACCGTATTGTTTGCTGCCATTACCACCAAAGCGATTTACTACACCGGCACGACTACGGTAGTACCGGTGAAGAAAATCAGCACTAAAGTTTTCGAAGCTGTCAGGTCGCAAAGAATGCACTGGAAGCGGAACGTCATAGGTCGGCGCACCTTCAGGCTGACTGCTGACTGGAGCAGGCTGTACATATCCAGCAGCGGCAGCCATAACGCTCAACTCCGCCTCTAGAAGAGCAGCGAGGCGAGGCAGCTCTTCCGCCCTCGGACGGGACGCACCCTTCTCCCAGCGACTAACCGTCTGCTGAGTGAGGCCTGCACTGGTAGAAAACTCCTTTTGCTTCCACCCCTTAGCGCTTCTGAGGGTAACAATGAGCGCTGCGAACTCGGGATACTTGACCATGCCACCCTCCAAAATTCAAAAACACATTAATTGTGTTTCAGAATAAGCGAGAATATGAAAACGTAAAGATCACCTAGGATACGGGCCTGCTTACAGCCAAGGCTGAATATCTACTCAGGTGCTCCTGGTGAGCCCTACGACCCATACGGTACGCTAGCTACAGATACCGCTAATCAAAGGGAGGGGGCATGGCATCGGCAAGACAGGATTTTGAACGCTTCGTGCACTGGATTTACCAGCCAGATAGGCAAGTTCCCGGCTGCGTGCGCCGCCTGGCTACTTTGGCCCTTGCTAACTTTGACGAATTGGCGGGAACCTCACGACAACGAAGCCAGCGCTCCACCTTTCTAGTAGACCTAATGCGGCGAGAGCTTGATGGTACGGTTGAGGCGCCTCCAGCCGACGTCGCTGAAGCAAACGCAGGCGTCTGGCCATGGGTTAGGTTGCGTCACCTGACGCTCGGTCCATTTAGGGGATTCCGAGCACCTGAGCCTTTCGAGCTAACAAAGCAGATCATCCTTTTCTACGGCCCCAATGGCAGCGGGAAAACCAGCCTTTGCGAAGGATTGGAATATGCCCTTCTTGGGGATGTCGAAGAGGCCGGTAACAAACGTATTGCGGCAAGGACGTATCTGGCAAATGTCCACGACAGACGATTCGATCCGCCAGTTCTGAAGGCTACGGATCAACAAGGACGCGAGGTCGACGTTGCTGCAAATCTCGACGCCTACCGCTTCTGTTTTATAGAAAAAAACCGAATCGACTCATTCTCAAGAATCGCTGCCCGGCCTAATGCTCAGCGAGCCGAACTGATTGCCACACTCTTTGGTATGGACCAGTTCAATGAATTCGTAGGCCACTTCAACGAGACCATTGACGGACAGCTTGTTCTGGTCGCAGAACTACAAACCACCTTGACGATGCGCCGGAACGCGCTGAAGGCAGACCAAGCAACCGTTAATGGAGAAGCTGCCTCCCAGCAAGTGCTGGACGAAGAGGAATCCTCTCTAGCCAAGGAGTACGCAGTTGAACTCACTTATCAAACCCTGAAGGGCTTGATTGGTACAGGGGAATCTCCGGGACGTCTCCAAGAGCTTGATGACATCCTGGAAGCGGTTCCACCGAGTGTTCTTGGTGTCACACGACAAGGTCTCCAGAATGCTTTCGCAGAGGCACACCAGTGCTCCCAGGAGCTTGATGCGGTTATCGACTCTCTTCGGGCCAAGAGCGACCAAGTGTCCTTCAAGGCACTGTACAACTCTGTTCTCGCCTTGCAGCAGACTGTTGGAGACCGCTGCCCCGCTTGCGACACACCATTGAACGGTGACGCTCATGTTGCCGCAGATCCGTTTAAGAAGGCAGTCGACGGCTTGCAGCAGCTTGAAGAGCTGGGTGCCCTTCAAGAGCAACAGCAGACCATTGAGGTAAAACTTGGCCAAGCATCTCGCGCGTTGCGGCAGATGTTCTCCCCCCTCAGCGCGTTCATAACTGCTCACCAAGAAGAGGAATCAGTAGTCGGTCGATGGGCTCTGCAGCTCCCCGCGGAGCCTGTCGGTCGTTGGTGGACAGATATCTATCCCCAGCCCCCCACAGGCCAGCGCGGATTGCCTTCGGTGGATGAGATCCTCGGCGTAGTAGACCGCATGACCGCGCAAGACGAGGCGTCAAGGACGGCTCAGCGAGATCGACAACCGCACATCGATGAACGTCGGCGACTCAACGAATTCCAGCTAAAGGTGCAAGCGCAAGATCTCAGGCGGCAACAACTGCAAGCGGATATCGAAGCAGCACGTAACCGCATCAAAGCATTCGACGAAACAAATGCTGGGTTGATCGCACAAGCGGAGCAGGAGAGACTAGATATCGCCCGCGACAGGCCGTACAAGACCGCCTACGACAGATTTCTCGAAGTACTTAGATCTTATAGAGATCAACTCCCTGGTCAGCTAATGGCTGGGCTGAATGACGCTGCCAGAGACCTCTATAACGCATTCAATCGCAATGATCGCGACGAGGACAAGCTATCAGCGCTGCATCTGCCTTTGACTGGCGAAGAAAAGATCGAAATCAGCTTCCGGGGAAATCCTGGGGCCCGCGTCGATGCGCTCCACGTTCTGAGCGAGGGGCATATACGCTGTCTCGGCCTTGCCATTTTGATGACCAAAGCGAAGAGCATCGGCTGCCCAGTTATCGTTTTCGACGATGCCATCAATGCCATCGACCATGACCATCGAGGCGGAATCCGAGAGGCGATCTTTGAGGGCGACCACTTCGCTCAAATCCAACTAATCGTCACCTGTCACAGCAACGAGTTCATTAAAGACATCCAACAACACCTTCCTGCCCATCGCAGAAATGCGTGCCAGGTCTACCTGTTCCGACATCACGATGGCAACTATCAACCGAGAGTTACCGGCAACGTACCGAGCGCGAATTACATTGCCAAGGCCAGGGCAGCAAGGGAAGCGCTCAACGACCGAGATGCGCTCGCTGCTTCTCGCCAAGCCTTGGAGATGCTGAGCGAGAAAGTTTGGCGGTGGCTTGGAAGTCATGGCCAAGGCGTGTTGAATCTCATGTTGGCTGGCGTCGGTGCCGAGCCTGCGTTGAGAAATCTATGCGAAGCGTTGGTCAAGAAATTGGGAGATGCCCAGACCTTCCACCATGCGAACAGAGAGCCACTTCTTGCTGCGTATGGCCGCATTTTGGGTATTCCAGTCAATAATCTTGTCTGGACCTACCTGAACAAAGGCACTCATGAGGAGGCAGACCGCGATGACTTTGACGGGGAACTTGTCGAGGTCGTTGTCCAAACTCTTGAGGAGCTAGACCGCCTAGATCTACGAGGCGGACGCTAGCATTCGTTGCGGCGCACGCCTGGTCTCGGCTGGGAGTAGCATTAACTTCAACTATAGGGGCGAGTACACAGGCAGCTCCTTTATCAATAGACTTCTCCCAACACAGATATTACGGCTAGCAGCGTAAGCAGCTAGCCGTAATATCTGTCGTTAAGCTATGACACATCGGACACCGAATGTGATTTGGTGTCCTACCAGGCGCTTGGTGCCCTGCCCTAGGCGACCAATCATCCAGGCATCCCCCGTGCAAGCCGAGTCTGATGTACATTGAAAGCCATCGACGACCACCCTGCTCCGCCTCAGAGATCGCCAATCTCGATCGCCCGCATATCCCGCACTACTGGGGGCAAAACTGGGGGCACATTTGAATTTTTTCCGCCTGAAAACACCGCCCTAGAGCCAAGTCAAAATGTTTTTTGGGGATCCGGATAGTCTCTGAATCAGCGCTGGCAGTTCTGAATATTATTGAACGCAAGCGTAGCTTGCGGCATTCTTCGCAACGAAATTTCCAGGGACGGTAAAATTTGATGCGTACTTCACGTATGCAAGCGCTTGTGCCCCTCGCCTCTTCAAACACCACCGGTGTGATTGAAGGCGAACACTCGCATCCGTCCGGATGCACATGGGGTCAATGTCTCGCAGAGCTGACACGACATCCTCACCATTCCCGATTACTACGACCACCAAGGCTGTCGATCCAGCGAACAGCCCTGGCTGTTCTACGATACGGCTATTCATCACGGCTGCCCGATCTGACCTCTTGAAACGGAACTTCGCATGAGCGGAAAACCTGCTGCACGCCTCACGGACCCCACTAGCTGCCCTCTTCCGGGACATGGCACGAATCCCATTGCCAGTGGCTCGCCCAATGTGAACTTTGACGGGCTTGCTGCCGCCCGGATGACCGACAAATCCGCTTGTGGCAGTCCGATCACGGGAGGCGTCAGCTCGACCGTTTTCATCAATGGTTTGAATGCTGCGACGATCGACAGCACGGGCGGACACGGCAACATCGTTGTGGGCGGTTCCGGAACAGTCATCATCGGCGACACCTTCGTCTCGGCACCTTTCAGCGGTCTGCTGCCGATGCCGGTGCACTTCAGCGACAAGATCAAATTGATCGACGAAAGCACGGGTGAGCCCATGCCTAATCATGCCTACGCGATTCAGCGCGCGGACGGCAGTTTCGAGTACGGCACCAGTGATTCGCTGGGGTTCACGCACGTCGTGAGTTCACACGTGGCAGAAACCTTCAAACTATTTCTGGAAGATTGAAAACATGCCGGCAGAGCAAATCCAGCTTCCCAATGGAAATACCGCTAGTCTGGCCGTCACGCCGACGTTAACACTCGTGAAGGATCAGTCGGTAAAGACGGCTCCCGTTCCCGTAAAGAAGGCGATCGTTTTTTTCATTGGTGGGGCTGCCGACCAAGAGAAATATTATTTTCAAGGCGCGTTCCACAATATCGACGACGCAAAAAAACAGCTCGACGGCAAAATTGCCGGCAGCGCCAAGCTGCCGGCGAAATACACGGGGTTCCCTAAAAGTTATAAGGATGCAAGGGGTTCCGGCGATATCCAGACTCACTTCATCGACAACATTCCCAGCAAATCCTGCCCGGTTTACATCGTCGGCCACAGCCTCGGCGGATGGAACGGCGCACATCTGTCACAGATCCTTTCCGAAGCCGGTTACACCATCAAATATCTGGTGACACTCGATCCAGTGGGTGAAGGATTCCTGGTATGGCTGGGTTCCGATATCTATTTTTCGGAGCCAACGCCTGTCGCTGAAACATGGATCAACATCCGGGCCAACGCCAGTACACCTGACCAATCTGACGGTGTCGCAGAATTCGGGGAGCGTTGGATGATCGAGTCTGGTCCGACCATCAACAAGACCATTGATAGGCACCATGCATCTGCTGACTGGATGTTTATAGAACCTGTGCAAGGGACGAAGTCCGCCTGCGATCTGATTTTTGACTCAATCAACGGTATTTTCGGCCAATGAACAGCTTCCGCGCGGTCATATACCTGGGCGTTCTACTCTTCACCGGCTGCGTAAAAACGGCGAGCATTCCCCCCGCCGACCTCACGCTATCGTCGTTTGAGCTCGGCCCCGCCAATCTGTTCACGGCCCACTTCAACTCCACTGTGGATTTGCAGAACGCTTTCAATGATTACGAAAACTCCAACCAGCTCAACCCTACCCTGATCTGCTCTCTCAATCGCGACATGGAGTTCTCATCCGAGCATTCAATCGCGGTAAAAGCCGAAGGGCGAGTGAACGCAAGCGGTCAAGCCAGGCCCAATTACAAGTTTTCCTCCGACCTGATCTTCTACTACACCAATCCGGATGGTACGCAACGCGACTTGAATGACTACGACGCCATCAAACCGTTGCTGACGTCGCAAACTTCCATCCCGTGCAAAGTTCGCATAACCGCCTATGGGTATGAGGCCTATTACACTAATACGTTATTCATCCCCTCCAGGATCATGATTGAACAGATCTTCAGATAGCCGCGCTTTGCTGAACCTGGCGCAAGGATTTGGAGAAGCACTGGTTGTCAGGCGAGCACCCATAAAAAAGCCCGGAAACCTACCCCGGGCTTTTTCATTTGTGCGTCTCTTTTGCATTTTTGTGCGACACATCCCCTTTCAGGACTCCCGCAAGGCTCTGACACGGTGTTAGGTTGTAAGCGTATGTGTCTCAACCTTGAGACACGCACTGCCCTGCAAAGGAATGCCCTTCGTAATGAATGTCCCTTTCAAAAAACTGGCTGCCACCACCTTGATGCTGGCCGGCCTCGCCGTGTTCACCGCGCCCGCGCAAGCCAATATCACCCCACAACAGAGCGCTGAAATCCTCAAGACCTACAGCGCCGACAAAGCCACTGATTTCCGCCAGTTCATCGGTAATCTGGGCAAGAGCGATCTGGCGAAAACCGCCGACATTGGCTCGGCGATTGGCGCGTACCTTGATAACAAGACCCTGACCGCCGAGCAGCAGAACGAAATCTATCGTCTGCTGGGTATCTACACGCGCGCGAAATACAGCGCTGCCGCCACCGAAACCCTGCGCGAACTGGTGGAGATCCCGACCTTTCGCAAGGACGGCGTCGAACAGCACGACAACCCGGAATTCACCAAGATCGCGGCGAAGATTCAGAGCCTTGCCGAGTCGTTCAATCTGAAATTCCGCAACATCGACAATCGTGTCTACGAGATCTCTCTCGACGGTAGCGGCGACGAAGTGGTCGGCATTCATGCGCATGCGGATGTGGTGCCGGTGACGCCGGAAAACTGGGTGCTCAAGGATGGCACCCGCCTCGACCCGTTCAAGATCACTCTGATCGGCGATCGCATGTACGGTCGTGGCACCGAGGATGACAAGAACGGCATCGTGGTTACGCTGTATGCCATGAAAGTCATCAAGGAAGAAAAGCTGCCGCTGGTGCGCAACTTCAAGCTGTTGGTCGACACCACTGAAGAAACCACGGGCGACGCGATTCCCTACTACTTCGAACGCAATCCGACACCGAACTACAACCTGGCGCTGGACGGCGGTTACCCGGTGGTGATTGCCGAGAAAGGCTACGGCACCGTCATGGCCAACTTTGCCAAGCGCAAAGGTGCAGGCAAAGGTGCGGAAATCATCTCGATGACAGGCGGCCTGGCGACCAACCAGATTCCATCAGCGTCTGTCGTCACCCTGGTCACCGATAAGCCTGCGGAGCTGGCCACCAGTCTGCAGAAGGCCGGTGACGAGTTTGCCAAGCGTAATGGCGGCGATTTCCAGGTGAGCGCCAAGGTCGACGGCAAAGACGTCAAGCTGACCGTGACTGGCGTATCTGCGCACTCCTCCGAGCCAGAGTCCGGGGTCAACCCGGTCGCGCGGATGCTGGTCTTTATCAATAGCCTTGATGGCAAAGTCGCGTTCAAGCACAACCACATCACCGATGCCGCGCGTTATGCCGCCGACAACTGGGGTCTGGATTACCTCGGTAACAAGCTGGGGGTCGGTTTCTCCGATGCTTTCATGGGGCCGCTGACAACGTCGTTGACCTACGTCGGAATGGATGACAAAGCCTTCAAACTCGCGGTCAACCTGCGCGTTCCGAAGGGCAAGTCGCCGGAGAAGCTCAAGGCTGAAATCGCTGAGAAACTGGCGGCGTGGAGCAAGAAATCCCACGTAGCGGTTGCGTTCGACTACTCGATTGCCGAGCCGATGTACCGCAATCCTGAGGGCGAATGGGTCAAGGCACTGTTGGCGGTTTCGACAGAAAACCTCGGCATGAAACACGAGTTCGGCACTTCCGCCGGCGCCACTTCGGTGCATGAACTGCCGAATGGCGTGCAATTCGGTTTGGCCATGCCAAATGTGAAGTACACCGGTCACACTGATGGCGAGTTCAAGACCGTGGAGCAATTCCAGCTGGATCTGCAGATCGTGACGGAAATGATCGGACGCATCGGCCAGTTGCCGAAACTCTGATCACATTGCCGAACCCGCCGCCATGGCGGGTTCGGCATTTTTAATCCCCGCATTATCCCCGCCGCGCAGCCTCGCTCCTGACTTTTGCAGGTCAGGCAACAGAGAATTGCCGTCAGAGAGATTGATAGCCACCTAACGAAAGGTGCATGATAGAGGGCTCGTTCGGGTCTTATATCATTCCGAATGATAGTTACCTTTGCTTCATTCGATTCGTGCCATCACACCCCGCCGAGCATCATCCGCCCATCTTCAATACATTGGCGGATGCATCCATGGAACAGTCACTCAAACATTTGCGCTTCCCGTTGGCCATGTTGGCCGTACTGGTGATGAGCGCCTGCGGCAAGACTCCGGAGACTGCCGCCACTATGCCCGCTGCGAAAGTCAGCGTGGCCAAGGTGATCGAACAACCGGTCAACGAGTGGGACGAATTCACCGGGCGCCTCGAAGCGCCAGAAACCGTTGAAATCCGTCCACGGGTCTCCGGCCAGATTGACGAGGTGGCTTTCACCGAAGGCGCACTGGTCAAGAAAGGCGACCTGCTGTTTCAGATCGACCCGCGTCCGTTCCAGGCTGAGGTGCGCCGCCTCGAAGCATTGGTCGCCCAGTCCCGCGCCAACGCCACCCGCAGTGAAAACGAAGCCGGACGTGGTGAGCGTCTGCGCGCCAGCAACGCCATTTCCGCCGAACTGGCCGACTCGCGCACCAGCGCTGCACAGGAAGCCCGCGCCGCCGTCGGTGCCCTGCAAGCGCAACTGGATCTGGCCAAACTGAACCTCAGCTTCACCCGCGTGACCGCGCCGATCAGTGGCCGCGTCAGCCGTGCCGAAATTACCGCAGGTAACCTGGTAACCGCCGACACCACTCCATTGACCAGCGTGGTTTCCACCGACCGTGTCTACGCCTACTTCGACGCCGACGAGCGCGTGTTCCTCAAATACACCCAACTCGCCCGTAACGGTCAGCGCGGTGCCACCACTCCGGTGTACATGGGCCTGTCCAACGAAGACGGCAACCCGCACCTCGGCCAGATGAACTTCGTCGACAACCAGGTCAACCCGAAAACCGGCACCATTCGTGGTCGCGCGGTGTTCGACAACCGCGACGGCACCTACACCCCGGGCCTGTACGCACGCCTGAAACTGGTCGGCAGCGGTACCTACAACGCCATGCTGATCAACGACGAAGCGGTCGGTACCGACCTCGGCAAGAAGTTCGTGCTGGTGATGGATGCGGACAACAAAACCGCGTACCGCGCCGTCGAACTGGGTCCGAAAATCGAAGGCCTGCGCATCGTCCGTAACGGCCTGAACAAGGACGACACGATCATCGTCAAGGGTCTGCAACGGGTTCGCCCTGGCTCACCGGTCACTCCTGAAGTGGTGCCAATGGCCAGCGAACAGACCATCGCGGCACTCGCTCAACAACGTCAAGCGCTGGAAGCCAGCAACCTGCCCAAAGTCGCCCCTGCCAAGGGTGCGTCCGGTTCGGTTGTGAAGCTGGCTGCTACGACCCCACGCGGTTAAGGGACGACAACTCCGATGAATTTTTCCCAATTCTTCATTTCACGGCCGATCTTCGCAGCGGTGCTCTCGCTGTT
>Ga0307510_10002321_pt1 | contig 21496 bp, 24 predicted proteins | sample 12_EM_MG_FD_207224 | JGI IMG/M metagenome (GOLD analysis project Ga0307510, IMG submission 207224) | Populus trichocarpa ectomycorrhiza microbial communities from riparian zone in the Pacific Northwest, United States - 12_EM | ecosystem: Host-associated > Plants > Roots > Unclassified | place... | reverse complement strand
GTTACGGGGCTCGTACCCATGAGCGCACCCATGGAGATCGAAAACGCATCTACGCAGTACGCGACCGTGCTTCCCTCGAAATCCATCGTTACAGGATCGCGCAGACCCGCGAATTTGGCCATAGAATACAGCGTCCCAGTTGTGTCGAGAATGTCGACATAGAGCAAAGTAATGAGCGCATACCACACCTTGCCGTTTGTATAATTATAATCGATGGCGTTCCCGATGTGCTTGAGGGGATGGAATGCCACGACTTTCTCAAAGAAGGCAAACGCCTCGTTGCCCGCGTCGGTGTGTGGAAACGTGGTGAAAGGAGTTCCTCGAGGCCAGGAGATGATGGACGTCAAGAAGATACCGATCAGGATTGCACCCTTGACACGGTACATCATGAGGAAGACTGTCAAAAAGCTGAAAGAGCAATATAGTACCGACACTGATGAGCGCGTATGGGAACTTAACCTACCCGCCAGTAAAAATTCCGAGCCACATCGTAGGATTTCGCATGACACGGCTGTCACAGTAACCAGGGAGGTTGGCGAGGTAATGATCAGGTTTACATCCTCCGAGGCCCACAAAATTGTTGGTATCGCCACCGATGACCCCAAGACCGCCAGAAGCTGTAAAAATGAATTAGATATCAAGTCGGCATTGATCCCAAATTCAATGCGCACAAAGTCCTATGAATCTGAAAGGCGGATTAAGTGACCAAAAGTGAGAATAGAGGGAAAGCGGATTACGCAATGAAAAGGCCTATACCAGCTCCGACAGCGAGGACGAGAGACTGTGGCATGATACGAACGAGCCATTGACGAAGACCGAGCAACGATAAGACCACGAAAATCCATCTGTCCGGAAACCCTTGATTCACTTTTTCACCGCTCCAAAGAGGGCCGAGGTACGTACCCTTCCATGAAAACGGCGGCGAGCGCCTCACGGTAGGTGACGATACCGGTCCCGTGGAACCCGACGATGGAATAGGTAAACTTTTCGCACTCGTCAAAATCACGTGGAACGCAATGATAACCGAGATTCGCACGTACGTAGGCATTAAGCCCGAGTCCTGGCGCCAACCCAACCGGAAGGTTTGCAAACAGACCCATGAGAAAACTGGACAGTGCAGATATGGCAGCGGTGGTAGTGATGAGATCACGATGGACCTCGTCTACGCAGAGGAGATACGTGGCATCTGTGGTACAGCCGTCGCCGGTTGGACACTCGCACGGGCCACCCGAGTCGGAAAGAATAGACGCGTTGACTGAAATCTAAGGAGATAAGGACATTCGTCAGGAGGTTACGCTACGCAGCATTTATGATAGCGGACGGACGATGTATGCCATCGCAGCCTGGGTAAGTGTGTCGATTAGGTCAGGCGACGCATAGTAGTAGCGATCACACATACCCATGTCGTGAGCCCTGCGCGAAGCTCTGTCTATATCGCACTGGTGAGTGGGTGATAGGGGTGATAATATAAAATATATGCGCACAAGAAATCGAGAACCCTGTCGTTGGTTAGGGACACCAGATCCCTCGAGCTTGAACCAACGCCCAACGAATGAATCTGCCACCTACAGTACATGTTTCAGGGTCGAGACTCTCCAAGGAAATACTGACGTACGGAGGCATTGATCCTATCACTAATGGCCATATCTACAGAGCAGGACAGCCTCGAGGAACCGGGATGGATGGGGAGCGAGACAAGCGGGACTCAAGTGGCCCTTGGCGGCTTGTGGGAATAAATACGGCAAACGAGACGATTATCATGTGGAAAATTTGTTTCGCAATCTTGCCTCGTAGTTAGGGCTTGTCAAGCTCCGAGTTTCGTATCTCCTACGGTATATCCGGTTCTATTTGGTGTGTATGTGCTGCTTGACACCGCCCAAGAACAGAAGGCAGAAGCAGAAGCAGAAGCAGGCCACGCGCCTAATCGCAAGTGACGCTCTCAGGCATACTTTTCTCCTTGTCCCATTTTCCCCATGTAAATCCTCCGCGTTATTGGTCAAGGAAGGGATATCGTAGCCCGGTGAGCGTTTTGGTGGTCAATCAGTTCTACCCGATCTAGATCGTTATCTGTCAGAGGATTCAACGAAGACAGGTTTCTCACGCTAGGGTTCAGATACGTCGAAGAAGCATTCCGAATATCGGCATGGGCATGACATCCATGTTCATCGTTATCGCACAGACAATAACTACAACTCCATTTGGACACACGCTCGGAGCAGTGGTCAAAACCGATGCGATACTCCGAGGCCCGTCCCCACGCACCGTCCGCCATAAGCGGACCAACCTTAAGCCCCGTGCCTGCCATTTGAAATCGGTCCCCCCCCACAAACAGAAGACAGACCGATATGAAGAAAATTTATTGAAATCCGTCATTGTATATTATACTTGCTGCGCTTAGATGTGTCTGCGACGCTATGATAAAAGTCTGAGCCCACTGTCAAAGAAGACCTCGGGCAGTAAACGAGGCGCTCATAGGTAGTAGTAACACTACCACGGGGCAACTAATCGCTAGATAGCTCACTTGCGATATTCGTTGATTAGCGTACAGAGAGTATTCTCCATCATGCCAGTTTCGATATCAAAGCAAGAGTGTAAGATATCCTGTGGCCTCGCCGTCTCAAGAGAGCCCCGACGGCCGCAGCCTGTCCGGGCGTGACCCGGCCCGGAGTACCGAACACCACTCTTGCTTGGACCTAAGACATAGCCATGTAGGTCGTTACGTGGGGTTCAGACCAGTGAGCAATGACAAATGTTTGGGTCTGAGTACTAGCATCTGTACCCAAACAGAAAAAGAAAAAGAAAATACTGCACATGCGCGATTCGTGATCCCAGATGGGACGAAGGACACCACTGGCATGAACCAACGACGACTCACGGATTGACAAGCTCCGGAAGCTGCTCCTCTCCAGGCAGCAGCGCAAATTGAACTTGACGACCGCAACCTGCGGCGCACGTCCGAGCAGTAAAAGCTCCAGCAACCACGTGGAAACCGCGTCTTCCAACGTCGCCACGTCACTCACAGTCCCCGTGCCGGCAAAGGTGCCACGGTAGAGGATCGCCCATCCATGCGGACGCTCCTCCGCGATGAGAAGCGAAATGACCAGTGCAAGCGGCAGGGTAAGACCATCCGCGGCCGTCGGCGGGCTGGGCATGCCAGTAGTGAGGACGAGTTGAGCCGCCGTGCACGGTTTCGAGGGTTCATTGTGGGGCCTGTTACGTAAATGTGGAGATCAACCCATGAGGTTTCGATAGCGCTAGAGACGGGAAAACACACCTGAGTGCTAGTAGTAGCAACAACAGAGATGCTGACCTCGCTCCCGCCACACCTTCTGTAGCTGTCGACCCAGGGTATGGTCCCAGGTGCGCTCCCCTCATTCTGGGGGTGCTTGGTCGTCCTCCCAAGACCGCGTAGCTTGCCGATGAGCCTACCTCAGGGAGTACCGGGCGTCGCGCTGCTATTCCCAACAACCGTGTCATTGCTTCCCGTACCGGCATTCGCGCCCGCACCTGCCGCGGTGGCCGCGCCGCCCTCATGTAGCGTTGTTGGCACTGCATGAGGGATGTAAGTTAGCTGAATAGAGCGTTGTGACGTCAGCCTCGGCACCCGTGCCACGCCTATGATAGAAGGCGAGAAAGGCGTAAATGGGTCACCGAGCGGTGATGCCAGATGAACAAGACACTCATAGGGAAGCCGGGACGTCTCGCTCTCTCCTGTCCCATCAACCAGGGATAGGGATGAAGGCAGAGGTTGTTCCGATGCGGGATGGGACGTGGTGCTCATCGGGCTTGCATGGCGGAGCTGTCAGTGTAAGGGCGGAGTCGGGGGCAAGCCAAGCGTGATGGGTCGTGGTCGCCAGTCGGTGCTACGCGAAGGGCAGCGGGGCGACGTTGTACGCGACGTCGCAGGGGTTGGGGGCTCGACAGGGGCAGCTATGCGAACGGCCCCGCGTGATGGCGCACGCCAGCGACGTAGGCTCAATCTTCCGCTCGCAGTCCATACGAGCGATCGGAGTCGTCAAGAGCGACGAGCTTGGTCACGCCTTCAGCAGGCGGTGCTACATCCTGGCAAATCAGCGCACACTCGGCCTCGGACATGTGTGCGCAGCCTTCGACATCGACCCTGGCGACAAAGCCAGACTTGTCGCCCGAGTAGAAGACCTCAAGAGACGGATGTGTCGAGTGGAGAGCCCAAACAGAGTCGGTGTGGTGCGTGAAGGTGTGCAGGCAGCGTTGTGAAGTGAGGGACCAGAGCTTGATCGAGGCTGTACTGGTATGAGAGAGATGGTGGTTTAGACTGGGAAGACGGCTCACCATCAGCAGAAGCGGTCAGCAGCTACGAGGATAACATCAGGGCACGACTTTGAGGACGCACACATCTGGAATCCTCTGATACAAGAATTGCGCGTATATTATCAGTGTGCCCGACCAGTTTCCCAATACCCAATACGCTTTCCCGCCGGGGATATCATATCCAGACGACTCGCTCAGGGCCAGACTGCCAGAGGCAATGTGTCCTTGGGGGTCGACGGCAAGCGCATATATCGATGCGCTTGTCCCAGATAAATCAGGCGGTGTGAGAGTCATGATGGGATTCGGTGTCGTCGTCGTAGGCTGCGAAGCACGGGAGAAATTCCAAAGCTTTACATCCTCAACAGTCCGATCAAACGAGCCAGACGCGACCCTGCTCACGGTTATTACGTAATAGTGAATAAATGCATGGGGTTTTGGTTTTGGTCGAACGACGTAACCTGAAGGCGAGACATGATCGAACATAGTCAGTTTGTTCCTCTGTACAGTACTGCCGTGCATAGGATACTTGTCGTGTATATAGCCACCTTTGCCTGGCCTGGGCCAAGCACCACTCTTTCCCCCGTTCCGCTCGCGTACCCGCTGCCTCAAGTTCTATGCTCGTTACGATTCCCTTACGCGCATTCTCATTCCTTCGGGAACGTCGCCCCCGATTTCCTCCATCGCTCGTTCTCGGATCCTTGGAACGCAGGCTTGGTTTTATCATTTATTTCTATATTTCCTTCTTGAACTCACGCGGAGACAATCTGGCTTCGTCTCAACAATACTTTATTGTGATCCGCGAGGGATGTGGCAACTCACCGGTAAGTGCTGAGTCGACAGCACGGCCCTGTTACCTTTTTACCTTTCCCGCTTTCACCTTTTGCTTCGGCACCATTATGATACAAAAACTCCTTCCACCTTCACACCATATCTCCTGTCCAAGTCTGCGATAGAGTACCCTCCCGTGCATGTACATATTCTCGTAGTAAGACTGATGGCACATGCTTCTATAAAAGTTAATTCCAAAAAAAAAAAAAAAGATGTGGCAACTCGGCAGGATACTCGTTTCTTGACATGTACGCTGTGTTGTCCTCGTAAGACGCCGATGTCACGCACTGGACCGCTAGATCAGGAAAACCCCTCATTTACCCTTCGTACTGTTCCGTGCTTTATACAAAAAATAAAATAACATGAACAAGCCAACGCCTTCACGTGTCAGAGTACCCTCCGAGCCGAGCCGGTCGCCTTTCAAAAGTACAACTAAAAAAAACACGTTATCAGCGAAACATCGATTGATTATAGGAGTACCTTGAGGAGTACAGTCCATTCAATAGTTGGATCAGCTTCACTAATAGTGTACACAAATATTACGTACGACTTTGAAAAAGTACCCAAAAGGTACGAAAAGGCACGGACTCCGGAAAAGTATGAGGGATAGCTTTTTCTCACAACCAGTCGTCCTCATCGTCGTCCCAGACAAACTCCCAGGGTCTCATGCATCAATACCCGCGGGGCACGAACATGAACAAAAAACCATCAAACCTCAACCCCACCCAAAGGCGGACGATCCGTGGGAGATTTTGTGTGACGATACGGTCCTACCGCCCAACATGACGCCCGCGGTCGTGCGGCAGTATGTCTAGCGGCAGTTTGGCGAGGTGCTGCATTACCGACATAAGTGGTAGGCTAAGGCCCCGCATGGGAAGAACTAGCCCGATGCCGTCCAAGTATCATCTTCCTACCCCATCGCGTGCCCACCCACTGCATCCCCACTGAGCCACGGGCCGACGTCGCTTCCCTCCCCCATACATACACCCGTGTGCCGACCGAAGGAGTGAGATGTGGGTAGATGCGACAGACGGGCATGTGAAGAGTATAACGTATTCCGTCTAGAAGAGGTTTGCCCCAATTCTCCGAAGTTGTTTGCTTGCTCATTGTGTTTGATACCACGTGAGGTTAGACCATGTCCATGTATCTGTCACCACGTTAATCTAGCACCCTTTATCACAGTGTACCATCAACCATTACTCTGTACGCTGCGGGCACACCGATAGAAGCGAGGTAGGATAATAAAGGGGAGAGTAATCGTACTACCTTATCATCTCAGTTACCGATCGATATACGATGTCCTACCTTCTCCCCATAAGCGCAATATGGGATTCAATAGAATGTAATGATGCATACGTAATGGTTTATGGGATATCATCATGGACAACAGGGATTCTAAAACCGATATACGTGTGTACTTCTGAAGGCTTGGAAAAGGTATGCAGCGCACCTTGACACAATGGTCACAACAATACGCAGTACAATGATAGATAGTAAACAATGATGACACAGGGCAAAGAACGAAAAACGAATGCGCTTTACTCTTTTTCTGGAAGATCGGCGACTTCAATTGCGCAGCCAGCCCTCTCCTGCTCTGGAGGTTCCAGGTGGCTTCTGAGGGGCCACGGTATACGGATTCTCAGGATCTGCGGTATAATCTGGGGGTGTATAGGGTCGACCGGTGATGTAGCCGTGGACATATCTCCTGTAAATACGTGACAGCGATAGTTAAGTTAGAATCGGAAAGCGCCGTGGGAAATGGACAATTCAAGTCCTTACATCCAGACAGGAATCAGGCCCCCAGGCGGGACCCCCCATTTTTCAGCGTTCTCGTAGTTTCGCGGGACTAAGCGGTCGTCAGTCACTTTACGGAGAATCCACGGAACCCCGTTAAGCAAGGTGTACGAAAATATGCCCGCAATGACACCATATGCGATGCTGCGTGTTCAACGTCAGTTTATTTCCTCTCAACGATGATCCCAGATCGGGAAAGGGCGCATACTTGAACGTGAGGGGTATGATGATGATAGTGAGAAATGATGGGATGGCATCGCCGATGTAGTCCCAGTTGATCTCGCGCACGTTGCGAATCATGAGCGCGCCAACAATTACCAGGGCGCCACCGGTAGCCCAGGGAGGTATGCTGGTAAAGACGGGGGCGAAAAAGACCGATACAAAGAAGGCAAGGCCAGTCGTCATCGCCGTGATGCCAGTCTTGCCACCCTCTGCATATCCCGTGACGCCTCTCTTTTAGCAACTGATACTGTGAAACCAAGTGAAGTGGTAGGGATCACGTACCGGAGATGCCCGTCGCGCTCTCTATAAATGCCGTTACAGGGCTTGTACCCATGAGCGCACTGATGGAGATCGAGAACGCATCTATGCAGTACGCGACCGTACTGCCTTCAAAATCCATTGTTACAGGATCGCGCAGACCCGCGAATTTGGCCATAGAATACAGCGTCCCGGTTGTGCCGAGAATGTCGACATAGAGCAAAGTAATGAGCGCATACCACACCTTGCCGTTCCTATAATCATAATCGATAACGTTCCCAATGCGCTTGATGGGATGGAATGCCACGACTTTCTCAAAGTAGCCAAACGCCGCGTTGCCTGCATCGGTGTGTGGGAACGTGGTGAAAGGAGTTCCGCGGGGCCAGGAGATGATGGACGTCAGGAAGATACCGATCAGGATTGCACCCTTGACACGGTACATCATGAGAAAGACTGTCAAAAAGCTGAAAGGGCAATATAGTGCCGACATTGATAAGCGTGTATGGGGACTTAACCTACCCGCCAGTAGAAATTCCGAGCCACATCGTAGGATTTCGCATGACATTACTGTCACAGTAACCACGGAGGTGGGCGAAGTAGTGATCAGGCTTACATCCCCCGAGGCTCACAAGGGTGTTGATATCGCCACCGATGACACCAAGGCCGCCAAAAGCTGCAAAATAAATGAGATATCAAGTCGGCATTAATCTAGAATTCAATGCGCACAAAGTCCTATGAATCTGAAAGGCGGATTGAGCGGCCAGAAATGAGAACAGAGGAAAACCAGATTACGCAATGAAAAGACCAATACCGCCTCCAATTGCGACGACGAGAGACCGTGGCATGATACGAACGAGCCATTGGCGAAGACCTAGCAACGATAGGATCACGAAAATCCAGCTGTCCGGAAACCCTCGAATCACCTTTTCACCGCTCTAGAGAGGGCCGAGGTACGTACCCTTCCATGTAAACGGCGGCAAGCGCCTCACGGTAGCTGACGATACCAGTCCCGTGGAACCCAACGATGGAATAGGTAAACTTTTCGCACTCGTCAAAGCCACGTACTGTAGAAGGCAATGATAACCGAGATTTGCACGTACGTAGGCATTAAGCCCGAGTCCCGGCGCCAACCCAACCGGAAGGTTTGCAAACAAACCCATGAGAAAACTGGACAGTGCGGATATGGCAGCGGTGGTAGTGATGAGATCACGATGGACCTCATCTATGCAGAGGAGATATGTGGTATCTGTGGTACAGCCGTCGCCGGTTGGACACTCGCACGGGCCACCCGAGTCGGAAAGAATAGACGCGTTCACTGAAATCTAAAGGGGATGAGGAGATTCGTCAGGCGGCTATGCTATGTAGCTACACATTTACGATAACGGACGGACGATGTATGCCATCGAAGCCTGGGTAAGAGTTGCCAATTAGGTCAGGCGACGCATAGTAGTGGCGATCCCACATACCCATGTCGTGAGCCCTGCGCGAAGTTCTGTCTAGATAACAGTGGTATGTGAGTGATAAAAGTGTTGATATAGACTATGCGCACAAGAAATCGAGAACCCCGTCGTTGGTTGGGGACTCTAGATCCCTCGAGCTTGAACCAACGCCCAACAAATGAATCTGCCACCTACAGTACATGTTTCAGGGTCGAGACTCTCTAAGGGAATATCGACATACGGAGGCATTGATCCTGTCAAAAACGGTAATGGCCATGTCCGTAGAGCGGGACAGCCTCGAGGAACCGGGATGGATGGGGAGCAAGACAAACGGGGACTCGAGTAGCCCTTGGCGTCTTCAGCCTGAGTTGTGGGAATAAATACGGCAAACGAGACGACTATGATGGAAAATTTGTTTCCCAATTGCCTCGTAGTCAGGGCTTGTCAAGATCCGAGTTTCTTATCTCCTACGGTATACCCGGTTCTATTTGGTGTGTATGTGCTGCCTGGCGCCGCCCCAAGTACAGAAGGCAGAGGCAGAAGCAGTCCTCGCCGCACCGCAAGTGACGCTCTCTTGGGCATACTTTTCTCCTTTTTCTACATGTAAACCCTGCGCGTCGTTGGTCATAAGGAAGCGAGGAAGAGCTACCCCTCGCCCGTGAACATTTGGTGGTTGATCAAATCTTCCCGATCTTGTCAGGGTTAACGTTCAACAAAGACAAGTTTCTCACGCTAGGCATTGCGAACATCGGCATGGGCACGACATCTTTGTTCACCGTTATCGCACACGAGACAATATCTACGTCAGCCCCATCTGGATACCCTCGGAGCACTGGTCGAAATCGATACAACAATCCGAGGCTCGCGTTCCTCACCTGACGCGCCGCTCGCAGTAGAACTGTCAAGTGAGCCAGCCAGAGCCCCGAGTCAGGCATTCGACATTGGTCATCCCCAAACAGAAGACACGCTGATATGAAACAGCATGATGGAAACCTTTCATTGTACAGTACTATACTTGCCGCACTTATGTGTTTCTGTGACGTTATACGATCAAAGCCCGCTGTTCGATGACAGGCCTCAGGCCGAACGACGCGCTGATGGTGGCCGATTTGTCTATGTAGGCCAGTGATACTACCATGGTGCAATCAATCGCTAGATAGCTCATTCATTATTTATCGTACAGAGAGTATTCTCCACAATGCCAGATTCGATATCGAACCAAAACTGTGAAAATATACCGTGCCCTCGGAGAGCCTCGACGGCCGCGGCCGGGCACACAGGGACGGTTCGGGAACTTTGATTCAATTACACTATGGCACTTTCATGATAAACTTGAACTGAGTGTACTGGCATCACAGCGTTGCAAGAAACATCGCGCTGCGCATTTATAATACTAGGCCACCGCTCATCCAAAAAGACATCGGCAGCGCTGCGGCGGCCGTGGGTGATGAAGGTTGGTATTCGTCACGGTGATTGAGTTCTAGTCATTTGCTTCCGACTCGAACGTCATGTGCGTCACTTATCGTGTCATGTACAGTACTTACCTTCATTTCTTGCTTCTCTACCTTTGTATCCGTGGCTGCGCCACGATGACCTTACGAGGCTCCGTAATACCGTAATACCAATTTAGTCGTTTATGCATCATGATTATGAATGTCTTTTGAACTACACAAGCTGATAAGGGACTTTTTCGGATCATACCATGTTGAAACCATCCGGCCTGAGAATCAAGAGGGGTTGTGAGAATCAGGATTGACGTGACAGTGGAGCCACACTCACGCACTAATATCCCGCGGATATTGGTTATTGCTTTTGAATGGTTCCCCGAAAGTCGAAGGAACCTCTGCGCTTTGATATGGAAAGTGAGGGAGCGCCGACAGTCGTGTCTCTGGCTACAAAGAGGTTCTGGAAGAGGCGCAGCAGCAAGAGCGACGTTGAGATATCGTGGTTGCGTCGTTTTGCGTCAGAGTCCGTGACTCCACCGTTTGTAGCATCATCTCCGGTTTGAGGAGCTAAGTCATGGTGACTGAGCAAGAGAGTTCGAAGAGTGCTTGAGGAAGGTGAGAGGCCGCGATCCCGAGTTAGCGAGAACGCGCGATATAGTGGGAACGGAAGAAGCGAGGATACCGGTCTGTTGGTGTCGACGCTAGCGGGTGTCTTGAGATGTCGGCGAAGCGGAGACGGTCGGCGTGAGGCGAGGCGAGCTTCGATGGTGATAGCGTTCGGCGATTGCGATAGCGAGAGACAATGGTGGTGGCGCGAGGCGCTAGCGGGAGCGAGAGACGGTGGTGAAGGTAATGGCGAAGGCGAGCACGAATACAGAAAGCGAAGGTCAGAAAGACGACTGCGGTTCAGCAGGCTCGCGAGGTCGTCGGACGGTCGGTCGAGGACACACACAGAGAAAGAAGAGGGAATTGTGCCGCAGTTCCCTGGCCTCTTGACGAAGCCATACGCGGGGTTTTTATACGCAGAGCGAAGTCGATACGGGACAGGAACTCTTACGCGCCGAGGTAAGTAAGCAGGAAAAGGTAGAGGACGAACTTCTAAGTGGTACTGCTGGCGACAGGCCGCGCGGCGTCGTATGCGATAAGGTTGGTGTCCGAGGGTAAGAAACTTTACTGAATCGTCGTGAGGTGCACGACGTCGAGCGCGAACGCGACGAGGGTGAGTATCATCGCGGCGAATGTCGAAGGAGAAGTCTAGAGCTAAAGGGGAAGACGTGGAATGGAGAGCGGACATGTCTAAATCGAAATAAGATAGAAAACGTACACAATAAACCAACGTAACCTATATACATCCTGAATCCTTCCCAAAAAATGAGGAGTCGAGATTGAGGGGGGGTCGGCGAGGGGCAACGTGAGACGTGTGCTACGTGGACCAACGATCTTTCCGAGTCTTGACGTCGGCCGATGCAATGGGGCGATCCGCGAGTCTTCGGCCGTGAGGATTGCCGAGAGTCGAGCAAGACGGCTTGACTACTTGAGAAAAAGGCTCGATCTGTTGACGACGAGGGTGGAAAACGGGAGCGACGAGAGTGGCGAGGGCAATGAGAATGTGCGAGCGGACGTGGCGGGCTCGGGTCGTTCGGAACTTCGGAAGGCATCACGTAGTCGAAGGTGGCGCATCCGAGGCTGCAGCACATGCCCACCTTACACCGGGATAGGGAGCTTTCAGATGTGGTGTTACTTCTAGATATTGCAAGATTTACCCATACATGTGATAGTGCGGGCGAGGCCGTACGAGTGAGGTTGGGAGGAACTGGGAGGAACTAAGACAGAGATAAGATAAGATAAGTCACTGAATACACGCGAGACACGCGGAGTTGAAAAATGAAAAGGCAAGATTTAATCAACACGACCTCTCGCTGGAAAGGAAGTGGCCGCTGTTAGCGAATACAAGGGAACAAGAAGGGAGGTGAGGAGGATCGTGTAAATTATCACTAAGAAACGGCAATGGCCCAGAAACCAAACAATAAAGGGTCGATCATACAGGCCAGGAGACGATGGAGAAGCGGTTTAGGAGGCCACGCATAGCCTCAGCGGCATAGGGAATAAAGTGGGTCCGGAAGTGGGGGAGATATCGAGAAGGGCCTGAGGGACTCGAGGGAGAACGTTACGTAGGTCCGGGGGGATAATACTAGACCAATCGAAGTAAGCAAAGAATGGACCAAGGAAACTACTATACAGCGGATCTCAGACGGAGATAATCTGGAACACTTCAAGTTTGTACTACACGATCAGAGGAGGCACTGGCAGGGCGCGATGGCGGGGGAGCAGTGCATTGGGAGGTGGTGTCGCCGTATCTTGGAATGGTGCCTGAGGCCTGAGGCTTCGGCGCTCGGGCATGCGTTGATGACAACGATTCGTTCCGTTTCGAGTCTAACGCGGACGCCCACCCTTACTGTACAACATCCCAAAGAATTACCGTATCTGGTAGATGAAATTCAACGATCCCGTCATCGTTTAACATACAGTAAACGTCAGTTGGCTCTTGTTCACTGGCACGAACTGGCTCTACACCCGGAAGGTAGTACAAATGACGAAGCATCGATCGCAATGATGTGTCTAAGATCGGGGCTTGACGATTCTTTCGATTACTAGCACAGGATAGTACACAACAAGAGGACTCGTGAAACTAAAAATAGTAGTTGTCCCGTCAGGTCATTCTACCAGTAGCTGCAAGAACGTGTTCTTTCAAAAGGACAAATAGAAGGAAGGCATACGTCTGGAACACAACTAAACAGTGAGGGATCGAGGTGATACAAGGGACTTCAGACGGCTACAATTCATACATTGCATACTTGAAACCACGGTGGGCGGTTGCTGCGATTTGGGACTATGGGGAGGAGAGAAGCGATAGAAGCCGCCCTAGTAGCCAGCTGAGGCAGCACGGTGTGAACCTGCAACTGCGGTGAGAATGTCTGCGCCATGGCCGACGGGGTGTCGCAACTCTTCTCCTGCGGCCCATTCTCTCGTGGCACCTGTGGGTGCAATGCGGCAATCGCATTCAAAGCTAGTGCAGTTGTAAGGCCACGATTGCCAATCTTGTCACCCGAAGTGTGCAGCCTGTAAAGCCAGCTGAGTTCCCACCCGCCGTCCTCGCACTGCAACAGTAGTAGTGCCTCGAGATCGCGCCCCATGCGCAGATCAACTGCCGCACCCGCGATCACACGCATAGCAAGAGCGAGCGCGTCACCGGGGCAGCCTGTACGCTCGAGGATCCGCGCACGCAGGAGAGGTGCGAGCCGCGCGTGCAGCGGCCCGTCGTTGGTGATGCGAAGGAGTCGCGCCGCAAAGAAGAGGAAGCACTCTGGTGTCTCGTAGGATCGTGTGCCGTCCAAGTAGGCGCGATGCTCGAGCAAGCCGAGCAACCAGTCGAGAGTGCTGGCCAGCTCGTGCCCTCTCCCGCGGGAGTAAAACAGAGTAAGGACGTTCAGAGAGGCGACCGGGTCGATGTATGGTTGTTCTGCATCAAAGTACATCTGCCGCAAATGGATTAGCAGTGGGGCGAGTGGTGGTAGCACGGGGTGTGGGTTTACCATAACCATGCCATCATGCGTCACGTATTGGAGCATCTCATCGAGGACCTCTCCGACCACTCGATTGTCGGCCTGGGTAACCGTGAGAGCGATGGAAGTGGTATCCAGATCCGGCGGAGGTTCTCTCGTGCTGAGTATCGGTTTCTCTATGACAACGATCATAAGTTGTTACAGCGGAGAGCCAAAGCGGGGCTTAATAAGATACCTTTGTAAAACCTCCAGGTACGGGGGTGATGGACGTAATTGACGAGATTCCTAAGTAGATTCCGTCATTTAGAGACCATCATGGGAAATGACTTGGACTCACTTGTTACCAGTGGCTTCCAAAACAAGCAACTGTGTCAAGTTTTCGGCAACATTGTGACCGAAACTACTTTCTGATTCCAACCGCCCAGCCTGCTCCTCCAAAAAGCCCAGTCCACGGCTCACAGGATCGCTAACCACGTGTCGGAGCGCCTGCCGTACGCGTTTAGCATCGTCAAAGACGATGCCATGAATGCCGAGTGAGCGTGCTGCGAGGACATTCTCGATGTTGTCATCGACAAAGGTCACTGACGACGGCTCGGCCTTGATCTCATCCAACACAAACTTGTAGAACGACAGATCTGGCTTCCGCATGCCCGCATCCGCAGAGGTGAATACGCGCTCGAAAATGCTCCAATCTGCAAGCTTGCCACGTGTAACGACGTAATCTGGTGCCGAGATGTTAGACATTGCGAATATGCGCAACCCGCCGTGTGCCTCCGCTTGCAGCTCGCGGATGAAGCGAATGAATGGCTCATCGGGTTGAATACTTGCCCGTACACCAAGGACGGCTTGACGAATCTTCCCTTCATCTAGAGAAAATTTCTCTGCCATAAGGCGGTAGCATTCGTCCTCTGAGAGCCTCCCGCATTCATATTCCCTCCAAACGGTAGAAGAAGCGAGACCCTTGACCATACTCGGGGGTATAGAGGTCGAGGCGGCAGGGGAGTAGGAGAAGAGGACGTCCCCTATGTCGAAAATTAGAATGCGACAGCGTGGAGGTAGTGGCATGATTATCAAGGGGTGATGCAAAAGCTACTGAGGGAATTCAGAAGGATATGCAAAGGGAATCAAGAGGCTTTTTATGGATGCGCATTGGGCTTGCTGGACATAAACACCTAGTACGACGGGAGAACAGTCGCTTCCAGTTGGAGAAATGAAAAGGTGTGCTCGTCAGCGCAGGAGCCAGATGAGATTGAAAGGGTCTAGTGGCATAATTGATCAACACCACGTTTCTTGACGTACGGGCGGTCGTGGCGTAGTATATCCCCGTTGCACAAGACGGAATCTCGACCGAAGGATAGATACTCGGAACAGAGAATGAAGTAGTTCCGATTGTTGTGACGAAGCACGGAACTCAGTCTAAATCAAATGAAGACAAGGTCGCCCTGCACAGCTGTACCTAGCCTAGTGGTGAGTGGCACAAAGCTGTCGTGACGGAACCGGGTGGTAACTTACGTCAAAACGGCCCGGGACAAACTTACAGCGGAGTACGAAAGAAGCCGGACTCGATTTGAAAGGAGGACTGACTCGGAGGTCCTACAAGATATTAAAGAGAAGAACGACGCACTTGGGTACGTAGTCAATGATGGTCGTTCGGGAATCAGATCGAAATGAAAAAGTACGATAGTGACAATGAATAGATACGTGAGACTTGACGTGAGATGCGTCGGGCTGCATCTTCATATCGAAAGTACGTGGTCTGAGACCAGAGACCCGATCTGATCCAGACTTCCCCGCTAGCATGACTTGCTGCCGCCGGCGCGCGTGCGTTGCGTGCATGTGTCTACAACATCCATTAGTAATTCGTACAATCGATTAGACACTGTGAGCAGAAAGTCTTAACGTCCTGTTAGGAACATCTTGACCGGTTGACCTTGGGATAATGGGATTAGCAAGCTCTGATGCCAAATTCAACTTCCCTGCTTCATGCCGTGGATACCCCTCAGCGGTTCCATATCCCACTGCACTGGCAGTCCTCTTCACCTAGGCTTTCGAACTCAGCGCAACTACCCTGAATTGTATTGGTGCAGGAAATCTCGTTGGCCTTATCATTGATTCGACGATAATGCACCAGTGCGGCCGCATTGCAAGTGATACACGAGACCATGGGTTCCATTGGTCCATCAGCATTATCAGAGACCGTATCCTCCCTGATTCACAGTGTGCCTCCCCATTTGTACCGTGAAACCCATGAAAGTGGTGAAGTGCCAAATCCTGTTGGAACAATTACCTCGATGGAGGTAAGATTTGGGGATGATGGAATTTCGGCGCACAACTGTCGATAAAATTTAACATACAGATCACCGAGTCAGATTTTCCAGTTCCCTTAACAGTAGTGATGCATCGGTTATGAGCGGAGCAGGGGTGGGCCAGTATGCAGGAGGCTCAATGGGGTTAGGGATCGGACTCCTCATGCGGCCATGCATTGAACCGACGATTGGTAAAACCGACTACTGTAGGGCTACCGTGTCCTTGGGGAATGTGGTTTGCAGTTTGGGTGGGCGCTGAGCCAAGAGAGTGAGTCTGCCTCAGTTCCGACTTCAACTCAATGCTCTGGCTGTATACGTGTATCAAAAAATGTCTACACTGCCAGTAGGAAACAAGGGTGCTCCATTTGAATGGGCACTCTGTTGGAAGAGCATGATAGAACATCTGATGGCGATAATGGCATCGTGCTACCGGGGTGCGCGGTGTTTCAGCGTGCCTGAGCGACAAGTCTGTCCTGGGATACCTTATTAGTACTATAGTGTCACGGTATCGATGTGTATCCCCAATACAGCCTGAGCGCGTTCCCCTTGACAGGGCTTTGCATTCTTAACAAAGTTTTCGACGCTGGCAATGTTCATACCCTATCACTGTATACTATGTATAGTACTCTCTCTACTTTTCAGGTTGTGTGACTGCTAGCGTTCCCACCCTTCCTCGGGAAATGCGCTTTACCCACAGTCGGCCCATAAGGCCTAAGGCCTAAGGGTTCAATTTTAAATTGCGCAATTTCCCAATGAAGTAGCTTAGGTCATATCGATCGACTTGCGACCACCTGACGTGCATCAATAACAAATACAATTCGACGGTCTGCTGCTGACCTCCAGACCACATTGAAATTCTTGTGTTGTATTTCAAAGGGCATGTCACCTCCTTGTCTCGTCATTCCTACATTGCAAAGTACTATCACCATACCTAATATTACCCAAGGGCCATACCAGCAACTTGTACCACGACTCGGGGGTGCAGCTTGAACTCAGTCCGAGGGAAAGCAAGACTGAAGTGCGTAAGGTGAAAGTGTACCCTACTTAACTTGAAAGGAGCATAAATTGAATTTAATTGATCCAAGAATCTGAGTGAAGAAATACGAGCCCGTCCTTGACTCCTTATAAGGCCTTATCGACTCCGAGATCCGGGCGGGTCCGCCTGTCCGGTCGCTGGGTGAGCAGCATAAACACGTAAGATCGCGTAAGAAATATCAGGACAAGACGGACAAAACAACATCGGAACCTCATAAGCCTCATCGACTGTCGCCCACATAGTTCCCTATCATCATCTCCGGGCTCACCGACCCTATACACTCTGCGGTATCAACAAGAAAATTCCTGGCCACAAGGCTGTAGTTTCTCAGTTCAAGATGCCAGTGAGGTTGCCGCCCCTCCGACTGACTCGATGTTTAGCACGAAGGAAGCGACACCGTTGCACAAGGTGCGTTCTCTTAAAAGCAGGGAAACCGACGCACGCGCGAAGTTTTACGTCCTGGAGGTCTCTGAATCCGAAAGCTCCCACCTCTTCCGTCAATTCAAAGGAACGTGCCGGTGCAGTTCGGGAGTATACTCGAAGAGACACAGTGGTGCAGGTCCATCCCAGAAGGCTCGGGCATCGGGGGAGTGTGCCCTGGTCACGACTATACCAGTTAACACCGGCGCAACCGCCCTGCCGGATAGATAAGCCAAATCGCCTATGCAAGCACAGTCCCACTGCTGTGGAAAGGGCCCTATGATGGTGGAAATCTTTCCTCTCTATTCTATTCTATTCTTCTCATCTCTTGATATCTCCGGTAGCTACTCGCCATCGCAAGCCCCACCGACCCCATACAAGCTGAAGCATGTAGTTGAGGCCGAGCTAGGCCGCAGTGGGTGCCTAGCTCATGTAGATAAGGTTGCGGAATTCTCTGATGTTCAGCACGATGGTAGTGACATCGCCGCAGTCGGACTATTCCCTTCTGGCAAAGCAATTAAGGGACACCAACGCATCCGCGAACTGTCAACATGCCCCTGTGATGTTTCTGATCCCGAAGGCCCTGGCCTTTTCTGTCGATTCAAAGCAACGCATTGCGCGCTCGGCATAAATACAAACTCGCGGACCCTACGAAGCCACCTGGTCTGGCTTTCGGGAGGGCACTTGTCCTTATCAAGGAGGCTTCCACTCCACTATCGGCCCGAGCAAGTCCAAGTAGGGCTGGCGCTATATCAGCTACTTCGCCTATCAACCTACTCTCTATCAGAAATAAACTTGCTAGCACCTCTGTCACTTCCACGCCAGATGAAGTCGACATCGAGAAGCCTCTCCTGTTCGTGTCGTGTTTCCATTCCTTGTGGGAGGACCCCGTCTAGAAGATGACATCGTCGAGACAGTGACGTTTGCATCTGTGAGTGCGTTCAGAGCACAAGTCGCACAGATAATCGGCTAGCCCCTGCGGATGAGACCGGAGCAGCTCAATAATCACCCATGTCGGCGGCCGTTGAGCGGCATGCTGCAGTGGCGTGCGAGGTGGCGATCACAATTCACAAACAACAAGATTCAAAATCAATGGGGCGATCGGACGGATTCGGACATACACCACACCAGTCCGGAACTAAATGTAAACAACTTGTTTTGTGGCTGAGAATGTTCCCCATTAAACCTCTTTCATCAGCCGATCATGGAAATGTCACCTCCCTGGCGGCCTGGCCTGGGATGAATTTGTCGCGCTCAAGTTGGTCATTTACATATTCACAAGTAGAGTTGGCGCCAACTTGAGATCAGGATTATCTCAGATCCTTATTGACCGATATTGACCAATAAAGCGTCTATTCGTTCGTGGTTCATGCGCGAGGTGTCTGGCTATCCATTCCTACCGGGGTTCCTAGTTTCCTGTTACGATATCGTGTCTATTTGATCGGCCGGTATTCATAATTCTGTTGGGGTCGAAGGAGGCGCTGTTCATCCAGCTGGCATCACAATAATGGCTTCGTCACAAAATCGTAAGCATGAACTTCGGTGTTGCTTAGCCTCAAGTCGCTTTGGATGCGGGCCACGAGCAAGCTACGTCTCTTCCATTTTTGCAATGGTCTGACGATGAGTGGATGGAAATACTCTTCTGCAGACGAGGCTCTGCAACGCGGGTGGGTTATTCGGGAAGGCGGTCAGTAAAGCTAGGAGGTATTTGGCTCGGATTAAAGCCCGATGTTGCACATAGCTGACAGACATGAACCTCGAGTGTGTAGGTAGATGCAGTCGCGTAAGCTGGTACGTTTACATGCCCATTGAGTCCCGCATACGAAAAATGCTCGCTTCATACCATGTAGGCAGTAAAGGCGATGTCATATAGACAACAATTTTCTGTTCGAGAATTGATGATTATTTCGAATGCAGGTCGTACACGACAGGAGGACTTGATAGACACACAACAACAGTAACATGGTCAATAAGATCTAGCTGAAAGGATGGATTAAAAACGGGGCCTGTACCATCTAAAAACACACTGAAACGATGATGATCAACATTTGGAGGAAGGAATAACGGAGAGCACGCGGCCAGAACTCATATATTACGAGCCTGGAGTTGCAGAGGACGGCTGCTATCATTTGGAACTACGGCGAGAAGAGAGCCGACCGAAGTTCCAGTAGCGGCCAACTCGGGCAACATGGTGGCGATCTGCAATTGTGGTGAGAGTGCCGCCGCCATCACCTCCTTCGCGCAGCTCCCCTTCGCCTCCAGCCCTCTCTCTCGCCGTAGTTGCTGTTGTGGGTGCAACGCGGCAATCGCGTTCAAAGCCAGCGCCGTGGTTAGCCCACGGTTGCCGATCTTGTCACCCGAAGTGTGCAACCTGTACATCCAGCTGGGCTCCCACCCGCCGTCCTCGCACTGGAGCGGTAGCAGCGCGGCGAGGTCACGCTCCATGCGTAGACCAACCGCTGCGCCAGCGAGCACGCGCATGGCAAGAACGAGCGCGTCGCCAGAGCACCCTACACGCTCGAGGACGCGCGCACGCAACATTGGTACGAGCCGCGCGTGCAGCTGCGCGTCGTTGGTGCTGCGAAGGAGTCGCGCCGCAAAGAAGAGGAAACACTCTGCCGTCTCATAGAGTCGAGTGCCGTCCAAGTAGGCTCGGTGCTCGAGAAAGCCGAGCAACCAGTCGAGCGTGTTGGTCAGCTCGTGCCCTCGGCCGCGAGAGTAGAAGAGAGTGAGGACGTTGAGAGAAACGACCGGATCGACGTGTGGTCGCTCTGCATCGAAGTAGGTCTCCCGCAAGCGGGTTAGCAGCGGTGCGCGTTGTAGTAGTAGATGAACAATTTACCATAGCCATGCCATCCTGGGTCACGTATTGGAGCATCTCATCAAGGACCTCGTTGGCCACGTGATCATCAGGTTGAGTAACCGTGAGACCGATGGAGGTGGTATCCAGATCGGGGGGAAGTTCACTCGTGGTACGTATCGGTTTCCCTGAAAAAGGGTCATCAGATTGATGCAGCAGAAATACCACAGCGAGGGTAAATAATATACCTTTATAAAACCTCCAGGTACGAGTATGGTGGACGTAATTGACGAGATTCCTAGGAGAATTGCGTCATTTAGTACGGAACACCACGAGAAACGACCAAGACTCACTTGTTACCAGTCGCTTCCAATATGAGTAACTGTGTCAAGTTCTCAGCGACATTGTGACCGAGACTACTTTCCGATTCCAGCCGCCCAGCCCGTTCATCAAGGAAAGCCAGTCCCCGGCTCACAGGATCGCCAACTACGTACTGGAGCGCCTGCCGTACGCGTTTAGCATCGTCAAAGACGATTCCATGAATGCCGAGTGAGCGGGCTACGAGGACGTTCTCGAGGTTGTCATCGACGAATGTCACCGACGACGGCTCGGCCTTGATCTCATCCAAGACAAACTTGTAGAACGACAGATCTGGCTTCCGCATGCCCGCGTCGGCAGAGGTGAAAATCCGCTCGAAAACGCTCCAATCTACAAGCTTGCCACGCGTAACAACATAATCCGGTGCAGAGATGTTAGACATTGCGAATATGCGCAACCCGCCGTGTGCCTCCGCTTGCAGCTCGCGGATGAAGCGAATGAATGGCTCATCGGGCTGAAGACTTGCCCGTACACCGAGGATGGCTCGACGGAACTCCCCTTCGTTCAGAGAAAATTTCTCTGCCATAAGGCGGTAGCATTCGTCCTCTGAGAGCCTCCCGCATTCATACTCTCTCCAAATAGTAGAAGAAAGGAGACCCCTGAGCGTGTTTGCGGGGATGGAGGTCGAGGTAGAACGTGAATAAGAAAAGAGGACGTCCCCTATGTCAAAGATGAGAATGCGACAGCGTGGCACCAATGGCATGGCTAGCAAGGGAC
>Ga0307510_10002319_pt1 | contig 21509 bp, 31 predicted proteins | sample 12_EM_MG_FD_207224 | JGI IMG/M metagenome (GOLD analysis project Ga0307510, IMG submission 207224) | Populus trichocarpa ectomycorrhiza microbial communities from riparian zone in the Pacific Northwest, United States - 12_EM | ecosystem: Host-associated > Plants > Roots > Unclassified | place... | reverse complement strand
ACACAAGAGCCAAGGCAGTGCAGTATGTTATGAGGAAATATGATGCATACAGTGTGTACACAGACAGTCCTAGAAATGACACCTATCCCAATCGACTCATTGCTTATCCCGCAATCTTGAGGGCTTCCAGACGTTTTTCGCGGTCTGGAATCCGTCATCCTTGTTCTCCGCCTTTCTTGGCTCTTCGGGCACACCCGATGAGGGAGCGGGGCCACCTGCTGCAGTCGGCGTGGTCTTGGCCTGTTCACGAGCACGCCATCCGCTACCCGCGCCTCCGCGACCAAACAGTCTTGGCGGGCCCGAGGGCACGGGGCTCTCAGAACGTGGGGGCGTGCGGACTGGTGGGGGTGGTTGGGCGGAGGGCGTGCGACGCCACACGCTATCCTGCGAAGCCGTGGTTGCAGCGGCAGGTGGCTGCCTGCGCCGCTCCTCGGCTCGTCGTGCAGCTTCTTCCTCCCTCTGCTGCTGCAGCTTGATACGCTCAAGATCTGCCGCACGTTGTTTCTCGCGTTCCTCACGCATTCGGGCGACCTGAGCTTCCTCCTCGCGCTTCGCCGCCTCCGCCGCCTCGCGTTCTCGTTCTTCTTCTGTTAGGGAAACAATAAGAATGTGTTCGGAACCCAAAGACAACCAATGCAGAGGTTCGGGCCAAGCACTCGTACCTTCTATCTTCTTTTGCTCGAGCTCCTCTGCTTCGCGGCGGGCCCTTTCTACTGCGTCCTGGCGCAAACGCTCCTCCTCACGCCCCTTGAGAACCGTGGCCCGGCGCTTCGCTTTCTCTTCTTCGATCTTGGTCCGCGCTGCTGCCTTCTTGCGCTCGTATTCTGCGCTTCGTTTCTCTAGGATGACCGCCTTGCGCGCCTCGAACTCTGGGAGTATACGCGAGAGACGTTCCTTCGACTCCAGATCACGTTTATGTGCGAGCCGCGCGGCATCGATGCGGCCCTGTTGGATTTGCTCGAATGTCGTGCGGTCACTCGCTTGCTGCAGCTCGTAATCCTTGGCCAGTAATGGCCGCTCCTCTTGCCGGTATGCACGCTCGGTGTGGTCGATCCGCTTGGCAATGACGCGTAACCTAGATTCGCGCTCCCTCTTTTCCTTCTCGAGCTGCTCTACTTGAAGCCGCATGAGGTTATCGGTATTCAAGTTTTCGACGTCCTATAGCAAGGGGCGTCAACATCGATATGACATAGTGTGACAGAACAGGGTGATGGAACTCACATCAATATCGACCTTGAGATTGCCACGCTCCTTCAGGCTTTGAGCCAGTTGACGCGCCTCTTCATTCCGGCGCTGTGCAATCTCTGCTCGTGCGCGTTCAATCTCGCGTCTACGAGCGTCCTCAACTGCCCGCCGTGTCTCATCAAACTTCGCCTGACGTGACTCCTCCGACCGACGGCTCTGCTCCTCCTTCTCCTTTCGGGCTGCTAGCTCCGAAAGCAACTCGCGACGGCGTGCGACTATCGCACGACGTAGTTGCAATGCCTTGCGCTCAGCATCGGCTGTGGTGATAAGTGCGGCGACGCGGGCTCGTTGCTCCTCAGCCGAGGGCACGGGGGGTGGTTCGAGAATTGCCAGTGCGTGATTTAGCGCACCAGCAATGCCGCTGAGGCGTGTCCGTACGAGTGACGCAGCCGAGGGTTGGACGACGATGCCATGCGAGGAAGAGGATGCTTGTAGGTCATCGGAGCCAGAAAAGGGGTCGTCAACAAATTGGAGCGTGCCAGAGGCGTGGTCAATGCGGACGTTGAGCTCGCCAGTATGGGTGCCGCGCATGATGTACGCCTCGATCTGCTCTGGCTCGTAGATCGTCGAGTCGCCACCACCATTAGCATGTGAATCCCGTAAGGGCTGGAGCAGAGCAAGTAAGTTTTCAATAGTGATAGAAGAATAGACTTGTGCAAGTTGCGAGATGAGCCGTGAAAGGAGGGCACGCTGCAACAAGGGTAGATACGGAGCGTACGAGGTATCCTCGGAAAGAGCACGGAAGAGGGGGGCAACTTTGCTGCAGAGAGTCAAGGGGTCGAAAGTCACTTCAAGTATGGTGTAAAGCGATCGGATGTTCTCTGATGCGAGCTTGAGCACATTGTGTGAGAGCTTCAGAGGCAGCTGTCAACAAAGCGCCCATTCGTTGGGTAAATGTAAACGCACCGCATCCTTGAGAAGGCCAGTCCGAGTGGGCGTTTTAGTCAGACCAAGCAGTGAGGTCAAGCGCCCAGTCCTTCCCTTAACTTCCTCAACGGACTCCCCCGCCTTCTGGCTCACGGGGACTGCGAGAGCGCTGACAAGGACTTGACCCGCGAGTCTGCTGAGTTCTTCGTCGGACCTTCCGCCTATTGTGGTAATTACGCTATAAAATTTACCCCATGCGGCGGCATGATACAGCGCGTTGCCACTCGTCAAAAATATCTTGGTAAGCTTCTCATAGTAGTTGGCCATCATCGCTGGACGAGGCGCCTTTTTGGCCATGATCAGGAGATTGTGGACATCTTCCACAGAACGGAAGGCCTCTTGCCAGAGTTCGAGCTCCACGGAGGTATTAAGCTGCGCAAAGCGAGCGTCGAGGTAATGCTGAAGCGTATCGGGATCCTGGAGGTTGATCGCGTGCGGCTGGTGCGCGTACTTTGCGACGTTGGAGAGGTGAAGGCGCAGAGTCTCGCAAAGACGTCGAAATTCGACCTTGCGCTGATGATTGAGACAAAATTGGAAAGCTTGTTGCGCGATTTGCTATCGATCGGGAAGACGGATCAGACCACAAAATGTACGAATAAAGGACAAGAACATACATGATAGATGCCCTGCAAGCGAGCGTTGTTCTTGAGGGTTTCTAATGCGGTACGATAGCTTTCCCATAAAAACTTGAGCCATGGGGTTACGAGAGCGCGATCGGTGCGATCACGGCTCTGGTCGCCAGTGACGGCAGCAAGCAGGATGCTTTCGGGAGTCTCTGTCGCCTCGAGATCGTCGACGTCCGCGACGGCATCGGCGGCGGCCCTCTCCGCCTTTTCTTGGGCCTCCTGGAGCTTGGCATCGGCGAGACTGAGGAACTTTTGGATGACGACTTCGATCGAGCCGACGCTCGTGTTTTGGGCGGTGTTCTTATATTGCATGAGACCTTCTTTGGCAATGCGACCTTTGCGCATCTCTACGCAAAGTTCGACGAAGCGAATCATGATGGGTTCGAGAGAGGCCAGCGGTGTCGTTCGGAAGCGCTTTGATGAGAACATCTCGGTGAATGACTGTAGCGCGGCATGAGTCTGACCGACGGAGACCAGACCCTCTGCCTGCTTGAGGATGGTCTCTGGTTTTGTCATGGGTGCCATATTGCACGTTCTAAGTAGAGTTGTTCAGACGCCTGGAGGGGCGACAGAAAAGACTAGGACAGGCGTAAGTGGAAGACCGCGGCACAAGAAGTAAAGATCGGACTTTGTTCGCGCTGATACAGAAAAGGACGAGGCGCCTGATGGGTGTATGCGCAGCTCGCTCTAACGAGTGGGCTCAGAGATATCGCTGATGTGGTCGAGTTGGTCGGTGTCGGTCGTGTTTGAGAGGACAGAACTTTTTACTTTAGGGCAAGCACAACTGCCTATTTTGGATATACAATTAATAAAATACCTTGACGGCTTTACCCGGGCCGTTTGTGCTCTTCTCTTATGGCTATGGCAGATTCGACGACTCCGACCATTGCTCTCCTTCGTTCATCGACGCTGATCTCCCAAGGTGCTGAGGCCGCAAGTACTGTGTAGTTCATCTGAGAGCCTGAATCGCTTAGCTGCTCCCACAGAAAGTTTATCGTGCGAGCTTGCACCCCGGCGGTGAGCCCGTACTGCTCAAGCACCGTTTCTCGAAACGATATCGCCATGCCGCGTTGGACGGGAGCTTGACACGTGCACGCGTCGCCGGAGAGGCGCGTGCCCTTTTGCGTTCTCTGCGGTACGCGATTTCATCTATGACCCGGTTCGGATGAAAGTTGAAGGTTCTGGCAGGTGCGGAGTTAGCGTGCCTGGACTTCGCTTCGTCGACGCGGCAAATGGTGTGCTAGGCATTGAATGGGTGAACGGCAAGAGTGTTCGGCATTTACTCGGATCAGGAGACGAAGGTGAAGAAGGCGACGAAGACGAAGACGAAGGTGAAAATGAGGCCGGGGTGGATGAGGATCCGCTGGCAGAGTACGCGACATCGAAAGGTACTATCTCTCACCATTGACTTTTCTGACACCGTTTTTTCTCATGAGACGGGGGCAGATGCATTGATGGTGATGGTGGGTACTGAGATAGCAAAGATGCACTTGGCGGATATCATACATGGGGATCTCACGACGTCAAACATGATGCTGCGCCATCCATCCTCTGTCGGTGATTTACCCCCGGGTACACCACAGCTCGTGAGGGCGACATCACGCTTTATTGACAATTAATTGCCAACCGAGATGTTAGGTGTTGATTGACTTTGGATTGGCGTACACGTCTTCTTTGGCGGAAGACAAAGCGGTGGATCTGTACGTGCTGGAGCGAGCGTTCGCTTCCACTCACCCGGAAAGCGAGCCGTTGTTTGGGAGAGTTATGGAAGGGTACAAGAGGAAGATGGGACAAGACTGGACGTTGATTGGACGGAGATTAGAGGAAGGTGAGCCCTCTTTGAAACCCAATGCCCAGTTCTATTCGTGACCAATAAAACAAAAAGTGAGATTACGCGGACGTAAGCGAAGCATGATTGGGTAATCACATGACTTACTCCTCCCAAAATGGCAACTGCTCTCTATGAATCCATCGCTTGCCTGACCAGCAATGGCACAAAGTTGTGCCGGCTCATAAACAGTGTGTGCACAAAGTTGACCCGGCTCACTCAGTCCGGCTTTGACTCCACCACACTCTCATTCCCCCCCCATTTTCCAGAATATTATCTCGTAAGCCATCTCCTCTTCACCCAACCCGGCAAGCAGACATCGATCCGTGGCGTGGTGACTCGTCCCTCGAGAAGATATGGAAAGACCCTCATGATCCCCGATCCCCTTAAATAGCTTCACAACCCTTGGCCTTACTGTCTCGGTTCCTCTCTTCCCTGCGTACGTATGAGCTCCCACTCTCCTGTCGAACACAGTGCGAAAGTCCTCGACTCGGACTGCTCTTTCGAGGAGAAATCCGCGTCCCAGCCCCTCACAAGCCCTTCATCGATAAACCCAAGCGCCGATGACCCACCAGACGGCGGCGCACTGGCATGGCTCCAGGTCGCAGGCGGCTTTTTCGTCCTCATGAATACTTGGTACGTCCACAAGACCCGATCCCATGCCATACTGACCTCCTTCGCCACAGGGGCATCATCAACACTTTTGGTGCATATCAGACCTTCTATGAAGTCAACATTTTCCGCTCCCATTCTCCCTCCGCCATATCCTGGATCGGCTCTATACAGGGTTTCCTCCTCTTGACCGTCAGTGCTTTCACGGGACCCGTCTTCGATGCGGGGTATAACCGGACCCTTCTCTCCCTCGGGTCATTCCTTCTTGTTCTTGGCCTCATGATGACCAGCCTGGTCAAGCAATACTATCAGGCCTTCCTCGCTCAAGGCGTTTGCTTCGGCATTGGTGCTGGCATGATATTTGTGCCCAGTCTTGCCGTCGTGTCCACCTACTTTCACAGGCATCGTGCCTTTGCCGTGGGCGTCACCGCCTCGGGTAGCAGTTTGGGTGAGCATTCGCCACCCTCGAGGCCCAGTAGTTAGCGCCTAATGACTATACAGGCGGCGTTATCTACCCGACGCTATTTCATTCTTTGCAACCGCGGATCGGCTTTGGCTGGGCGACTCGAACCATCGGCCTTATCGCCATGATCACTCTCGGCTTCACGAACGTCGTTATGCGCCAGCGTGTCGTGCCCACCACATGCCGCAAACTCTTTGATGTCTCCGCACTCCGCGAAGCGCCCTTCATGCTCTGTACCGCAGGCCTTTTTTTCGGCTTCGTGGGCCTCTATATCCCCTTCTTTTATATCACACCCTACGCCCACTTCAAAACTGGCGCCAACGCGACGCTTGCGTTTTATCTCGTCCCCATCCTCAACGCAGGCTCCATCTTTGGTCGTCTTATCCCCAACGCTATGGCGGACCGCTTTGGCGCTCTTAATATGCTCATCCCGTGTACATTTGCCTGTGCTGTGCTTGCATTCACGTGGACGGCAGTTCACGAGACCGGCGGCATCGTGGTGTTCGCGATCCTATACGGGTTTTTTTCCGGCTCGTTTGTTTCACTACCCCCGAGCGCTATCCTTTCCCTCTCGAACGATCTTAACAAGGTCGGCACTCGCCTCGGAATGAGCTTCAGCATGGCAGGTATCGGCATACTCATCGGATCTCCGGTGGGCGGCGCCCTCCTCAATCTCGACACGGGCCATTTCATTCGCGCCCAGTTGTTTTGCGCGGTCGTCATCACGATTTCATGCGCGTGTATAGTGCTAGCACGTGTGACAAAGTCTGGATGTGCTATCATGATCAAGGTTTAGAACACCAACGATAATTCAACGTAAGCCCGACTTTCCGTTTACTCTGAGATATCCTTCTGAGAGATCTCTATGTACAGTACAGTGCCCACACGAAAAATTTGCATGAGCTCTTCATTAGGTCACCATCTCGAAGGTGCATATCATCTGGATCAATTGTAACTCCTCCTTTCTCCCCCCGACACGAATATTCCTTGGACACTTGCACCACATAGTAAATATAGCTTTCATGACGACTATTATGGACTGTACGTGATTAATTCATTACACAGTTGAAGGCAGCATCGGTAGATCTAGGGTAAAATGACCTCGCCGAGATGGCCTGACACCGTATGCGCATATTTTTAGGCCAGGCTTTTACTGACCGTGTAATTGATACTGTGAATTTTCGGATCTCAAGGACAAAGGACGCAATGGTCATAATCGCTAGCAAGACCCATACCGTTCGCGTTGGGTGTTGTGTCCTACTTGAGCTAGGCCCCAGGCCCCATTCCCGAGGGGATCAAGGCGTGAGAACTGGTCGGGAGCAATTTTATTCGGAGGGGTGGCTGTGACAACTAATGCCTGTACGTATGCACGAACTGCCATCACCACCGTCAAATTATGCCGTCGGCGGACAGTTGCTGCGAATAAAGGTGGCAGAGATATTCGTAATAATGGCTCTTATCAACGTGCTAATCGCGCGATCACTATCGTAGTTCTCCCGACGGGCCTACGTATAAGCCGCTGCGCTGCGGTGACAGTGATTGGGTACGGCAGCTTTAGTCAGTATGCCCTATTCCTGGTCGGTGTACAGTAAGCCAGTGAGCTATGCCGAACCGTCTCTGACAAACACAACTTTCGGCCCAATGACGTCAGGCCCAGGAAGTCTACAGTGAAAATTTAAGTGACAAGTGATAAAAGTTCCTGCCTTCCCTCTGCCGCTTCATAGCATAGCAATGGCTCCCGCCAAGCAAAGAGCTGCCCTTGTGACGGAAAACGGGATCGCTTTTGGCGTCGCGGACGTGCCGAAGCCTGGTCCCGGACAGATTCTCATCAAAGTCACTGCTGCGGCACAAAATCCCGCAGATTGTCAGTTGCCGCGCCCACTGTCCCGAGACCCGGAGAGCTCATCATAACCCCATCGTGATTTTATTCATTAAATAGGGAAGTCCCTTAAACGTGCGCTCGACTCGGCCACATATGGCGGTATTGTGGGCCACGATTTCTCTGGGACAGTTGAGGCACTTGGGCCGGAGGTCCCGGAGGGCGTGAGGACTGTCGGCGAGCGGGTTGCAGGCCTCGTCATGGGCGGTCAGTCTCTTTTCCTTTCTGTGCATATCACTGGTCGCCTGGCCTGAACCAGAACTCGCACAGTCCTGCAGGCCAATGGGTCGTTCGCGGAATATCTCGCCACGGATGCCGAACTCGGCGTTGTGCCCATCCCCGACGGCTGGTCGTTCGAAGAAGCCGCGCAGCTAGGCGTGGCCCCGTTGACTGCCCTCCAGTGCCTGCACCAGACCCTAGAGCTTCCATCGCCCTTCGAGGCTGCAAGGGCCGGCGATCGACAACGCGCCATCCTGATCTGGGGCGGCGCTTCGTCCATCGGCCAGTACGCCATCCAGTTCGCCAAACTCGGCGGGCTCCGCGTCCTAACGACCGCATCCCCGAAGAACTTTGACCTCGTCAAGGGTCTCGGCGCAGACGAGGTGTTTGACTACCGCGATGAGAATATCATAGAAAAGATTCGCGCAGCGACGGGCAATACGCTCGACATTGCCTTGGACACTATTTCGGAGGGAAAGACGCCCGAACAGGTCGCGGGCGCGATTGGAGACAAGGGTGGGAAAGTGGCCATCGTCCTTCCCTACGAGAGCCCCCGCCCGGATGTCAAGGTCGTCTTCAGCATCCTTCCCGATCTGCTCAAACGCGTACGATTTCGCCCCGTCTTGCTTTTTGTGTGTTACCCAACCTCCCATACCCCTTTTTAGGGATCAGATGGCAAGTGGTTCGTCGACTTACACACGAAAATTTTCGCTACAGGAAAGATCAAACCCAACCAGGTTCTGATACAACCCAATGGCATTGCTGGAGTGAAAGACGGCCTGCAGTACATGCAAGAGGGGAAGGTAAGTCCAACGCACGTTACTAGTAGATCAGTCCGAACAGGATTGACTCGACCGTGATTTCCCAGATCAGCGCGCAGAAACTAACGTATCGTATTTTGGACACGCCCGAGCTTTAATTGTTGAACCAAAAAAGGTGGAATGGGAGTATTTGGCGCGGTCGTGTACGATAACTGGAATGTACTGATTATGGATTAGGGGTTTTTTTTCGCTGTCAACATGATGTTAGGATGAAATGGTACTGGGTTTCTATGTCTGACCGTCGCCTAAGTAACCAAGGACTACAGCATCGCGTTGAAGACATAGTATCCCTCCCGATCTTCCAACCCAGGCGCGGCCGGACTGCTCGTGTTGACTCGCCTGCGGGCATGTGTGGGATGTTGTATCTTCCCTCTGGCCTCAACAGTATCCGGTCTCCACGCTTCCAGCAAATTGAAGGAATTCCATCGCAATAGCCAAATGGGCCTAAAAAATGGGCATGAACCGGCGCTGCGGTATGCGCCCCTCGTGGCGTCTCGTCCTAACCAAAGTCAATTGAATACTGGATTTGGCAAAGTTGACAGTGCAGACCCATCAAGGGCATCAAGGGCTGGCACGCGCGGCGCCTATTCAACAGTTAAAACGTTAAAATACTGTACCCCCTCATCTTGTGCTCCCTTATACACACGTAGACACTGTACTCGGGGCTGGGGAGCAAAACGTGATGTTGAGCGCCACTGATGGGAAAAGGGTCAAGAACCCAAGGACGAACAGTCGGTGCGTACTGCCAGGATACTTCACGAAGACTCATTGGTGAGCAGCTCCCCGCCCAACTGGTCTGTCGAGCGCGTTACATCGTCTTTCAGGCGCAGAGCGGCTAATGCTGATTGCCGCGATGAGTTTCTGATTACCGGAATTGTCCAAAAGGGAGACGCTGGAGACGAGACGAGAATGAAGCTACTTCATGGGGTTGGAACTGGTAGTGACTGGAAGAAGTCACTAGAGGGGATTGTTTCTAGTGAATGGTTAGATTAGAAAGTAGAGAATGTCAAACCTTAGACCGTTATTTATTTATTTTCTTTCTTTTAACAGCTTACAGTCACATATAAGTATTGCTCTTCAATAGAAATTTAGCCCAGATCCCAATCTTATATGCATGAATTTGCTACAGGTGGTACTTACAACAAACTAAATCAAGAGAGCAAGGGTGCTCAGAAGAAATGCTTAGTGAAAAGGTGGGTATAAAACTGAAAGTAGAGAAGGACCTAAGGTAAGAGGATCCACCAAACCACCCAAGCAACACATCACCCTCAGATAGTGAAGAATGGCTGCTCGTTATTCTGTGTTTGTTGTTGCTGCTGTTGTTGTGCAAACGGATTGAAACTGTTCTGTGGCGCGGCGCCCGTCTTTTGTGCGGCAAGCTTACCATACTCGGACTGGCCGAAGCTACGGATAACCATTGAATCAATATCACCAAGCCCTTGAAAAGGAGAGCGCTGCGTACCGGAGGGTACCGACATTCCCAAACGTATCGACACCATCACCATCGCGCGCTGCAAATAGGCTCGCTAAGTGCGCGTGGTCCTGGTCGGTGCGCGTCTGGCTGGGCTTAGCAGTAGACTGCGGCGATTGCGCAGGCGCAGGTTGTGGTGGTGTCGCATAGTCATGGCGTGGAGGCGGCTCATGAGACTCGTACGTCGAGGGGAGAGAGAAGTTGGAGAGAGAAGACTGCACTGGCGGCCGAGGCGATGGCACCGGTGACGCAGATGGCGCCGTAACAGCAAAGGGGTTGTTCGAACTACCACATAAGTCGTTAGTGCATCCGAAAGAAGGGAAAGGTGTTCAAATTGGACAAACCCAAAAGCGGTTGGTTGGGGAACTAGCCTGGCTTGTTGCTGAGCCTGTGCTGCGAGGAATTCCTGCTGTTGCTGTGCAAGGAGTGCCTGCTGCTGAGCTGACTGTTGCTGAGCGAGTTGCTGTCGCATCCATTCCTCTTGCTGCACCTGCAACTGCAACTGTTGTTGTTGTTGCTGTTGCTGCTGTTGCTGTTGCTGTTGCTGTTGTTGTTGCTGCTGCACCAACCAGTCCTGCTGCTGTCTCGCCCACTCGGCCTGCAATGATGCTCCAGCCTGTTTGTCATGCCGAAAAAGAAAGTATACGCACCTGCATAGCCTCTTGTTGCGCCTGTTGTTGGTATGGGTTGAAGGACGTGAACTGCGGTTGCATAGTAAACTGCGGCTGCAGTGCGTTATTCTGGCCTTGCAAGTCGATCAAACTGTTGCCTCTGCTCACAGCGTACTTAGTCATCAACCGAACAGTAGGAGAATGCTCTTACGGTTCATCGAAAAGGGAACCAGAGTCAGTGAGAGCGGCCTTCCGACGTGCCTCCTCCTCCTCGCTTAGCTTAATTGCCCTAGCGATGTCAGCATCCTCGGCACCACGCGCCTGTTCTGCAGCAAGGGATCGCTTGCTCTCCTCGATGGCGCGGCGCAGCTCGTCGTCACCTCCGGGCCCCTTCGTGCGGCGGGCTTTGTTTTCGTCGTGTCGCGGGGTTTGTGCCGGGGTTTGTGCCTCTTCGTTGTCGTCGTCGCCCTGACCCTGACCGAGCATCCGGTCACGCATATTTGCCCGCGAGCGGCGCTCTTGTCGGAGGCGTGCTTCGTCCGTTAGGAGATTTGTAATGTCCTTGGCCTTCTGACGGACATTCGCGCCCTGATCCTTACCATCTTCATCGATATACTGGAATTCTTTGAGCGTTTTAATGATGTAGATGTTATCTCGAAAGTAGACAACGACGTTTTCTGAGCCAGCATGAAGAAGATAGTCGAGAACGGTGAGGCACTAACAGTGAACAACAAGCTTGGGTGGGTGCTGCGCACAATGTATCATGACACGCACCTTGAAGACATGGCGCCAATTTTTACCCTTATCATTAAGTCGTTTATCCAACATCTCCATTATTTCAACAAAGTCATTTCTGCAAACATGGTATCAGCGGACGAAGGGTCATGACCCGCGATGGGGGATGCTCACTGATTGTAGGTCATCTGTGCGATCTCGTTCATCTGTGTGCCAGAGGGGCCCCATGGGTCGTTGGAAGTGGCCTCGCGAACCTTAGCTTGTACGTCTGAGTATCCTTTCGTGTAGTTTTTCGCGACACGTAGTGCGCCTTTGCCGAAATTTTGAAGAGACATGACTGTGGAGAGTTGAGTGAGATTACCCGTAGCAAACGGGCCGGCGTCATTGTATGCGCTTTGTTAGGTACATGTTAAACATCATCGTAAAAAGTTGTGTAACACCGATGGTGAAGTGGTTATCATGCTTGCCTTCCAAGCAAGCGGCACGGGTTCGATTCCCGTTCGGTGTAATAAAATTTTGTCATCCATTGCTGCATTTTTGTGTCGCATGTGGTCACCCGGTGTTTGTGCCGTGTGTCGCCTCGCCCACCTTGTCCCCCTCCATGAAACATCCTCTCCCTAAGCGCCGTCGTGTTTCGTCGAATCCCTTGGCACCATTTTCCTCTTCGGGTTCCTTTACCGCTTCCCCGAAGCCCTCAAGACTCACGGCGTGTACATCCTGTCACCGAACCATTGGTCTAAGGTCAAGCCCGACTTTTCTTTGTGCAAGGTTCGTTGTGTTCTACTGAGAAGCGTTAGTTAATGACTCTTATCACGCTGGGGGAAACACCGCAGATGTAGCGCCTCGTCATGTGCCATTTGCTTGCGGACGTGCACAAGCGATTCTGCAACTACCCCTCGCTCGCCTTGTTCTCTCAATCTGCCACTCGATTCGATCGCCGTTCCGTTCTCTCAAAGCAACAAGAACATCCCATCTTTACGTCGAAGACGGCCCCGTGATGATGATCACGATAGCATGTTGAAGACGAAGGAAGTGGACGATGGGCGAACCGGGTGTGGACAGGTGGTCTGTCGAACGTGTTGCTTCGAAGACCCTCAAAGGTCGGAGTGAATTGAACCCCCTATATACTCTCGGCTAATTTACAGGACCTATTCGCAATCGATGACAGTGGGATCGTCGCCTGCTTGGATTGCTCAGCAAAGCAGCGTGCTTTGCAAACCCACGACTCCGATACTTCGATGCACGGAACCTTGAACTCAGATCACAATTTGATTGCGTCGTCTTGACTCTGTGAAATTAAAGCACTCTAGGTACAACATTTCCGAAAATACATATCGACATCGACATCGAGGCTGTTTTATCCACTTACAATTAATACTACCGTAGAACAGGCAACCACTCCAATTTCGTTCCCAACTGAACCCTTTGCAAAGTGAGCAGCACGTGAGCGCGCGAACACATCAGGTGACTGGTGATCTTTCGACCTGACCTCGACCCTTCCGTGCCAGGCAGCAGGCAGGAAAGAAACGCAGGCTAGGACGTCGAGATCATTTGACTGAATGCTCTGCTATCTCTGCATTCCTGGTGTCACAAGAGCCGGAGCTTGAGGGAAGCTTCTCGTCTGCGTCACCGTGCGAACTGAACAAATATACAATATCGCTGCTGATAAACTTACCATTTAACGTGAGTAGATCAACGGATTCAGAGACTCGGCTATCGGTCCTCAGTCCGCCCGCGGGATGCAAGGGATGGTTAAATCCTCGTTTACTGTATGCACGATAAATATCATGATCCTGGGAAAGGAATTCCGAAAGGGGTCGGTCATCGATGATGTGATGCGAGCGTGCTGCCTAAGTTACCATACACCAGTATTGTACAGTATAGACTGTACAGACACCTTAGATCGGCAAACTCGGGACGGTCTGCGACAAAAGTCACGCAAAATGGTGTTCCCTGGTAAGGTGGTTATGTTATGACTATTTTTGACAAGCCTCAATGGGCGATCAGCACAGGAGCATGCACGGAAGACTCTCCAGAAGTTGGCTGATATTTTGCCCCCCGAGGAGCAAACCAAGGTAATTCCCTAATTACACCCGTTCTCCAACAAGAACTCAGTGGGAAAAGCCTCAAATCATCGTCCTTGCTGGCTCCGTCACACCATATCGCAACGACACGGATCGGGAGTTGTCTTTTCGTCAGGTTGGTTAGGCTCCCTGAGCTTATCTTTTCACCTGCACCTGACACTTTCCTTTCCAAGGAATCCAACTTTTTCTACCTGACCGGCTGTTCCATTCCCTCTTCCCTCGTGCTCTTGACCGCCCCTTCCGTCACGTCCGACCCAGTCATCACTCTCTTCATCCCAGATGTCCGTCCAGCAGATCTGATGTGGTCCATCCCACCTCCAACCATTCTCGAAGCACGCAAGATGTACAACGTCACAGATATTCTTCATACAGAAATTTTCTCGTCGTCTTTCGATTCTGCCCTCGCCGCGGCGCCCAGCGCGCTCGTCCACACGCTCCCACAGACTGCTCAGTTCCCCGCACTACCACCACTCGCGGCAGGTGTTGCCGGCTCCTTAGACACGTATCTCCTCACAGCCCTGCACCGTGCGCGTCTCACCAAGTCCAATGCGGAAATACAGCGCATACGCCGCGCGAACGAGATCAGTTCACACGCGCATGAAGTTGTCATGCGCGTGCTAGGTGCCGGAGTCCGCGGCGCACCGGGAAGCACGGGTGGTGAGGTGGCGCAGGGTCACCCGCCTCTGCCCGGCGAGTGGCTCATTGAGAGGGAGGCCGAGGCCGAGGCGATCTTCGTTGCGTCATGCCGTCGTGAAGGGTGTGCCATCGTTTTATCTCTTTTTTCGTCCGAAGTCCCATGAAAATGACCTAAGGCCCTAGTGCGGTACATCAGGCATACTTGCCAATCGTGGCAGCTTCGACACGTGCGGCGACGTTACATTATTGTTGCAATGACCGCGAGTTCGCGTGGGGCCCTCTTACACCGCACCATCATCCTAATCATACTGAGTTTTCCCGTACTGCGGACGGACCTCGACAACTTCTCCCACAGGTTCTGCTCATTGATGCAGGCTGCGAATGGGATAATTATGCGTCCGACAGTATGTCTCATTGTGCAAACATCTCTATTCTCGATGCCAACCGAGCGTAGTTACACGGACAATGCCCGTGGGCAACGGGGGTAAATTTACCCTAGAGGCCCGCGCAATCTATGAGCTCGTCCTTGAGATGCAAACGGTATATTTTTCGCCATGCTGGAGCCTTTGCGTACTGACTCTGACCTCTTCGAGGCTGCCTTCAAAGCGCTCAAGCCCGGTTTGCACTGGGACGCTGTTCAGCTCCTTTGTCACCGCACCCTCGTGCATGGCTTCCAGAAACTCGGTATCTTCAGGGCCGGGACGGAGGAGAACGCAGTACTCGCGTCTGGTGTAAGCGCGGCCTTTTTCCCACATGGCGTAGGCCACTCGCTTGGTTTGGACGTCCATGACGTACCTAGCGCGAGCAAGCCCACACCAAATCCAACAATCGTGCGTGGCGACGAGGAACTCGGTCACGAGAAATTCTATGAATATCTCAGACTGCGGCTGCCACTCGAGGTGGGGATGGTCGTGGTGCGTCCCACTTCCTTTGCCAGCCCACTAAAGGCTGACACTAATGTGGATGGGCGCAGACCGTCGAACCAGGAATTTACTTCCATCAACACTTGCTCGCAGGGGTGCGTAATTCCAGGTTTATAAATCACGAGGTATTGTCGCGCTACGAGCCCGTCGGCGGTGTGCGCATCGAGGACGTGGTTTTGATCACGCCCGAAGGCCCTGAGAACCTCACCACGGTGCGCAGTGACGTGGACTGGGTCGAGGGGGTGTGCTCTGGGCACCGGTAAGAGGAGGGTCACAGACGACATTGGAAAGGAAACTTGCTACATCACGGAATCGTTGTATCTCGTTATCAGTAGGCGCGCATTAGATTTTGTGGTTTAAGTTGACCATAAGTGGTAAGTTACTCTGAAGTACGGTACTGGCGCAGTACACAAGTAAAAACAGGTCCGACGTTTCAACAGCTCGGCATGACAACCTGGGGCTGAGATGAATGAAATATACTAAGATGCTTCAAACGTCCTCGGGCTCCGAGGGTGGTGAAACCAAACGGACCATCGTTTCCGTCGACCAAGTTCGTCGGAAGCCACTGGTCCCACCGAGGCGCGCCCTCGAGGGTTTCATGCTACACACGACCGTGGTGGGCGGAACTGCCAACAACAGTTGTAAGAAGGGGCCTTGTCTGCAACAGCTCAAAACTGCTACGGACTCGGAAGCTATGTCCGCTGGTCGACACACATACTATTCGGCTCCGCGACGTGCTTCCTCTTCTCTGATACGTGACACAAGCACCGATTATTGGGGAATTAACAAAGGCACTCGGGCAATAGAAGGACTACGCACCAGGTCCGTACTGTACCCCGACCTGTCGGTGCCCTTCTAGACGAGACAGATTAGGGAAGTCCCAGGGGACAGCATTGCCGAAAGAATTTGGGAGCACGGCATCTGCACGCTGCGGAGAAAGACAGTCATTTTTTCACTCTGAAATCCGCAGACATACAATGGGAGGTCAGGACAACGAACTGCTACAGTATTTGGGTGGTCACGGTTATATTGGTTGACTACAGTCATAAGATGATCGAGGGCGCACCGCAGATGGCATGGCCTTCTATGGAAGAGGGTCCGGTGGCATTGGCGGGGCAAGGTACAGTGCGGCCTTGACCTGACTTCCGAGTTGCAATGCTGTCGCAATTGACAGGGCCTGGTCGGAAGCTGTCGACTCCGCAACCCGGAGGGACAACTCAGGGACGACACCCACCACGGGCCGTGAAACTGAACATCTATCCACGTTGTGGGGTGTGCCGCTTTAGGGGCCACCGCGGCGCAATGCGTCAGGCTACGGTACAGTGCTGTACTGTACACGGCCAATATAATATCCGACGCGGTGTCAGCTCGGACCACCTCGAGGCCATCACCGTGTGAGAGGAGCGAAAGGGCCACTCTCGGCATTGTCCGGTGCTCTTCAATGAGATTTACCGTTCCGAGTGAGCTGATCCGAACACTACTGTACCTGTACCATCGAGCGATCGCATCACCGCTCAGAGGGACTCGAATTTTCCAAGGGATTTGACGGCGTCCGCGGCTCAAATTTTTGTATGCAGTTGCGGCCAACAAATTGGCAGCCTCCGAGACCACTTTCCATGTACGCGCTAACGGCCAATTTGGCCTTATTTATCCAGTCAAAGCCACACTTGGTCCCCCCTGGACCGTTGTCATATTTGATCTCCACTAGCAACCCTGCCACCGCTTTCACTGCCCTTTTTTTCTTTTTCTACTTGACACACCTGCTCAACAACGCCGGGCGTTGCAACGCGTGCTCCCCCAACGTCGATTTCATTGGGGTCCACCGACGAGCTTTCGTTCCTGTTCATGCTTGGGGCTCTTTCCACCTTTCCCTCTCGCACAGCAACCACCAGCGCTCTTCTTTTTCTATACCCATGGCATCCCCCGCACTCGTCGGTACCCGTCCTCAGCGTACTCGCGATCCCACTTACACCCGAGATTCGAATGCCCTTCGGGCATCTGTCCTTGATGCCGCTTTCGAACTCGGAGTCGGTACAAGTCGGGCCGTGGAGAACCTAATATTCGATTCCATTCTGGAGGACGACGAGGTGAGTATTGTGCTTCGTGCTCCCTTTCCTTGCTTTCTGCACCCTTCATTTCCTCGAACCATTGCGCTCTATCACCTTGCACGGAGATTGGAACTTGTCACATATGACACCCATCTGCCAATCGGCCATAGCTGGCCGTTCTTCCCCCTCCGCTCTACCGGGCACCACTCCAAGTGCCCTTGTCCAAGGGGAGCCTTCTACTCTCCCAGAACTACCGCAGCTCCTCTCGGAGTCGCCAAACCTGCCCTCTCGATCGCACCCGTGCAATCGCGTGCCGTGTCTGGGGCTTGCCAATCGGCATCGCCTAGGCATTGTCTTTCTACCGTCCTCATAGTGATGTCGCACATGGTGGTATGCTGGAAAAGTGCAGTCATTCTTTGCTTACTGGGCTATCGCCTCGCATGTATATCGATTCATTTTCACTCTGAATACTGATCTACCCCTGTCATTCCGTGATATCTGACTACTGTAATTCCCTCATAGAACGTCACAACACCTCCCTTGACTTCTGCGTCCGTGGCAACTTCAGATGAATCTTGGCCATCGATTCCAGCTTGGAGCAGCATTCCTATGGACTTGGTGCTGCCAGTCCGTAGCCCACCTAAAGTAGCTCCTCTCACATCGGACATGCAAGCCGTCCGTACGCCATCCGAAGATTCTCACGCGTCCATCATCCCGCGTCCATCCCAGCATAGAAAGTTGCGTAAGGCACGTAAGGACGACTATGAGAGCGATGGCAGTCACCTTAGCGACAACTCGAAGAAAAAGAGGTACAACAAAGATCAAAAGAAGGGCTCAAGTTCCACAATCGATACCGAATACCAATCTGATGGTGGATATCTGTCCGATGCGACGAAGAGAGGCGCCGACAAAAAGAAGAAACAGAAAGACAAGAAGGGCAATAAGTTGCCTGATGAGCTTACTGCGGACCCTTCGGCAAAGCCGTTCTCCAAGTCAATAAAGAAATCTCGCAATCCATCGGATGACGATAGTTACGATGGTGGTTACCTCTCCGAAGCATCTGCCAAGAAAAAAAAGTCATTCTTCCGTCTCCGTTCGCGCTCCCCCGTGGCCACGCGGAAGGAGGCGCTGAGCGATACTCCACCTCCGGTTCCTCCCTTGCCGCTAACACCTCTGTCAAATTCGGGGCATTCGACACGTAGTCCTACCCCTTTCAACTGGCTGGATGGCGCACCTGTCCGGACTGCACTGGACGAATTCTCAGACTTGACGCCATCCCATCCCAGGAAGGATTGGTCTCCCCTACCTCCATCAGAGATTGTCAGGTCCACTGCCAGATCACTGAGCGCAGACACAACTTCAGAGGATCAGGCACCGTCTACAACATCTCACGAAATAGCTCGGTACTCGCCCGCCTTACCTCTCGCGCAAACTCGAGAGGCTCTATCCCATGTGTCTCGATCGCATAAACCTGACGCTCGTGCTCTGTCACCACCCCATCCTCATGAACAGAAACCCCATTCCGCGTCTCCAGCACTGCGCCCGTACGGTGTCCGCTTCGCACCTACAACACGTTCCGGCTTATCAGATGACACATTATCCATCCCAAAGTCTTCATTGACTGTCATAACTACTGCTGAGAAGTTGCCTCCACGTCCGAACACCTCACCGTTGACAACCACTCGCAGGCCGAAAGCGAGTCCAAGCCTTATCCCGCCATCTCCCGCGCTTCCTGCCTTACGTACTGCATCCCCCATGCCTAGGCAGCCAGACTTACGACCCGTTGTCCCTCCCTCTCTCCCTTCGACGCCATCGCCGCTCATGTTGACCCCTTCCACATCACCTCCCCAACGTGGAGCTTCACCTGCATTGTCCGAATTCTCTATCATCTCGTCTTCGGACTTCCTAGTACCAAGCCCACGCCCACGCTTCTTCGAAGATCTTCCGCCACCTTCGCCACCGCCTACGTGCCCATTACCCGAGCTTCCAATGTCAGGCCTACACTCTCAGCCCCACTCAACGAAGCGCAACCGCCAACCACCGTTCCCATTGCAAGGTGGCTCGCCTGTTCAAGGGGCACCACGTCTCGTCGAGCGTACCCAACGCACGCGACAGGAGGCTCTCCATGCACACCTTACCGAAGTACAAGCGGAGATACAGGCAACAGCTCTGGGGGACGACGTTCATGGAGACGATCGGGATGACGACGACCTACCATGGCTGGCAGAGAGGGTCGCCTTAGAGCCGCCGTCGCCACCTCGCAACCAAGAAGTGGACGGCTATGCTTGGCCAGAGGACGAACCCGTGCGGCCGGACATTCCGCAGTTCTACCTGTATGCGCCACCCAGCCCTGGCGGTGGTGCTGGGTTAGTCATCAAACGCCCTTCACCCGATGTGCCCGACGACGAGCGCTCCACATACACGTTTTCTTATTCCGCGACGTCCACTGACATGCGCACAAGCACGATGACGGCACCTATGCAGTCCGACGTCCACAGCTACTACTTTGGGGGAGCTGACCAAGACGGAGATGGGGACGAGCGCCTGTTGCATGCACACTTCGTCGATGACGAGCCCAGTAACGCAATGCGCGCACGTCTGATCGCGCGCGCTGATGCACGGTATGGTCTGGAGAAGATCCCTCCTGTTCCCAAGATACGGCCATTTTGAGCCAGGTTCCCGATGCCGCTGTCTCGTGCCATCTTCAACTCCTTACACTCCCTTGGCCCGTTTCCTCCCTTCTAGTTTTTGCTTCTGCTACCGCATTCTCCCCTGTTACTCATACTCTGGCGCCCATCTTTGACAAAACCCATTGTACCTCCTATTCTCTATCACATACGTCTCTATAGCGACAGACCTGCGCGGGATGGATTACCTCTCTCGTATGTTACCATCTTTTTATCTGCTATACATATTCTCTTATACTCTGTATCGTTTTCGTCGCTCGCTGAATATCTCGGTTTCTATAGAAGCTATACAGCTCCCGTCGTACGGCGTACGTCACTCGCCAAGCGACCTTCAGTGTCAGGAGGGTCCGCTCTACGTTGAGTTCGCGCCATTCGTGGTAAAATTAATGCCACCTCTAGGCTCAGTCCTGCTGCTACGACATGAAGCTCGGGACTTCGCCCTCACAATGTCGAACAGAGTCGCATAGAGATCTACTGCATATATGAATACCTCGGTATCTTTTGTAGTACTTCACCATCACAACGAGGTTTCGTACTGGGTGACGGCATGGATTTGCCGCTGTCAAACGCCCCTATCCCGGAAATTTACAAACGCACGACTGCTGTTGTACTTTGCGTAACTTACTACTTGAGCCCCAGGACAACCTCCAAGCTCAAGTTTCCCAAATGCCACCCACTTGCACATCGCAGCTCTCACCGCAACACTCATCTATGAGGATCCAGGGCCCGAAATCGCTCTCAGCGGAACCTTCATCTAGTAGTCAACCCTTTTATTGCTTTACAGAAATAAATCGGACTCGTCCACACTAGGTTAAATCGCCCTCTCTAAGGGCCAACTTACGGGAACTCCTTAGTGACCTTCTCTTGTCTGATTCATACATCATCTACAACAACCAAACCAATCAAACACCAATCACACTACACAGCGCACCCGAGCGAATTGATGTATTCGACGCGATAGGAATTGGAGTCCGTTTCTTGATCGCGTGAGTAAGGCGTCCACTTTGGTTCTTCCTGAAGACGTCGACGGCATTAGAGTATAACGGATAACAGGAATCTCACAGACCTTGAACAGACGCAGTGCCTTTATCTGGTTCAATTCGTCAAGTGTGAAGCGGTGGTAGATGCCAGCCGGAATGACGAGAAGATCACCCGGTACGACATGGATACGGATCCACTTGTCTGAGGGGTATTCTATATACGCGAATTCATTGGTGGTTGGAAGGTAGAATTTTGAGGCATTTCCACGCACCGCGTACATCAAAGAAGCCCGAACCGGACAGAATGTAGCGGATCTCTTCGTCTTCGTGCATATGCCTATGACATGGATAGGCGGATGGCCATAGGGTTAGTTATTGTGAATAAGCCATCCATAGCGCCACTCACTCGTCGAAAAATGACTTGAGCTTTGACTCATACTGATCGCCTAGTCCCTCCTTGGTGCAATTGATAGTGTCGCGATTCTTGTAGCCCTTTTCCTTTGCGATCGCATCGATCTCCAATTCCCACCCACCTGGGCTGTCCTGTGTCAGTGGGATGGCCCAATGAAGGACACCGAGCTTTCCGAGGTGAGAAGGATCGATGGATCTGCCTGAATCGTGTTGCAGACGCTGGTCCCCGGGAAGGTTGTCGAAGTAATAAGCACGCATGATGTGGTCACAACGGGGGGTGAAAGAAGGAGGTGTACGCCACTG
>Ga0307510_10002318_pt1 | contig 21528 bp, 22 predicted proteins | sample 12_EM_MG_FD_207224 | JGI IMG/M metagenome (GOLD analysis project Ga0307510, IMG submission 207224) | Populus trichocarpa ectomycorrhiza microbial communities from riparian zone in the Pacific Northwest, United States - 12_EM | ecosystem: Host-associated > Plants > Roots > Unclassified | place... | reverse complement strand
AACTTGCGAAAATCTCGCATAGGTTTTTTTGGCAAATCCAGAGAGCCTTCGCCTTCTATCAAAACGGACTCTACAACCTCTATTACCGATACCCTAGGAACTTCCCTGGGCTTCCCAAGCGACAAATCTGGCTCTAATAGCACTGTGTCAGCTACTCGTCGTTCCTCACCGGAGAGACCTCGTCCCCCAAGGCCGACTTCCGAAATATATACTTCTAGCAGCGGTAGGACAAATCCAAATGTTCGTACACTCAATTGGTCGAGAAATACTCAGGGAAACACCACTAACACTTGATAAAAGGGAAGTTCTCCCAACCCAGTTGTCAGATCGTCTTCAGTACCTTTGTCACCTTTTGCTCCCCGCCTTATCTCTGCTCAGGAGGGACAATGGTTTCATCAGAGTGTAATTTTGGTATTTGGGGAGGTTGGGATGTCTGAACGCCCAATTGATGGGACCATTACTGTACACCACCACCTAGAGGGGTATCCGGCGACCCAATGGCCGGTTACAAGCGGTCATTTCAAGGTTCTTGTGCATCTTGACCCAGGAATGAACCGATTACGCTTTGACTTCTCTGCCTCCAAAATTGCACCAACTAGTTCCGGTATAGCAGTTAATTTCCTACCCTTGACGTCTTGCCCACCACTTCACCTCGCCATACTACTCGCGAAGGATTCTCCAGGAGAATACGAGTGTCATGGTGACCGAAAGCTCCGTGAAGGAAACGATGTGCGGATGGCAAAGAAGAAGTTCCGAATGGCAGCGTATGAGATCACATTACCCGTAAAACTAGTCGGTTTTCTGATAGACACAAAGTTATCTTGCACAGCTCTTTACTGGTGAGCAGATGTTCAGGCATAGACTGGGTAGCGATATTTCCTTTCGCCTGATAATTAATATTCTAACACTGGCCTTAGGTCGACGATGTTTTCGACTTGGAGAGGAGTGGGTAGCAGATTCCTTGTCAAGTAGAGATGACGGAGTGATGAGGAGTGTTGCAAAGGTCCACATCTTACGCACTCAGAAAACAGTCGGGGGTAATAATTCTTGGCTCTTTTAGCCTATATATTCGTTGCTTACCTGTCAAAGATATTCAGCAACGAGAGGCCTCCCAGGACGTTCAAGGGATCTGGGATATTGCCTCTGAGGCGGTGGAGGATTATTTTGGAGAAATAGCACCTGCGACAAAGCGTCATGTTGCTGTACTAGTTCTTGACGCTAAGGGGGAATTGAGGTTTGGAGATCTTATAAACCGTTCCGCATTTAGTAATGGCTTGGGGCTCTGTGGCAGCCGCTCGTTATATACCCTTCCATCCTGCTTGGAAGAAGTGGTTTCGGCAGTATGGCTCAGATAAGTGATCTATTGATTTTACCCGGAGCTGACAGAGTTCATAGTTTAGCGACTGTTCCCGCCCTGGTGATGCGATCGGAAATAATGATTCCTCTGAGCCTGGGAGCTTTTGGTAGGCCATGTTCAGTACCATGTTTTGTCGTAACGCTGCATCGGGCTTATGCATCATGAGAAATCAGGGAAATTGCTACGTCTGCAATGAAAAACATGATAGAGGCTTTTATCAGCCCCCAGCCGCCGACCCAACCCCGTGATCTTGAGCATATTAATAGGACGTTTTTAATGAAGGTTTGTCTCCGCTTGAAACGTGCCTGTTAGGTGCTTCTTATAATAATTGACTGGGATCGTAGGAACCATATTCTTTTCGATCCAAATCCCCTGGGCTGAGGTATGCCTTCCCAGACCAACGGCTATGCGAACTATCACTAACATATTTCCAGGTTTTGTGTTCCCAAAAATGAGTCTAGTTGGCCCAGGTATGGTGGTTTGTTACCGGCGGCATGTCCGAGCGCTGATCATATTCGAGCATAAAAGGGTTGATTGCCTTCGGTTTCGTTATCACCCTTGTTTCCGGATTCCAACAGATCCTGTGCCACCTGCTCTACCAGATAACCCGCAGGTCTATGCCATTGAGAACGGTATTGTTGCTGGAGCTCAAAGTGGTATAGTTTTAGTGGAGATCTGCACCGATGGCCTTTATCGGGCGCATCGGGAGTTCACCAGGCCAGAGCGAGAAGTTTCGTTGCCCGAAGATGACCTCCGAGGGAGCCTGCCAGACGGCCATAAAACCAGGCCTATAAAACTTAGGATATACTCCGCGGGGCAAGGGAAAACAATTGTGGAAGACTTTTCGATTGTCAAAAGCTCAAAAGTCCAATTACCAAATGGTTATGGGATAGCTTTCAAAAGCTCTTCACTCGGAAGACCAAAGGCTGGAGGATCTGAGCCTCAACAACTTATTTTGCACACAGTGACTCCCGGAAGGATGTTGACAAGCATTAGGGTATTTCACGGCTCGGCATTGGGAGGATTGGAGTTCATGTATGAGGATTCATCAACGCAGCTATTTGGCCGTAGGGAGAGCGGTGAGAGCCACGAAAAGGTCGAGGTTTCGGACTTTCCTTTAGATACAAGAAAGGGGGAGAGCCTACTTGGATTTTGCGTGCGCTCGGGGGCTCGGGTTGAGGGGATCGAAATCCTGACGAGCTTTGGACGCCGGTCGCCTATGTTCGGAAATCCGCATGGTGGCGACGCAAGGTAATTCGGCCTATCTTGGAGATTTGACAGCTCAAAACTAAAGACAATGATAAACAGCAATACCTTGATACCTCCCCGGGGACGCTCGATGGCCGGCGTCTCAGGAAGCTATGCTAGGTGCGTGGACGAGTTTTCGATACTCTATAAATAAGTAGCGACCTACGTCTTACCCACTTCACACCTAAAATGTTTTTTGTTTTACGAACAACTTGCGCATTTGGAATTGTTCGACTACTGTTGATAATATTCCCCCGGTACTAGGACCTTTCTAGCACATAAAATACATATGAGGGGACAGGGGGCTCCATTCTTTTTCTCTTGTTTAATGGGTTTTGTTGGGAGGTTTCATTATATGAGGGTCATTGTCGAGACCTTGGTAATAGCTAGCCTCTTTGGGCTGTTGGTGGGGTGGTTGTAATGAAGGCAATACCTACGGACGTGGAGCGCGCTGGTGGTAAGACGGTTGCTGTGTGGCATATTATAAGTTGGGTCAAGCATAGAGGAGAAAGTTCTTTTTCATAAAATTCCAAAGCGCACGGATTTGATACTCTTTCATTTTCTAATTTCCCCCCCCCTTTTTTTCTTCGCTCCACCAACGCGGTTCTTATTCAATACTGTAGAGTGTAACTAGGGGTGTTGGATGATTCCATTGCGTGCGTCATCTAGTTTGGCGGTTGGTTAACTGGGCACCCTGTGTGTATATATATGTATATAAGAAAGGCAACAAACGAGGGAATAATTTTGTGTACACAAGAATAGCATGTTTTTCTTTTTCTTTTCCGAACCATAGATTCTCAACTATAGTTACATGGGCAAGCCCACCAAGCCCACCACCGAACCGTCTATTCTAGCAAACCCGAATCAAACAACAACCTCCCCAACATCTATCATAGCGGGCCTAAACGGAGCCCGCGGGTCATCATCGGTCTTGCTCGGCAAGTCCACCTGCGAAGCCGGAGAATACAGGTACCAACCCTTGAGCGCATTTACAGCAGCTCTGATCCTAGCCTCCTCCATACTCCCGCCATGCCCCTCCCCAATCTTCTCCAAGCCGGAGTAGACCCCCACAACGAAGACCGGAGCGATAGACTTCCTCCCAGCCTCACTAATATGCCTAGCAACCGGAGGCTCAAACCCCTCCCGGGAGCAAAGGCTGGACAACTCCCTGGTAGGCTGAACAAAGTTGAAAAGTTTATCAACGTCCAAACTCCGACTGAGCACGTGTTGGCGAAAGAACTGCTTGGCGGGAGCAATCCCCTCATGCAGGTAAACCCCAGCAAAGGTGGAAGCAACGAAGGAAGCGGTAGCCTCCTCCTCCGTCACGCCCTCCGACCACTTCTCCCCCCTCTCCTGCCACGGCTTGTACTTGCCCGCCTCCGGTCCCGGTGGCAGACGCTTAAACTGGAGGAGTCCGGCGTCCACATCCGCCTTCGGCTCGAACGCGCTCTCGACGCCCCACTCGCGGCCCATCGCCGCGAGGGCTTTTTGCCCCGCATACGCGCCCAGTGCTGCGCTCAGGACTTCCGTTGGTAGGCGTGGGTAGGTGCATAGCAGCCACTCCGTCGTGTAGTAGTCCAGCAGTGCTCTGCCCAGCCTTGCTAGCGAGCAGTTGTTGAAGGGGGGGGTTGGGTCGGCGCTTCGGTGGATGAGCGCCCGTGCTAGTGTTTGCACGGGGAATTTTGGGTGCAGGCTTAGGCGGGCGTGCAGTGCTGCTAGCTTTGCGGAGGTGGTGGGTGAGCGGCAGGGTGGGAGGGTCATCGGTGCTGTTGGGGGAGGAGGGGGTGGCGGCGGTGGGGTGGGCTGTGGGGGTTCGGGGGCGGTGATCGCGGGGGCATTGGGACTTGGTGTTTCTGCTGATGTTGCTGCGGTGACAGAATTGCGGTTTCTCGTGCTGGTAGAGAGTAGTCGTAGATTGGTGGCGGTGGTGGCAGTGATCGTAGCGGTGGAGTGGGGTGCTCGTATATGGTGGGGCGGGAGCGTCCGAGCGCTTGGGTGTCGGATTGAGAGCAATTGATCCCGGAGCAAGCCTACCCAGCGTATCCGCCTCATTTCTTTCTTTCTTTCTCCCCTATTCTCCCTCAAATGTTGAGTGGGAAGGGTAGGCTGGGGTGGTGAGGAATGTGCTTGTGTGTCGTTGAAGGAAAGTTTTCGATAAATCCGAAAAGAGCCGCACGAGACCAAGAGGTCTTGGCAATGCCTAAGGCTCCTTTGGTAGCCTCTCATGGACCACGAGTGCTCCCCTGTGACACAACCCCATTGCACCCCTGGTTTATCGCAACTAGGGTACTTTTAACAGAGGCTATTGTTACCGGGTCAATTTGAACTCTCGGTGTCAAAACACACCAATGAAACGAAGCGGAACAAAAGTTGCACACCAATTACCCTATCCATCCGATTGATAGCCAGATAGAATATCATATCATTGTCCCACGATTAAGCCTTGCAAGAGTTCAAACACGGGTATCCCGAACCAAACCACAGCCCGGGTTAATGGTGAGAAAAAGGGATAAGAGAAACGGGGGCAGTCAAAAGGTCATAATATAGCGAACATAACAAGGATTAAACCCTCACTCCATAACAAGTCGAAAACATCCAAAAGAACCTCTTGAGCCAGGATATTTTCCACTTTTTCAAAAAATAATAATAATCAAATCCAAAACTAGATAATATAACCAAAGCTAATGCATTAGTGGATATATAGAGCATTTTACTAGAGGAAACCCGAAGCGACCAGAGAGGGAGAGGAAATAAAAGAAAAGGATAACAAGTAGCAGAAGGAGCCTTTTTTCCTCAGTGAGTGAGCCATAAGACGAGAGGGGGTTAGGAGCAAAGTGAGCTAGTAGTAACAGGAAGATAAAAAATGATGTACTAAGAAAATAATGGTATGGTAGGCGAGATTACTTGTCCCGGTAGCTCGAGCAGGGTTGAAAAAAAGAGTAAAAGAAAATTCAAGAAAAAATCGTCCATCGTGTACAAGCCAACCCAAACATCGAAAAATCCGAAAGGAAAGACGGAAAAAAACAAAAACAAGATGGGACATAGATGATAGCAAGACATAAATGAACAGGAGATGCTCGGATGTTAACTGGCGTAGTAAGTGATATGATCGAAGAATAAAAAGGCCCGTTGTGAAGCTCTGCTGTGTCTCAATTTTCGGTTTGGTTGGAAAAGCCCAAGATGAAAGTCAAAAGGGACGCGGATTCCCAACCCCCCACACTATGCCTACAGGACACACCACAAAAGAAACGCTTAAACAAAGATAACGGAATGGTGATTTTTGGCCAGAGAGGGTCTTGTGGTTAATACATGAGCCTCAGCTCCCATCCGTTCTTTGCCACTGCTCCGGCCTTGCCTTCGGACTCCTGAGGGGGCGAAGTAAACGGAGACTCCTCACGAATCTCGATAGCCTGAACCTTCATATCCTGCCCTTCTGGCATCTCTCCAACGAACTCGTCGTCAACCAGGATAGTCAGGCCACGGGGTTTAACGTGAACAGTTCGTAGCACAGCTGAGGGATCAATTCCGCATTTGGAGGCAATGCTTGCAGCTAGACACGATGAGGTGCGGGCTTGGAGATAGACCGCTCGGTAATACTGGTTTGCTTGTGGGGGTGATCCAGTTGGCGTTGGGAGGATGTATATGGACATTACTATAAACTTTGTCAGTGAAATTGTTGGCTAATGTTGGAAGTTGTGGAGGATGGAGAAATGCTACTGACCGGGCTTGACAAGTCTCTCTGGGGGCGGGTTATACGAGGAGTCAATACCGATTGCTTCTATCCAGCCAGAGAGCATACCAGGATCAGGTTTGACACGAACTGGGTCATCAGATACTCCCGGATGGTGCGATTGTTGGGGGGGTGGCAGGGGCTGAAATTCCCTCTCCCAATCGCGCCTTTCTAGCGAGCTAAAAGCATCGCCATGCTGGCTGGACTGTGATGCCGAGCTCGACGTTGGCGAGACAAATGAGGATGCGGTGGTGTTCGTAGTAGCCACGCTTGACCTCCTTCTGGCCCACACATCCTCTGAGAGTTCCGGCATTTCCCCAGGCAGATGGACCGGATGCAGATCGGGATCGTCGATCTCGCTTCCTCGGAGATATAATACACTAACGGCTCGTGTGCTGGTGAACATGTCCTGCATACTGGCAAGCTTGACATTGGTGTCCTCTTCCTGGGTCCTTCCTCCACCAACAGAGCTTGTAGAAGACATTGACCACGTCCGCTTATGCTTTAGTGCCTTTCCAGGTTTTCCAGAATCCTCGTCTTTCTTGCTTTTTTTGCCAAATACTTTCATTCCCGTCCCCTCAACCTGGTTTGCTTGTTGCTTAAGCTTCTCAATAGTCTTCTTAACATGCAGGATGTCATTGGCCAACTTCCTTTCTGCCCCATGGTCCCGGAAAAGCTTAACCTTACAGAAGCAGATCTCTGACTGTTCCGGCGGGGATTGTGGTGAGCCCGATGATAAAACCTCGGTCTTGGCACACAATCTCACAGGAATGCCTTTCACGCCCTTGGAATGACTAAAGTCTGTAGAAAGGAAGTTGAATCGCACAGACACAGAGGTCTCCGGAGAGCCGGACGGCGAAGGAGACCATATAACCGCGAAACTATCGAACGATGCTGTCTCAATGTCGACCCTCCCTTTCTTCTTGTCATCATCGGGTTGGGAAGACGCTTCAACGTACTCGACGGCTTGTAGTTTTCCGCCTCGCTGGTGAGCTTCATTAGTTCCTCGACCTTCCTTCCATAGCTGCCAACATGATGCTGGCCTTGAGCGTTGTGTTTCATCATGGAAAGATATTCGGACATAGGTACGGTACCTCATGGGCCCAGCGCCAGGGGGCGGAGTGGTATCTAAGATTGATATTGCATATGCTTGCCCCTTGTTAAGATATGTAACTGGAATCTCGTCGGGATGCTTTATCATCGCTGTGGGTGCGTTCAAAACAACATGGAAACGGAATCTATAGTAGATCGCGGAGTTAGCAAGCAAGCACCAAACATTGCTCACACAATCCCACTGGTGGTGAATTATTCTTCAGGTGTCGTAAGCCGAGAATGGCAATGCAATGGGTAACAACGAGGACTATGATGTCCTAATGAGATGATGGTATGATAGGAACAAGACAAACCTTTCGGATGACGCAACTGGCCCAAGCTCGTGGTCGTATTGCTTCCCCTCCAACGCTAATAACTGGGCAGGCCCCATCACAGATCCTTCCAAGGGCCCAGGGTCCGGCAAGACCTCTCCCCCGCCATCTCCCAAGTCCATAGGGCTGCCTGGCCCTGGCGACGCCTGAGCATACTGAGTAGGGTCCAGAAAATGGGGCTGCAAAGGTTGACTGAAAGGATGGTAGTTATGGAATTGATGTGGTTGAATTGTTTGCGGATCGTATTCTGGAACACCTACGCCGCTAGTGGTCGGTGGGACCATCACCGAGGTATTCGGCAACGACAATGGTGGCCCTGCATTAATTCCTACATTCGGTGTTTGGAGATCATTATGATTTGGGTTGTACACGGTATTTGTGCCGGCCGGGGTTGGTGTGAAAAGACCAGGGGGCTGATTCGCGAATGCTGCAAACGCAGCGGAAGTTGGGTCCAGCAGCGATGGGGTGAAGCGAAATGGCTCCGAGGGCGCTTTTGGTGTTGGCTCGAGATCTTCATGATCATGCCCGAATCTGTTAACAGCAATCCAGACAGAAAGGATCGTCAGCGGAGTGACCCGAAAGCTTCATCTCGATACCTTTTCGAAGATTGTGGGATGATTTTCCCTCAAAAAAAAAAAGAAGAAAGAGACCAATTGATAAAGAGGGTAGGAAAAAGAACTTCCCCCCCGCCCAGACAACATGGAGCATACTATTCCCATCCGATGAAGTGCAGAGAAAGGGAGAAACAAGAACTCGCGCAAGAATACGGCATGGAACTTGCCTCGGCTGATTCAGGGTAGAATCATGTAGACCACCCGCTGTCTGCAAATGCGACTCGCTTGGCCCGCTCGTTGATCCTGCGCGTACGCCAGGGAACGATTGTCGAAAACGCTCAAAAAGCTCGTCCGGAGGTTTTTGCGATGACTGCCTGTGAATATCAAAACAACAAGCAAAGTAGAAACCCCACCGTCAGCCCCGAGAACTTTCATAAAACAGTGAAATCCGACAGATTAATCCAGCAGAAAATGCAGTGACAGACCCCTCTCGATCTCTTCCCCTCTCTTCCTTTCTTTTTCTTCATCCTCCTTCCCTCTCTTCTGCGCATCCACTCTATCTCTTACCAGAGCAGGATACCACTATGGTACCGGTATCCCATGAACCACAGAACCAAGGGTAATAAGGAAACTTGAAACAGGAAATAATTGAGATAATCAGGGCACGAACCTGTTGCGAAACATAGCTGATCAACAAGCAGAATCAGGGAAGTGGAAGAAGATAATTAGGATATCACGGAAGTGGTAGTATTCGTCAAATCGAGTATTTCAAGGTGCTGTAGGGGAAGTCGCAACTTGCTTCCCAGGCGCAGAGTTAAGAGAAGCAGCGAAGTGGCATGGGGGGCAAGGGAAAATAGAGAGCAGGCGGTACTATTATTATTATTTTCTTTTTTCTTTCCTTTTTCTTCTCAAATGGAACTTTGCGAGATTTGCATGCACCCAAGAATGGCAAAATAGACGGATGGGATACAATACAGCGGTGTGGCGCGGCGAGGGAGATAAGTCAACAATCCCTTCCTACCCCCCCCCCCCTCTGTTCCCCGTGAGCAGATGCAAGTAACCCTGAAGGCATATTTGAGTGGGTGAATAGATGCTGGTAGGGGGAGTTAGATAGGGATAGTGATAACCATTTCGGCCTCCTGTTTCTGCAACCATCTAACTGCTTCTGCCATGTACTAAGAGCTTCATTATCTGGGGGCGGGAAGCTGACTGGTCGTATCGTACGCGGGGCTGGCAGTAGGGTCAACCATAAACCTTAGAAACTGATGAAATTCGCTAAACCCGTCCCAGGATTTCCTATCTCCGAGCCAGTAGGAATGAGGCTCAACAACTCTGCTCGTGCCAGCTTGGCAGAGTGATGTTTGATGAAGAACCTCAATGATAGAGTGCCTTGCGCCAGTGAATCGTTACAGTCATCCGCCCTCCCCCTTCTCCTGTCTGATACAACAGTATCCTGTAGCTATAGAGCAGAGCCGGATACTGGGTGCCTCGTCTCCCGTATCTTTCTTATTGAAATTTCTACTATAGCCTGGTTGAAGAAAAGTTGCATACAAGTTATAAATGGCCTTTCCATTTGCCCCGTAAAATCTCAAATAATTGAACAATGTGCTATGTCGTTGGAGTTTCCTCCTCTGGTAAGGTCTGGAATTTTTTTGTTTTTCCATGCCTCTCAGAGGGGCTGGGCAGCTCTTTTTTTGCCGCGATTTCCCCCCCTTTTCCGAGGTAGGGAATTCTTGACTACATGACACATTGTTCAATTATTCGAGATTCTACGGTATCAACCATGACACCATGATGCTAAGCACTATTACTCGAGTACAAGAAGCCTAGAAAAAAGTAGTATAAGAGATTTCCTAATATTGACAAGACCAAATGTGGTACAGATACTACTACGAGACGCCTGGCGGAAGCCTTAATAAAGCTTTGGCCAAGAATATTGATGTTTTTTTGATTTTTTTTGAAAAAGCTATGGAAATCACAGCTTAAGAGGATAGCTACAGTTTTGGATATCAAGGATAGTATATCAAATATTAGTTTAACCTTTTAAGATCCTAGTTAAATTGAGTTATGGTTTGCGGTGTGATGGCCAATACTGTCAATTGTGTGCACGCTTGTGGTTGCATCGATAGATCAAAACATCTGGAATGGTACTTTACCGAACAATATTTTGATGACTGCAAGATGGAAAAAGAGAGGTAGAGATCATGACATAGTGGGCTGAAGCTGATGATTACGACGATGGCTACCATGACGATGTCTCCTGATAACTTCGCAGATCAAACTTCGTCCATTTGCTCTTCCCCTCTTCCACACTCCCGACCTGGGCACTACTCGAGTAGTACTGTAATAGTAGCACGCGACAACACCAAATGCGGTGAGATCTGTGGGATTGCACTCCCCTTTACCCACCCACGATTCCGTGCTCAACTTCTGCCTTTCATCCTATTCCTTTTCCTACGATACTGTATTCTTTCTCTGAGGCCCCTATACGAGTACTTGTGCATCGGCCAGATATACTTAGCGGGAATTCCTACCAGCGTGCATACATACGCATGTACTTGAGTACATACACCGAGACACATAGAAGCGTTGTACTCCTACCTACATGCGTACATACATTCGCTCATACTGAGTACTCGTATATGCTATACTTTTAGCTAGGGGCAGAATTTCCTCAAGCCCCCCCCGGTACCGCTCCCACTCCACACTCGATCGAGATCGACCAGGCGGCGGCTTCTGCCGGCTCAAAAACGCTTTCCGTCCGTTTGCTGTCAGAGGCCCTTGGGTTAAGGCACGAGGTATGACGATGATGCTCTTGCTAACAACAAAACTTAGATCTACAACTTTTAAAGGAGAATATCGGTGAAAGCTCCAATGACGGCTTTTTCTTGACTCCATCGTCATCATAATGCAAAAAAAGGAAACAGAGAGATGATGATGGTGATGATGATGATAATGTTCAAGGGGCAGATGTGTGGCCGCGACGAAAGATATGCATATTGACCTCACAGGTTTGCCGATCTCTGACCCTTTCACTCAGTTGCTTCCTTTTCTTTGTTTTTGTTTTTTACCTAACTATTTGTTGTGGCGGTGGTCATTCTGTGCTTTCCGTCATGGTACGGTAGAGCACTCATGCCCAGAGGCAGATATGATGCTCGAGTACTCGAGCAGATGGGTGGGAAAGGGGAAGGTGGGGTTGGTACCACCCCAGCTGGCCAACCAGCTAAAAGCACAATTCGAGTGAGTGATTGATGGAGGCTCTAACTTGCAGCACGATACTCTTTGCTGTCGCCAAGGACGAAAGCCCTGCGATAACGTACCGGCCGATATAATAAATCCCTTCGCTCATACTCGCTCATACAAGATTCTTCTCGTATCCAGATCTTAATAATAATAAAAAGTGGAGACCAGAAAGAAAGGAAGAAAGAAAGGACCCATCAGGCCAGCGCGCTCTGCCGAAAAAAAATCAACAAACCCCGGCCAATCCGTCCGTCATTTCAAACGGTCGCTTTGGCATCAATGGACTAGCTCACCGATCAGCCTGCCCGCTATCGATCGCGGCGCCTTCACGGGTTCTGTGCGATCGCCCTAGTGTGGATTGCCACAATGTCTCCTCGCGTGCGTCTCAACAATGTGAATGTGGCGCATGACGACGACTGCGACAATCCCTCAGCTGAAGCTCAACACCCGACGTTCCTGTGGTATATGGTTCTTGGCGTTTTACATTATGGCACGAGCATTACTTATCATAGGCACTTGCGAAATACCATGTAAGGAAGGCAAGTTGACATGACAAACTGCCCATCCGCCCCTCTGACTGCTACGCGCCCGGCGCGATAAGAGTACTTGTACCACAATCCCGACTAGCGGGCAGGCAAACGGGCCCCCGGTAGGACAACTTTGATAACTTCCATTATCTGTGCGAAAACCCCCCGCAAGCTGGGGTAGCTTGGCAACGAAATTAGTACGGTTGGCGGGATAATAACAAAAATTATAATAACGACCAGATACATAATATGAAATTTTAACGGCCTTGGCTGTTACGGCTACTGTACTGTACCGTAAGGCATGGCATAGCGTAATTTCCTGCAGATTTGGGACCCATTTGGTACCTGGGGGGCTGGGACTCGGAGGGGGCGGGGGGGTTCTGTTCTTTTGCATTCGTTTGTTCTCTCTGCAAGTAACTACGGAGGTATGATACTCGAGTACAGCGTCTAAGTTTTGTAGGTTCCACAAACGAGAACTGCCACCCTCACCCCTTGTGTAACCTACAAAACTTACACGCTGTGCCTCCGTAACTTCACGCGGCAAGTTAGGTCGGTATCATATTTCAGGGGCCACAGGGCAGACTAGCAGTAGCTAGCCGGAGGCCCTTGCCGTTCATCAATGAGCCGACCAATCATCCACAATCCGGCCGGCTGAGGGACAAGGAAGGGAAAAGGAAAGAAAAAAGAAAAAAAAGAGGAGAAACATTTTTCCAAAATTGCATCCCAGTTTAGAATAGCTCTGTGTCAAGAAAACCAGAGCCTAAGTTAGCGAAGTCAAGTCAATTCTAAGCCAATGGTGACGGTAGGGCTACTACTCGAGTAGAGGGATATGATACCGGTAGGTAGACCGATAAGGTGCAGCCGGGAAAGTGTGATTATGATGAGAGTGGCTTTTTTGTTTGAAGTTTGATTTGGCTTTAGGCTAGGATTTATCATAGAGTATCGGTATTATGATATTACAAGTGGGACCGAGAAAGTGGGGGGCACCGCAAAAATAGTAGATTTCACCCCAATATATTATGGGAGAAAATTCACAAAAATACCAACCAATCAACCCATAGAACCAGTAGAAACAGTAAGAACATCACTTTTCCATATAGATAACGCCCACTCAATTTCCGTCTCCTCAAGTGGTATATTTTCCCACCAAAAACAATGGTCCTGGCATGATTTTGTGGAAAGCTTTCATTCACCGCTTGCTACCGGTACGCTACCCTTCAAAGAATTATAAATTTGCCGAAGCAGATCAGACGTGCAGGTGAATCAGATTAAACCGCAACCAAAAAAAGAGGTGGAAATCTGGAAATCTCAATTGACGCACGATACACTGAAAAGAAGAAGGGGAGATTTTTAAAAAAGAGCAGGAGATAATTCCCCCGATATTAGGACACATCATATTTTTTCTTCTGGGTTTTCCCTCCTGTTTTCTTTTTTTATACTCTATTTTTGTCGAAATTTCTATCCTATAGACCACACAGTATGATATGACGCAGTGAGGATTTGTGCGAATTCACATAGACAAGGCCGATCCACTTCACTCCTGCGCTGCGATCCACTTCGCGGTCCGAGGGTCAGACCGAGCGCAAGCGAAGGGTAAAAAGAAAAAAGAAAGAGGAGCTGGGACAGCCCCTCCATTCCCTCGTTCCCAAATTTCACGACCTTTTCTTTCTTTCTTTGTGTGTGTACAGTACAGTACCGTACTCGAGCAGTGTGCATTACCCTCCGGTTTTGAAAGAAAGGTAAAAAAAGTATTAGTCGCTCAACCAACAGTGACATGGCCAATAGGATTTGCGTACCCCTAGAAACTGACCCATCATTCCCTCAAGCAGCGATACCGGTACTATGGATCCCCAAGCGATGACAACCGCAACCAAAAATGCAACGGGAGTGATTCCGAACCCAATCCAGCCCTAATGACGTCATGATGGGGTGGGGGAGGGTTCACTTTCGGAAGGGAAGGCCGGGAAGAGCCCGCCGGAGCGATGATGCGATCCCGAACCTCACGACAACCTTCGGTGCATATGACATTTTGTCCTCCGATCTTCAAAAACTACCGTATGGCTCGTGGAAGAATGTATAGCCTGGCGAATGGGATTTATGACCTCCCCAGGAGTTGATGCGATCTTTTTTTTTACTCGAGCGGCGGTAGTTATAAGTTCGGTGACAAATGTTGTCATCGTCACCCGCCCTTCTCATACCAAAAGCGACCATTTTTACGACTACTCGAGTGCACAACAGTTATCATATTCATCTCAATTAAGTATCTAAGGGCCAAGGTCGCTGGAGTCATATATTGACTTCACTAAGCTGAAATTTCAACCAAATTAGACCCATGCTGCATCATTGGTGGGCCCGTGAAAATTGCAATTTTGTGATCAAGTATGATACCTTTTTATGTGGGCTCTCCTATACAAGTCCCAAGACTTGGCACCAACAATTCGACAACAACTTGCTTTATGCTTGCCTTCACAAGTGCCAATTCACAATTAACTGCGGCTAAAGCAACATTGCCTGAATCGCCCAGCTCCTAGCTACCCAGAGGCGAAATTTGGTAATTATTGGTATTGGGGGTCTCGTTGTGCTGTGGGTTTCGCTGATTTTGGTTAATTTTGACGGGTGCTTCACCCGACCGACAATGACTTATGTCCAAGAACTTATACCGTCCTACCGCAGCTAGCTTCGGTGCCAGGTCCCGAATATGCTGTGCTCAAGTCGCTGGGCCGAAGTCGCTCCCGTTTTGGTGGCGACGGGCTGAAGAAGCGCGGCTTTAACCCGGTGCCATGAGCGGATGGAAGTATCATGCCTGTGCTGGTATGCGATGGATGGATGGGAAGGCGTGAGGGAGCGGGGGATGCCTGTTGCTCTTGTTGGTTTCTGGTTTCGGTTTTGGTTTTTTGGTCGGGGTGGAGGGTGTTAAACTAACTTTTGCTAAACAATTGTAGAGTATTAAATTTATATGATATCATACCTTGATATGTGTGTCTTTATGCTTTGGCTACGAAGCATAATGTTCATTTCGGTTATCATACGACTGATGATTTTGGTGCTTTGACATTTTATTCGTTAACTTATTATCGTAGATTTTTATTATGATGATCTAAACCTTTTTATTTCTCTCCTCGGAGGGGAGGATGTTCTTGGCGATACTTTAGGACACTTGCCATGGATTTTTCCTGTATTTTATGGACCAGAGGATCCGACGGGAGAAACTCTTCCCCCACCCGCTTAATAGAGGGTGAGTGATCCATGGTAAGTCACTCGATATCAGAACTCATTTCCTTCATTGTATGAATATCAGGGAGGGAGGTAACGCATGGACAGATAGATCCGCGAAAACCCAAGCGAGAGGGAGAAAATGTATTCCCCTAGATGCCTTAGCCATACCTGTATTATATCATACTGGTGGGTTCTACCTACTCCATTGCCGGCACGTCTCACTCACCGGCATATTTGGTATGATACTGGCACCAATTCTACTCAAACTCTCTTTCACTTAAGGTCCGAGTTGAGCACAGAAAAATTCATGAAAATTACACATAATATAAGTACGACGACTCGTTGGAATTCTAATAACTAGTCAAGAAAAAAAAGAAGAGAAGAGAGAACTTCCAGTCACAGACCCAAACTCGGAATCGGGGTGGGGTAATTTGTTGGAAAAATGGCTTCAATGTGACGAAAGTATGCCTGGTAGGGCATAGCGGGGACTCATATCAACCGGTACTGTACTCGAGTATATAGATGCCTCTCAAGGGTATAAGTGCCATCGCCTGGTACCCAAGTAGCAATGTATAATAGATATCGGAGCAACTCTGATCCGCCTTCTACGAACTATTGTTCCCACGTTCAACTGGTCTTAACTTTCTCTTCAAGCCCGCGTCTCTCATACTGAAATTCTGACATAGTTTGGATATACAGCGTTGGCGCTCTTCTAGTGCACATGAAGCCGCAAAGAGAACCTACCCGTAGGCAAGCGCCGGTATCTTAAATAACCGCTGTGCATGAAGACAAACTACTTCTCCCCAGGTTGGGTAGTGCGGGTGTCCAAGTCCACTGGGCTGGAAACAACCTGGATGGCTTAAGATCGATCGAGGACCGTTGCACTCGGCGCCGGCTGCTCCTCCGTGAAGATGTTGTGCTCACTGGGGCTGGTCCATCTTTTACAAGGGGCTCCATAATCTATAACTTAGGGTACTGGCATTGATTAGATGGGACAGATGAAGGCACTATGCTGCGCATGTAGCCCTTGGACACAACTCGCAGCCTGTCACCCAACACAGTAATTCCGCACCGCAGTGGCAAGGAGAAACGAACATGGGCAATTCGAGTTGGCTAGTTACCTTTTCCCCTCAGGAATTCCCACCAAGTCACACATTCAAGTTGCCCAGAACCCAGGGATCTATATTCTACCGTGCTACCGTATTAACTCGAATAAAAGAGCGGTGTGCTATGTCGTTGGAGTTGCCCCCTCTGGTAAGGTCTGGTATTTTTTTGTTTCCCCCCCCCTTTTTTTTGCTGTGTTTTCCGCCCCTTCTCCAAGGTAGGGAATTCTTGACTAGATAGCACACCGCTCTCTTATTCGAGTTAATACGGTACCCACACCGTCGATGGGCCTGGGACTCTCCTGCTATGGAATCACTTGCATGGAGGAGCTTGGAAACCCAATTCAAGTGTCTGGAATTTATCCGGCAGCTCGTACGGAGGTGTATCATACCTGTTTCCAGAATTTCAGATTCCAGAAGTTCACACAGGCCCCAAAACTAGCTATTTTTCTCAAATCTAGACATGCCTGTCATGATGGCCAAGTGTTTTGTTGGGCGAAAAGTAATCGTAATTGAATAACTTCTAGCTATGTCGTAAGCCTATCATACGAGAGATATTATTTTTAATGTAAGGAGCACCACCATCAACAATGAGATGTGTCGCCGAACCGTACCAGTGAGAACTAAGGGAGAAGGATGAGTTGGCCTAATACTATGTGCACGCTCAACACCCACTATCCGCGTCCCACAAGTGCCGCAAAAACTGGAATAATCGAGAATCGAGCTAGGACGTTGGAGTTGCCTCTCCCAGTGAAGCACCAGTAAGGTCTTGTGGTTTTTCATTTTTGCTTATCTGAGGGCTGAAGGGTAATCTTTCGCCGTGTCCTCCATCTTGGCCTAAACAGGGAGATTCGGGACGCCTTAGCATTATTCCTAGATTTTAAAGTACGGTAGTAGTACTGCGCCGGTAGCCCACACACTTTGGCCGTTATTCCAGGGCCAAGCTACCCGGTGTGCCCGATAGTGTCTGGACACTTGGCGTCAAGGATCTGTTCCTTCTTGAGCCTTGGCATAAGGGTGTTTAGATACCGATGGTTCGCGAGTGAATTTAGATCTCTGACAGAGGGGTGGGGAGCGGACTAAGAATGCGAGCGGCGCAGAGGAACAAAGGCCGGAACATTAGAGGGAAACTTCGAATATCTTCAACTATCGTATTCGATTCCCATGCCCTATCGGTACGTATAGTACCTCACAGTAGGTGCTCAGTTACCCTATGCATCAAGCCACTACGGCCCCCTGGCACAGTGCATAACGACATCTACTATGCCGTTAATCCAACTCGAAATCCAATCTTAGCTCAATCCTAAGCCAATCTCTCACCGACGAAACCTTATTAGAGGTAAATGGGCTTACCATGGGCCAAGCAAACAAGACTGTACTGCCCCCGCTACATCTCCGCAATCAGGCGGTGCGCAAGTGCTGACACAGTCATATGTCCAGGAACCAATGTTGAAGTCAATCCCCTCCCCTTAAGGTTTAATTTGAGGATGGATCTCAATGCGACATCTTATGAATGGTGTTCGGTGGTGGGTGTTAGCTCTATCGAGTAACTTATAGATTCGAGTTGAATCAAATGCAAATTAAATGTCAATTTCACAGAAAACGTGCTCCAGCGAGCAGTTTCAGAAGTTCAAAGTCCCCCGATAAAACGAAGTCCTGTCAAAAAAGAATTGGGCACAAAAGCCGTGTACGAAAAACTCTGCTTGAACAATATGAAAAATGAAACTCAGAAAAACTAATAACCAGTCGCCAGACCGAAACCCATACCCAATACCATGCAAATGTCTTTAGCTCCACCCATCAAACAGACTTGGCCTACTTGGCCTTGGCAAGACCGATAGTATTATCGCCTAGGTTATAAACGGAGTAGTATTTTCGCAAGAACGCATCACCCAAAATGGCAAGGGGTCCTACAGGCTCGGGGAAGTCCATACCCATGAAGGCACTGATACACGAACCCTGAATCTCAAGTATGTAGTCATAGGCAGTGATTGTGAAGTCGTGGCCTGTAAACCTGCTATTAGCAATCACAGAGAGATAAGATAGCGTGCAAGCATACCAGTAAGGGTAAAGGTGAGATCTGGAAGAGAGTCGCGCTTCTCGCACTCAACGGTGTATTGTCCATTGAATCCCTTCTTGGCTCCAATCTCCTTGTTCAAGAGCTCAGCCAAGGTGGATGGGAGGGCGATTCTACAATGGGTTAGCGGGCAAATCGAACCCCAGACAGCCTAGAAAGCTTACAGAGAGGTTCCAGTGTCGATGACAGCTCCAGTGTTCTCGAATTGAGCGGTCGCTTTTCCAAAGGTCATGGCCTCGAACTCGACTTCCCAGTAAGCCTTTCTGCGGACGGGGAGCTTAATAAGCTTGCCCTCATAATGGTTCTCATCGATACCACCGAAAATAGCCTCGCTTTGATCATCCGTACCACCAAGGTAGAAAGCAAAAACAGGCTTATCGAGAAGATCTTGATTAATCATCTGGTAGAAGGGAGGGACGATGTGGTTGACTGAGATTGAGTCATATCCGAGTCCCAAAATGCCATCGAACCGACCGAAAGCAAAAGCCAAACCGGGCTCTGTATGTTGGACAATTAGATACAAAATCAAGGGGACACATATAGCATTAAAGCTTACCCGAAGTTGCCTCAGCGAAGCTCTGATGCTTGATTTTAAGATCACCAATTTCCATGTTGTCTTGGGAGACAAAGCCACTCAAGCTTCCAGAGCCGTAGCGAATCTCGAAAGAAGTACCGTTCTCCTTATAGGTCGAAGAGCTTTTCGAATCGTACTTGCTGTGCAGGTAGCAAGCGATCGAACCGCACTGGGAAGAGGGAACCCAAACTAGTTCTCAATAAGTCCTATGCCCGGATCACCGTAGGAAGTTGACTTACGGTTAGAACTTCCGGTGTCAAGAACGACCTTAAAGCTCTGAGGAGGAGTCCCGATGGTGATCTCCGAGAAATCTACGCAATATTAGTGAGTTTTATTCACCTAACCGCGCTCAATTCGGCACATACACTGAGCATTCAGGAAGTTCTGCACGCAAAATATTAGCTCGGCTCAGACGAACGTGAATCCGGGTACTTACGCTAACTGGGACTGCGTGGCCACCATCAGTTTTGATTTCTTGGGTCTTGAACATTTCCTCGCCGATCTTCTCTGGCCGGATTCCCATGTACTTTTGGCCAAGAGCTCTCATTTGGGTGTTAATGTCATGGTGAGACTACAAATCCGAGAGTGGTGGTCAGTTGGGAAACCCAAAAACAAAAGAGGTGGGGAAGCAAGTTAAACTGCTGCAAACTTACAAGCTGCTCTGTCAGCGGGACCTTTTTCAACGGTGCCCTATGGACACCAGCCATAGCGGACCCAAGAAGGGACCCAGCCGCAAAGATAATAGAAGATTTCATGATCGAGAGTATTCGCTATCTAAGCGATGTTGCTGGTTTTAGGAGCTTGAATGACAGAATAAATGGAGGCGAGGTGGTTGAGGAACGAGTGAACGGGTTGCGGAAAGGAGAAGAGGAACTGGGAAACTGGGGCTGCGGGTGATATGTGCCCGATGGAGAGGCTGGGGAATGCCAAGAATTTTACATGTGACCTTCACTCTTGGGATTCATAATATTATTACCTATTCGAGTAACCCTACTGGGTCTTGGCGTATTTTGCCAATGACAAAAACGCAGCGACAACTGGGTGAATCATAAGAGCTTGGCGCATTACCTGGATTGCGTATGCCCCTTCTTTGTTGAGTGCAAGCACAATACGATAAGCTACGATAATATTGTTTTCGTCTTTGCCAAAACGTGCAGCCAGTTAGTGAATGGGTCAGCTTGCAAGAGAGAACCCTTTGCCTGTCGGAGCGGATGTGGTAAACAAATCATAGCATCATCTAGAAATGTGAAGTTACAAGCACGGTAACTTTTAAGATGCCGTAAGTCAGTAAGAGAATCTTCTACAAGTACCGGTATCAACTGTTACATCTTGTTGCCCAAATTCCAGGTGGGCTTCTCTGCTCTAGCAGTATGGCAAAGTGTTGAGGGATCCCCGTTCCCACACCCGGAGACGGCACATAAACAAGCACTTGGCACCACTCGCACCGTATTCGAGTATGATACCGTACTTGTAAGTCATGAGGGCAAGGCTCCTCGGACTTTTGGTTAAGAATCTAGGTTTGACTTTTGATATCGTGCATCGCGGTACGAGCACCAGTGCCCAAGGAGTATTTGTGGGAGCCCATGTTTCAATGTCGAGAACTCAAGACACCATACCAGGAGCAATCTCTACCTCCGCTAGTACGGGTGCTTCAGCGATGTGTTGGATATCCAGTAAGAGGAATTTGATATCTCTAAATGCCGTACTAGTACAAGTATTCCTGATGGGAGGTGGAAATTGATTATGTGGGGCTTCGCGCTGGCAGCAAATTAGTATCATAAGCCGATTACCCTGGGTCTCTCCTTGTACTTGGCAATTTAAAAGGTCTCCGGACACTAAGCATTTATTGGTGCCTGTCTTGGCGCAGGAGCGTCCGGAGACTTTTTGGATTGCCAAGTACTCTCCTTCAGCGGGTGGATCTCCAAGTATTGCGGGGGGGTGGGTAGTGTTATATTTGTGTCTGGGCATAGCGCAACTTCACCTGGGCAAGGCCTTTTAATAGTTGGAGCCTCGAGGCGCATGCAGTCTCATTGGCACTCTCAGTACGGTTCTTGGGGGTTCTGGTCCGTTGGACTTTGCCCGGTGCCAACACGTTTAAAGCCCTATAATGGAGCTCGTTTTCCGATGACTTTTCCCTCAGGAAAGATAAAATCTACTACAGTCTCCCGAAGGGTCGCGAGATTCTCGAGTTGCGAGAGTCGTAGCATAAAAACGGGTACATGCTTGCGCTTAAGTCAAGGCTTAGCCCAAAAGAGAAACTTCAATACTAAGAGCAAACAAGAAAAGTATCAAAGAAAATTTAAAAGCAGGAGTGACCATGGGAAATTCCATGCCAAGTGGCCAAGAACGCCGCCACTCTCGCAACTCGAGAATCTCGCAACCCTTTGGGAGACTGTATACTCTCTAACTTATCAGGTAATTCTGGGTTGATACTACTCCCGCGGCCGAGTTGAAGTTGGACACCTAAGGTGGCAATTC
>Ga0307510_10002316_pt1 | contig 21531 bp, 27 predicted proteins | sample 12_EM_MG_FD_207224 | JGI IMG/M metagenome (GOLD analysis project Ga0307510, IMG submission 207224) | Populus trichocarpa ectomycorrhiza microbial communities from riparian zone in the Pacific Northwest, United States - 12_EM | ecosystem: Host-associated > Plants > Roots > Unclassified | place... | reverse complement strand
TTCAAAGTTACCATTATTGACCCCATTATTGGTTCCATTATTTTCACCATTATGTCGTTTTTAGAGCCAATTTTTGATTAATGGACTAAATAATGAGAAAATTAATGAGCAAATAATGGTCAACTTTGAAACCCACCCCCCCCAGAAAATCAATAATGGGCTGAATAATGGGCTCCCTTCATCTTGTAGACCCATCGGCATGGTTTCGGCAGCTCTGATTTCTTGGGTCTCCGACCCACCATCGCAATGCATTTAGGGCCGGACATTGTGTGCACTTCGAGAAAAAAAAAAAGAAAAGGTAATTGCAAACGACAGCCTCACTTCTGTCAAACAGAGGGCAGTCACACAGAGAACATTTAGATCAGTAGATTTCTGCATGCACTCCACAAGAGCAGGAGGTGTGGTTTATATACATTTAAGTAGCTACAGATCTCTACTATAGTAAGGACAGCAATAGTGTCAGCGTCATCAGGACACGATGTCAGCATTGTTGGGACGCAATGTTGGTGTCGTCGGGATGCGATGGCGGTGTCGTCGGGGTGCAGTGTCGGCATTGGCATCGTCAAGATGCAGTGTCAGTGTTGTTGGGATGCAGCGTTGGTGTCGAAATTGTGGACATTTGGGCAGTGTTGGCAACTGCGCACAGTACACCCCACCCCTCCCACTTGACACGCCCCTCCTGAATATCCACAAGCCGCTCCCAAAGCACATGCAGGGTGCTTTCCTCTCCACCAACAACGGTTAACACAATGTTGTGCACCGCCTTCGCCTTGCTGCTTCCACATTGCCACCAATACTGCTGTCGGCTGCTACGTGTCACTGATGCCATGCTGGGGATACAACAGCTGCGTGCCGATGCCACAAACTGGACAGTCGAGCACCTCAGATGTGTGTAGAGTGAGTGATTGGGGGGGTTGGGGAGCTGTAAGACTCCCTCCAGCAAACTCAAGATGTAATGAGATGTGATGATCTGCAAAGGTGAGGAACAGCAAGGGGCAGGGACGTACAGAGTCAAATGCATGCAAAATAAAAGGGGAGTCTGCCAGCGACAGACCCACGCAGCGACATAGGTGGGTTGTGCGTCTTGTGTGTGACGTTGGAATCACAGATGTCGAGGCGGCGTGCAGTTGTGATGTGGCATTGGCCGGCGAAGGGTGGGCCATCTGCGTGTTGTCAGCAGGATACTTTGAGGTGCAACAAGTGAGGGGGTGAGGAGTTGAGACTAGGGGTGAAGGAGGTAGAGGATGAGGAGATGGCAGCATGGCGTGCAATGGTGGCACATGTGTGGTCGACACTGAGGCTACAGTCCAGCAGACATACACAAAACAAAGTTTGGACCATTTCCAAATAAAACTCTGAACAAAAAATGGGTTCATTAATGTGAGAAGAATAATGGCCATTAACGAAGAAGGAGCCCTTGATGGTCCTTAATTGAATATTGGCCATTAATCATTCCATTATTGTTCACCATTAAAAAAATAAGGAAACAAATAATGAACACAATAATGGACCAATTAATGGTAACTTTGAATGACCCTATTGCTTTCTTCAAGCAAAAAAAGTAAAAATTGAGAAAGTATGGACTGCTTGGGAAAAGCCCAGTCCCAGACTTTTCACATACTTTTCCCATACTTTCTTCACCTTTTTTACGACTACTTTACTTATTTATAACTACTCTACTTTTTTCACATGACTGGCTACTCGTGAAACAGGCAGTACTTCTATCACTGGAAGTACACATAATGTCGATTGGAGGGCACACTAAGTATGTCAGTATTGGGAAAACAACTTGGATATATGACATCAACATACCTGGGTTGAGGTTGATGCGGGGCCAGAAAGTGGTGGTGGTCAAGAATTCATATTCAACACTTCTTTGAAACGATGACTTTGTAGAGGTAGAGGTTCTCTTCAACACTGTCCTGGAAATTCCGAATGCCAATGGGTCAAAGGCAAAACGGCCATTTGCCAACACCGAGGTTGCAATACGTGGCACCAGCGAAGAGGGGGAATCGCATGCCGAACATGAAATGGATGAAGTCATTTCCAGCTAGCATGCTCCCCGCATAGGTGGGATATACGTCCACAAGGTAGTTCAGGACGATGTTCTGTGGGTTGGAACAAACCGTTTAGTCTCTATGTGTCTGAAGAGAGTAAGAGGGAAATGGGGACGCACAAAGAGGAGGAGCAGAGCGACGCTGAAGAGGCTTGACCCAATGATTGGCACAATCCAGTGCACACTCTCGTACAATATCCATCCAAAACCAGAAGAGACATGGGGGCAAGCAAATTGCCGATGATGGCGACGGGCAGTGTTCCTCTGACTTGAGCTCACCCTTGTCGTCATACTTGGGATCCCGGATGTAATACAGGTACGCAAAGAAGGGGGGCATGACTATGAATGTGCCGACGCACAGTCCAAGGAACGACAGGCTAACGAGCTGCTCGCACCAGTGGTAGATACCGAGAAAGATGAAGGGGAAGGGCTCGACCCAGATGTACGGGAGAGCGTAGATGAGGCCAGCATAGACGTTGAGCGCAAACCCGATCTGCTCTTGGAAGTTGAGTGCAAAGGGACGCATGAGGTCGACGGTGAGGTCACGCTGGGACATGGCTGCCGCGGCAAACTCGGGGCCAGACATGATCGACACGTTGCCCATGGCCTTGCGCAGGCGGCGCACCCAGCGGTAGAGTCCAGTGCCAGCCCTCGAACCGCACCGAGAAGCTCCCGAGCAGCGGGCCCACGCTCAGCACCAATGAAGCGAGGACGACCCAGACAGTCATCCCGTACGCGCGCTTGTTGGTGGTACAGGTCCGCGACAGTCGTGCCACCCGTGGCGAGGATCAGAGAGCCGATGGATCCCATGAGAAAGTGGAAGGCCATCAGCATGTCATAGTTGGTCGCCAGCACGGTTGGGGTGCAGGACGAATGCGGTAGATGTGAGGATGTAGATTGGCGTGGGGCCGATCTGTGGGACTTCGCTCAAGAGTGCCTAAACCATTGGACCTGGCAATTAGCTGTTAATAAGCTATTAATCAGACGAAAAGGAGGACTGAACTACTGACCAAGTCCTTAACCGATAATGAAGACGGTGAACCCAACGCAGTAACAATTCTCATGATTCATGCACGGCTTCTCAAGATGGGCCTACTTGTCCTTAGCACTAAGAAAGCAGTTACATCCTGAAAATAAGCGCACAACAACGAGGGTGAGAGGCGATGCGGAAAAATGGAGAGACAACATACGCTTCCTTGTGTGCCATGGTCATGCGCTTGCTGTCCTGCGGCGTCGGTTGTGTCGGGCCGCCGGGCGAGGTGGGCAACGGGGAAAATGAGGTGTTGAGGCTTTCAATGTCCAGCATGCGCAAATGCGTTACGAGGAAGAGAGAGACAGGAGCAATGTATGGGACAAAGTGGGGGAAAGCGAGCGAGTGTGTAGAAGTCCACACTCGTGTAAGTTCGAACACAACACGTGACCAACGTCGTGACGGTGTTCAAAGTTCAAGTTCAACCGTCTCTTCAAGTCAAGCATACATTTTCTTTCTCCTTTGCCCTTGCTTGCTCGCCGCTCGGTTTCTTGCGGTGTCCCAACTCGTCCCTCCATCTGTGGTTCCCTCACCTGATCGCTTTCTTTTGTGTCTTGATTCGTTCCTCCCTCTACAATATCCAGCTGGTGAGTGCACTTGCTCGCTTTTTTCGTTTTATGTCCTGACTTGTTCCTCCCTCTGCGGTCTCCAGAGGATGCCCCTCGCTTGATTGCTTCCTTTCTGTGTCTTGGCAAGTCCTTCCCTCTGCGGTCCCCAGGGGTGAGCGCCCCTCATTCGTTCGGTTTCGTTCCCTTTCCTGACTTGTCTCTTCTTTTGCAGTCCCTAGCCCATGAGTGCCTCTCACTCGACACCTTCCTTCTATATCTCGACTCATCCCTCCCTTTGCTGTCTCCAGAGGGTAGTACTCCTCGCTTGGGTTGTGTTCTTTCTGTGTCTTGGCAGCCTCCCCCTCCCCCCGATGTGGTCTCAGAGGGTAAGTGCCCCTTGCTTGCTCGCTTTCTTTCCACTGACAATGAATGGCAACAGACAACGACCACCAATGACATGGTGAATGTATGTTTCCCAGGAGCACTACCTCTCACACACACCCCTACTCACTGCGTCGACGGGTTCCTTCCCACTTTTCGACCTCCAATTGACCCACTGATGTGTCGGTCCACCTATCATTCCAGGATTTCGAAGTGGACACCCTGCATTGTGTGTGCACCCATTTTCCGCCCAACACACCTGTCACCATCCAACAGTGCACCAATTTCACAGCGTTCGCCACGCCGTCATGATGGATGATGCCAGCTCGCCCTGCCGCTCAAAGTGGCACTCCTCGCAGGACGCATCTTGCCCTCGCATGGCGCAGTACTTGGAAAAGTGCGATTTTTTGCGCACGCTGCACCCATGCTGGAGGGACGATGATCATGTCGGAGGCCTGCACAAGACATTTGGAGGGAACACGCCCGGGCAGGAGTTATCGTCTTTGCAACGTATGACAGGGAGGGCGATCGGGCATTCCTCTGTTCAGTGTTGGGTGCCGAGCTGCTTGGCGTGTCAGAGGATTGTTATGGTTGAGGCACTAGCTGAGTGGCGCGCAGTGCAGACCTTGCACATCTCACTCCTACTGAGCCTTTGTTTGTAGTACTTTTTTTGTACTTTTTTGTACTTTTTGAGTTACAGTACTTTTGGAAGATGGTTTACTTTTTTAAGCAACTCGAAAAGCACTAAAAAAAGTGTGGGACTGGGCTTTTTTCTACTTTTTCTACTTTTTTTGGAAAAAGCATGAAAAAGCATGAAAAAAGTACAAAAAGCAAATTAGACGTTTTCCTGATGAAGGGACAGCGCCCGCCACCGCTGGCAAGGGTTCGACACCTTCGAACCAAAATTGCCGAATGCGCGCAGTCTTCAAAGGTTTGCTAGACCGCTGGAAGACGCCCATATAAGACCGAACCCATTGTTGAACGAGTGTCGCAAGGAGTGCAGCACACAGACTGAATACTAGACTCAAAAGCCAGAAAATGTTTACTACGCGGTCAGAAGTCGATGGTTGAAAGGTAGGAAGGGGTAATGGCTGAGTGGCACTGAGAGGGGGTTGTGTGCCATTTGGGCCTCATCATGATTTCTAACCTCTTTTTCGTACAGAGACCATAGAGGATTGGCACTATCGTCGAAATCCTTTGGCTTTTCTGAGGAATTTTCGGGGGAAATGCTTGGGGCACCATTTCCCGGTTGATTGTTCGTCAAGACGCTCGTTCCTCTCACTTCGACGAAATTGATCGGATCATTGAGCCTCCAACTGATGCAAGCCACGTACCAGATCCGAAAATTTCCACGTTTTGTGCCGGTACTAAGATTATTTCCTGTTCATCTTGCAGGGCCATCAGCACTTCAGGAAAATTTGAACGGGGAAGACCCCCAAACTCACCATCAGGTCCTCTTTCGAGGTCGATTTGGGTACTTCCGCTATCGTCCATGATTGTAATCGGCGTGCGGGGTGTCACGCACTCAAGGGCCCGATGCCACCTCCCAACCCCCGTGAACGGCAATTCCCTTTGGGGCTACTAGCGTACACAAGCCTCGCGCAGTTTCCCACGACAGTCAAGCCTCTCCCGTAACCCTTTTCTACAAAAGAACTTTGATGTCGTTTTGTTATTCGAGAATTTCTCATTTCATTAATATAGCTGGGAATGTCAGGTGTCGTCTCGTTTGGAAAACAACGTTCGACTGAGCTCGAGCCAAGGCTCTCGGTCTCAAATACATCTTATAATGGTTGTGCAGAAATGAAATGACCATGTACATGTCGTGCGTCCTTTTGGTGTGAATTTGTATGGAGCAATACTAATAAATGCTAACGATGTCATATAAGTACTGGCATGGTGGATGGATAGATGTAAGAGGTACGAATGGGAAGGTGATTTATGGAACCTGTAGCGAAGGGAAACAGGCCCCTCAGCTCGCCCGCCCTCTTGAGCGTCGAAATCACCGCGCCAGTGATCCACCACCTCGTCGTCATTCTACACCACAGACCTACAAACCCTGCGGCCCGCGTCATGCACGCACCCGTCGCGCTCTTCCCTAGCCCTCGCGCCCGTCCCGCTCGCACAGTCCTCTCTCGCTCGACTCACCCTGCTGGGCATGATCGAACGCAGCTGCGTCTGGATCACCATAACCCAACTGGAATCGTGCAATTCCGCTCACAGCGAACCCCGCAAGTTCCCATACCCTGTTGCGCCCATCCACCATCACCTGCCGGACGGTCACGAGCGAGAGGCATGTCCAACGTAGGGCGAAGGGTGGGTTGGCTTTGATTGTTGCCACATCGTTGATCCTTCCGGTGCGGCCCAATTCGCTAAGCACTTCTCCGACCCCTCCGAACCGGCCCAGTCGGATACCGGTGCAGAATACAAGGGACGCTGCAGTTTCGATGCATCCTTGCATACGCCTACGTCGTGCCTCCCTGTTCGTGGTGTCTCCCTCGGTATTGTAGCTCTCAAAGAAGTACCGCACGCATCTGCAGAGATTATTAACGGTGGTTTCTCCTGGTGAGAACGAAGGACCAAGACGGGGAGTAACATGGACATCATCGGGTAATGTCAGCTGAGCATCTCGCAAGTCAGGTTAAAACTCGCCGTGGGAGGTTACTTCTTTCAAAACTTGTTGGCCATATTCCTCGTCGAAGGAGCCGGGGATTGCCATTGCGAAGGTCTCCATCTCGTTGCTCCCATCAATGTTGTCGACCAGCCACTGGACTGCGCGCACATCCCGGTCCTCGCGCTCTTTGGTATGTTTCATTGCGTGATGTTCTAGACGTGCTTCCATTCCCGCAAAAGTGCGATGAACGCAATTACGGAAGGTATACCATATAAAGCGAAAGAATGGGCTGCGGTAGGACGATTGGGGATCCGTTAGTGGTGCAACCACGCTGTAAAGGTAGACGAATTCGCAAATCATGATAGAGACAGCGGTGGCGACACCAATTGTTGCGTTGATGTTCAGGGTGGCTTCGCCGAACCCCGCGAAAAAGAGGAAAACAGAGACGTGGGCAAGCCCGGGAGTGGCCTCTGCCATTATCGGCATGAGTTCGAGACCTTCAGACAAAAACGTTTGGACGCGGGCAGTCTTCAGGGGGTCTTTAGACCGCTGGTAGACGCGCAGATAAGATCTAGCCCATTGCTGAACGACCGTCGCAAGTAGTGCGGCAGACAGACTGAAAACGAGGCTCATAAGCCACCAAAGGTTCACTCGGAGGTCAGAAGCGGATGGATGAAAGGTAGGGTAAGGCGATGGTTGAGTGACATTGAGGGGGATCTGGGTGCCGAGGGACGCAATTTGTTGTGATATCTGAGCAAGAATCTGAACAGATTGATTTTGGTAGTAGACTAATTGCTGTGCCGGGTCCTCTCTTAAGTCCTGAATCTTTGGGACTACGAACGCAGTGAGAACTGCAGAGAACAAACCAGCCTGGAACAAAAATGATGTCAACTAGACTGACCAGGTATGGGCTGATAACCGACACATGCGAATATAAGGAACCTGTCCATGTCATCATTCAAGGTTTGCATTCGGGCTTCATCATGGGCCTTGGCTTTTTTCCCATATAGACTCCATAGGGCATTGGCACTGTCGCCAAAATCTGTGGGCTCTTCCGAGGAAGCTTCGGGGGAATGACTTGGGGCACCAGTTCCCGATTCATCGTTCATTGGTTCGTTTATTCCTCCCCCTTGGTCGAGTGATTAACTGAATCTCCCACTGATACAAGATACGTACCACCCTCATCGCTTTTTTCCGGTGCTGAGACCCTTTCGCCCCAGTTTGAGTTGTCTTGGAAGCCAGATAAGTGTTTCAAGAAAAGGAAAAGGAATGATCCCAGACTCACCATCTAATCCGCTCTCTAGGTCGGATTGGTTGGTAGCCATCCCAATGATCCTGCTGGGTGTCACGCACAAGGAGATAGGTGGAATGCTGTACGATGATGAGGAGTTCATCAGTTTACTGGACGGCAAGTCCCGTCGGGGAATTAGCGGACCCAAATTCCCCAGCCTTTCGCCGTCAGACATCTCAGGCCTCAAGCTGTACTCTGTTTCCAGGATACCTCCGTTCACGGGCAGTATGCTTGTCTTCACAAAAGAAAGAACGGTTGTCTTTTTTTCTGAACTAGGACCCATTCGTTAAGTTCGTTGGGAGGGTCATACTGTATAATTTGGAACAGTGTTCATTTCAAATGCATCGTATAATTGTTATGCGGAGTGGAGATGACCGTGCAGTGCGTCCACACAGTATGAATTTATATCGAGACCAATATCAATAAATGCTAAACATGTCGTCAAAATACTCGGATGGTGGGTAAATAGAGTAGTTAGATGCAAGAGGTACAGGATGGGAAAGAGACTCTTGAACCAGAATCTAGCGAAAGTTAGTTAACTTGCCCGGGGATCTTATCGCTGCGTCTCCCAATTACGGTTTTGTTTGGGGCACACAATACTGTCTGATCAAGTCGATGACCTTTTCTATAACTAAGTCCCTCCCACGATACGTGAACAGGGACTCTTCTGTAACAAAGTTTCTAATATCTTGATGGATTTGCCCTCGGAGACGAGACTTGAAATAGTCCATGGCCTCATGAACTTTGTCGGCTGACACATCATGGCCGGAAAGAGAGAGCCCATATAGGACGACGGTAAGATCTACGATGTAGCCCATCATATAGTGAATGTTTTCGACACTGGGTGGAAAGATTAGGCCGACTTCGCAATGAATGAAGACCGCTCACGTATTTTGGTATGAATTAGACGCCCACTGTGTCTTACTCGTGGAAACCTGACCCTCTGGGATACCATTAGGCCTTGAACTACCGGGAAATTGACGTCTTCAACTTAGACACTGGTGCAAGTTGATCGCGCTCACCTCGGTGGTAGACCAATGTGTGACTCGGCCAAGTCCTTGACGAGGTCATGCATCGTGGTCTTGAATTCTTGACCCAAAAGATACTTCTCTCACTGAGTAAACAAGACGACAGGACATAGAGATTGACAAACCCCTTCCTCTTCACGAAGATTCCAAACTTCAACAATATCGGTATGAACGACGTCAATACAGTCTTCAAAGAGGTGGTCGGTGAAGTCTTGATGGGACCGAAGGCCACGCCAATATCCTGTGTGTGGTATGGCTCGTGTCAGAATTCGCTTAACGACAAGGGGTGTGAAACGTTGTACTAACGGCTACATCCGACACTGCTGAGTACTATGAGATCATGCAGTTTAAGGCCAAAGGAGAAAGTACGTACTCGATAGAGGCTTGGATGATTAAGTCCTGACTGACTCTCTGCGCAATTGACCACGCAAGAGGCACGGGGGACACCTGGGGCTTTCCGACCCGTATTCGAGGGTGTACGATGGCATTGCGCGGGTCCGCGGTGATGAACTTGTGAGTTGTTGTGACTAGCTTGGCGGTGAGATCACCAAATCTCGGCTTCGCTGTAAGCCATAAAATCAGCCAAGCGTACTTTCATGTGGGGCATACGAAGGATTACACACTTGAGACAATCTCAACAGGCACATCCCTGGAGTGCCGATGAAACAGGGAGCGACACGACCGTTCGTATCTCTCATATGCGGAAGTCTTCGCTTCTTCATAAAATCGAGTGTCCCCGCCCGCGATATCGATCAGAGCCTTGGTGATAACCAGGTCGAACTTCGTGGCCACAACGACAACGGGTACTACTGTCGCCTGTTTCGTTAAATAGAAAGGATGCTTATCGGCACGCTTACCTCTATTCAGGGCGAGAATTTCTTCCACTCCGTCTCCAAGCCTTCCGTCGATGACGTCAGAAGTAGGCACACATATCCTAAGTTAACCTACTTCAGACGATCATCACTTCCATCACAAACACGACGTATTCACCAGACTGCATGTAATCTCTCCGACGCTGGGCAATTTGCGCGAGTGCGATCAGTTACAAAATCCCGGACCATCTCTATATCTTGGATAGCTCCGGATTCGAAACTGGAATGCTCGTGAACCATAAGATGGCGATTCTGGCTAGGGGCACAGCCAGAGTTGATATCGACTGTTCTTAGTACCCTGGGGGTGTTCCCCGATGTTGTCTATCTCGAAAGGGATAGTGAGTCGGTTTGGGGAGACAGATGAACGCCTGTGTACGCACCGACATATTCACTTTGAATATGGTATCGATAAGCGATGACTTGCCAGACTGTGTCTGTTATGGGACAGGATTAATACGACCTGGAACTCACGACGGCCGGCACGTACCTTTCCAATGACGAGAATTCTAAATCTGTAAAAGATCGTATTAAGCAAAGGTTATGAGACAGCATCTAGCGCGTACCTGCTGTTGCCAGAGAGTACTGTCTGCACGATAGAAGGGAACCGTTGATTAACGTCAGCGCTCGCGACTGGCGCCGTATTTGCCCTTCGAGTGGAACGGTGTTCTCTTGGCTTACTTCTAGTTTCAGCTTCGGGCCCGGACCCGGACACAGACATAGCCCTAGTCAGGGGGTGTGACGAAGATGGAGGTAATCCCGGCCGAGATAGAGGTTGCGCAGACGTTGACTTTTTGATGGAAGGAGATTGGTATGCAGAAGGCCCTGGTGTTGTCCCGATGTGTTCATGTGATTGATACTTAGGTGTTTCTATCTTGTGATGGGCCGGGGGATAAGTAGTCCTACCCGCAATGTGTCGGGACGGCGAGGACACTGGTGTCCCTCCGTTGTGAGGTGATGGAGAAGCGGGGAGGACGAGCGGTGGTGGCCCCGACACTCGTGCCGTAACGCGGTTCCCTGAAGGCAAGGACGTATGGGCATCGGGACGCGGGTGGGCTTGGGTTGGCGTTTGTTCCGTTGTTTCAATATCGCGCGGGGCCGAATCGTGAGCAGGCCCGCTGCTCCCATTCGAGGAAAACATGGGCGCTTGCTCTACCCTATTGGGTTCAGATGACGGAACCGTGGATGGTGTTCCGTGTGGGGGATCGGGAAGTGGAGTCATCGAGGGCAATGGGGGTAAAGAAGAGTTCTTTTGGGAACTTGGGTAACAACCCATGGGACAATGGGACAGGTAAAGACAAAAGGTTGGATAGAACCTAGAGGATAGTTATATGTTATATGTTAATAGCGAAAACAGGAACGTGAATCATACAGAACACGAGGATGCCATGATGTTCGTCGTCCATTGTTGATTATGTCGTGGCAGCTGCAGCTATAGCTGCGTCGGACTGGAGAGCCCGAGCCTGCTAATTGGTGGCCGCCATATGGGAAGGTATTTTCGTTTGTCTGGGATTCCCGTGCATGGTGTGTGATGATGATGCCATTGATGGGATGAAATCATGTTGCGCCACCGACGCGCAGCTGCGATGTTCCACGCGCTGTAGTCGTGTCGAAGTTGAATCACGGGTACGAGGACCCGGGCGCTTCATTCATTTCGAAGCAAATGGGTGTTCCTCGAATTCACGACAGCTGCTGGTGCTGTATGGGGCGCACTGTATCCCTGCCAGCTGTGCGTTGTGCGTTGTGCATCGGGTGTTTGTATTGTTGAATTTAAAATCGGACCAATCTATGGGGAATGGCGCAATCACAGGAATCGATCGCGCTCAATGGTATTCCGTAAAAATGAAGGGATCACACAGGAATTACAGTATTCTTAAGGACCTTGACCACGACGTTGTCGTCAAGCCCGAAACCCAAATTTCCTTCTTCCTCCTACGCTCTTTCCGACTTCTTTCTGGCTGCGTAGTACAAGGCAATCAAATATCACATGATGAAAAAAAGAACAATAGTTAAAAGATTAATTTTACACTTGTATATGCGTTATTTGGGAGGGGAAAGGCACTTTGCCTTTACAGTACTGTGCCTGTACAGTGCCACGGGGCGAGAGATGAGCCAAGCCACACCGCGGTTTGACCTCTTCTAGGTACCTAACCCACGTGATCGAAGAAACGCACGGTGTCGTGTTGTTAGGTGGCAATGTTATGATCAGAAAAGGAAGAGGTACGACATCATGGTTGCGGACCATCCATATCCCACTCACGACCTCAGAGGGTGTGAGGCGAGCAACCATGACGAAGCCGCACCCGTCCCACGACACTGCACAGGATCTCCGGAATCGTTAACGTTGCCGTCCGCTTCATAGCCTGACCCACGGGTAGGTCTCCTTTGGTCGTGCATGTAGTGAACCGCCTATTCTGCGGCGGGGAACCAAATGCAAAAGGGGCTTATGACAATGTACCGCAGATACTTAACGTTCAACGCGAGGATGCGGTCCTACGACTATTGTTTGTCTGCATCGAAACACGTCATTGCACAGGGCTATTTTCAGGGGGCCATTTGCGCCATTCCATGCATACAGCAGGCTACGAGTAGCCAGATAGAAAGTGTTGCCGAGAGTCACGAGCCCAACACCAGCCTACAAGGGGTGTGCAGTCCACAGGGTTTGGATCGAACTTTCGTCTGGGTTGGCTTCCTCACCAAGGTCGTTACCAGTGATTGATGGGGGTTGATCGAAACCAGCCGGAGTCTACATTGGTCGATCAGATCCAAGGAAAGAGCACTGGCAGGAAGAGGTGAGAACTCACAAAGGAAAAGTAACTTATTACAGCGTGTGTCATACGCATTCGCCTCACGAATACGCCGCAGAGCGACAACGACCTAGTGCCACCGACCAAGTCAACACGAGTAGGCTGGGTGGTTCGAGAGGACCGAAGGCTCGGACATCGCAGAGTCTCTCGGGCGGATTTAATGAATAATCATGGATACCTGCGAAGACAACGCCCTTAACATGAGAAAGAAATACACAAGATGCGCGATGACCCACAAATACGCGACTCCAGGCAGCGAAATACGACCTCACGGAGACCACCCAGTTGGATGACAGATCGAGCCACAATATGAGACGTGCGCGAGACGAGCCTTAGCTGTCATTTCCGAACTGTCATTATACAATTTATCCTCCGGAACCTATTGGGGCTAGTGCCATCAGTAGCGAGACAATTAATATGTTGAGATGAAAGGTCCTGACAAGGCTCTGAATGTCCGTTGAGGAGACAACTTGAAACGTAAGTTGAGCATCCAACTCTTCCCAAGGAGGACATGATGGTGCTGTGCGTGGAAAAGCAGCGGGAATTGTTGCTGCGATGTATCACCTTACCATCTGAGGCCTAGCGCACGCTGATGTATATTAGTAACCGAACCCCGATCCTATGCCTCCGGACGTACCAAACGCCTTTTCACTCTTGTAATGTATATTTGAACTCCTCTGACCCATCGAGGTTTCCCAGGCCATGCTTTTTTTTGAATCTGCCATCCAGTTACTGTGGTGAAAAGTTGCTCACCAACTCTGAGCCTGAGGGTGACTGCCTGAAAGGAAAGACGCACTCCGACAAGTGGCGCGGCGCGCGCAGCCATTGAGTTTGAAAGGCACTGCCTGCCAGCCCAGAGAACACTGCCACAGCCCTGATCAACCCTACACATGAGGCTGTGTGGGAGGAAATACACTCACGCAGTTGAGCTCAATCAGCGCGCGTGCATGTCGGACACATGTACACATCCAAAAGTTTTTTTTTCTTATCCCTTTCTTGCCTTCATTTTACCTCGGAGCAGCATATGTTCCCCGTCCTACGACGAAGAGGCAACGGGTGGGTTTGGTTCGGAACAAACGTTCCACTTTCCCCTGGCTCTGCGTGGATCCTGCAACGTGGTCGAAATAATATCACAGTCTGGAGAGAAAGGCAAGGGCGATCAATGTTATGCCTGCATGTTACCTCGCCGTGCTCAACGGGGTTACGAAACACAATTAACCTAAAGGTAAGTCTACTTACAAGTAATACCGTTGAGGACAGGAGCATTGATTATTTGTTGACAACGGCCAGGTCGTCGTCTACGTGTCGGATCTGTGGGATGTGTTCTACATACAGTTGAAGCCTGCGATTACATTCGACCAGGCCCTCCAGACCATCTCAAGAGCCCTCTACAATTCATAGAATTGCGTCAGATGTCATCGAAGGCACACAGTCACAGGGCAGGTCGAGAATGTTGCTATCGCCAATCTCTACGCAGCGGCAACGAGTCGGTCTGAAGGTGGGGAGGATGAGATCAAAGTTCCAGGTTAGTGGACGCTCAGAGGAGATGAGGGGGTTCTGTCATCCAACTGGTATGTGGAAAGCTCTAATCGAGAGACGTCACAGTTTTTTTGCTCACTGTTGAGTTACTAGGCCCACCCTCCAAGAAACGCTACGGCAAACTTTCGCGACCACAACTCCGATGCGGTCAAGCACAGTGACCCATCCTGGGAAGGACTTGATCATAAGGAGAAAGTTGGTGGAACTGCTTCGCCCCCGGGACAAGTGATACGCCTCTGAGACGTCGCACCGCTTCAAGGCTATTCTGGTACTCCTTGAGATTTTCGCTGTACCTCTCGATACGCCTGTGATGCCTTAATGCATCTCCATGTTACTCCGTTCCTAATATTGAGGGGTTTCGGTCATGATCTATCCCTATCACGGTTTCATGAGAGGCGCCCAATATGGTAAGTTCCGTCTGCGCTGAGTTCTCGCTCATCGCTCAGTATATATCGAGCATGGATCGTGGGTCCATGTTTAGTCGTATAAGTACCGTCAGTTCAGCGACATCGGCTCCATTAGCTGTGTCCTGGGGGAACTGCTGCGTGATCCGCCGCATAGCCACCGTCAACCCCGGCGTGCTCTGCATTCTCTATTGGTGACGGGAGCCTCTCAGAAAGACAAGTTGGAGCTGTCGAAGACTCGTCAAGCATTCGTATGTAATTAATTCATCACGTATGTTGCTTGGATATTGTGCGTACAGGACATTGATTGTGGGGCAAATTTAGTGCAAGGTGAGTCATAAGAACCTATAAGAGACCTATACATTATCGTTCACATAGATGTTATCTCGTCAAGAGGTGACATGGCAGAAGCAAGTGCTAAATAGCAGAAGGAAGGCGGGACTGGGGCTGGGGAAGCTGATGTCAGATACTGTAGATTGTGTCGTATGGGGGTGGGACTTGCCTCAACCATATTAACCCCATTCTAGGTACCCAAGTAAATCATTCAACTGTGACCGTTGCTGGGAGGCAGAACACAGAATTGCGTGATCAAGTCGATGATTCTTTCCATGACTAGATCATGACCGTGGTACGTGAACGCGGAAGTCACTCCAACAAATCTACGAATCTCGTCATGGATTCTTGTCTTGCGGCCAGAATTGACAAGGTCTTTGACTGCCAACTGAAGACTGCCAGGTGACACATCCCCGGTAGATGCGAAGACGCCGGAGAGGATAACGGTGAGGTCTACGATGTAGCCCATCACACAGCAAATGTTCTCTTTGCTGGAACGAAGGTTTCGTAACCACATAAGTAATGCAAGAAGAGCGTGCCCACCTGTTCTGATATGGCTCTTCCAGCCACGACCGAGAGAATGTGGCGATTCCGGCCGCTGGTGTGCCGCTTGGCCTCGATCTGTTAGGGAAAAGACTCGTTAAATGTTTGTTTCAGGTCTACGAACGTGTTTGTCGTGCTTACCTCGATAAGGTGTCGATGGGGGGCCGACTCAAGTCTTGGAGAAGGTCAGAGATCTCATCTCTGAATGCTTTGCTCGACAAGTACTGATTTCCTTCAACAAACAAAACAGCCAGGAAGAAAGGAAAAGACACACCTTGTCCGTATCGGGGAAGTCCCAAACACCAACAATATCGCTGTGAATAACCTCTATACAGTTTTCCAGGGTATATCCAGCGAAGTCGTCGGTAACCCAGAGGTCTCGCCAGTATCCTTCCGTAGCGAGAGAGCTTGTTGGATGGAACTTAATTATAGACGGAGACATATTTCACTCACTGCTTCGCCCAACACTATCGTACGGTATAAGAAACACGGCCCAACAATAGAAACGAGGTTACGTACTCAATGGTAGCTTGAATGATGACATCGCGACTCGCTCTCTGCGATAATGACCACGCAAGTAGCACAGGCGACATCGGGTATTGCTTTTGGGATCTGGGCGATACAGGGGTGTTGCGTGAATAAGTAGTCATGACCCGATTCATTTTCACGGCCAAGTTGCCGATGAGATAGCCGAACTTTGAATCCGCTGGGGGCAGACAACGGCGTAAGACACCTGTTCGTAGCACGTGTGAAAGCATAACGTACTAGAAACTATCTCAAATGAAACATCCGCTGGGTTCCTACGAAGAAAGATGCGACAGCGTTCTTCGGACATCCTGTGTGCGGTAGCACTCGCACTTTCGTGGCTTCGAGAATCGGCACCGGCGATACCAGACAGAACTTTGGAGACAACCAGGTCAAACTTCGTGAAGACGACGACGACAGGTACTAATGGTGGTCTGTTCAGTTCGATTTCAAAGCATTCTTTGAGGTACTCACTCCCCAGTCCCAGAATCTCTCCTCCCTCGCCAAACATTCTATCAATGAAGTCGGACTCGGACATTGAGACGCATATCCTAAGTTCACCCCCATCAGTCGTACAGCCCACGACCAGACACTGCATCGTTACCAGATGGCGTGTAACCTTTGGCATGACGGGAGGTTCGGGTGGCTACGGGTCTCGATGAAGTCTCTGATGGAGTGCAAGTGTTGCGGTCCAAGTCCGGAATATTCATGAACGGTAAGGTGACGGCTATCGCGTCGACGAAACTCGGCGTTTGCGGTAATATCCCCAGATATATTCCCTGGTGCAACCTTTCAAGGTTTTGAATTGAAGACATAGTCAATCCGGTGGGGTAGGAATCTAGAGATGACTGGGTACAAACCGACATATCCACTTTAAATATCGCATTTATGAGCGAGGATTTGCCGGAGTCCCTCTGCGATAAGCCCGCGTCAACTTTACCTGAGACTTGTCAAACAGTTATCACATACCTCCCCCAAAACGAGAATGCTGAACCTGTGGGCGCTCGTATTAGTTATTACAATGGGACAATGTCCGATCGAATACCTGAAGTCCTCAGGAAGTATGCTCTGTAGAGTGGATTCCAAGTTTTGTCGGTCATCACTGCTGTTAGGAGACACTTGTATTTGGTTTGTCCAAGGGGTCGGCCGGAGGTCGTCTTGAGACGTCACGGGTTCAACATTGCGCCTGGGCGGCCGTCTACCGTCAAGTGAGGATGTCGAGGCCACCCTAGTGATCCGGTGAGGCGAGGGCGGGGGGGACCTCTGGTAAGCCTGTGCACCCACCGACCTGGATCTAGTGTGTCCAGACGATCCTCTTCCTCTGGACTGGTATGGGTGAGGATTGAAGGCCGATGGAAGTTGCGGGGGGGAGAGGCTCGTGGGCACAACGCCTCTAAATGGTGAAGGAGTGCGCGCCGTCTCTTCGCGGTGGGGGTCCTGGGGTCGCAGGCGAGGGAGGTTTGCCGCGCCGGTTTGAGGCGATAGAGTCGTGATCCCACAGATTAGATGTGCCCACTTCCTTCTACAACGTCGGAACCGAGAGGACTTGGAAGGAGGGATATCGTTCCGTGAGGACAAGGATATAAGTTTTTGCTGAGGGGGGTGGAGGGTCATGGACATCGGCGAGCCATCTGCGGCCGCCAAATAGGACGGGGTTGGAGTAAAGGAATTGAGACTACTATAACTGATTCCCATGGGTGGAGAGAGGTTTGGTTGGAACCCATTGCTGGATGGATGTTGGGAGATAAAATAGGTTCGTGGAATGAGGCGTCATGCAGCCAGCTCACTTACGTCACTCCGGAACTTCGTGTCCTCTGTATCAGTTCTGTATCCAGAACCCTGACCTGTAGGCTTGTTGGATGGCTGGTGTCTAACCATAACCTGCACTGCCGCAGTGTCATGCCCCGACAGGGTCATGCACGTTGCTTGTGCGTAGCGGGCATCGGCCTGCAGCCTGCAAAACTTGGCTCGGTCCGGAACTCGACAGGAAAAAGACAGAGGCATGGGCCAGCGAGATGGCCGATTGCGAGGGTGAAATTGGAATGGTGCAAGGTCGGCGCGTGGCCCGCAGTCGAATTAAACCTTCCTTGGTCTAATTATCATATAACATCGGTCCTTTATTCACTTTTTTTCCCCCCGGCGTACTGTAGAAAGAAGTAGGGCAGTCCACCCCAACAACACCCCCACTTACCTTCGGTTGGATGAAGAATCCGACTTTTTTTTTCCGGGTTATTTGGGGCCGGGTCTGAGCTGGAAGGCGATGATCCACTGCCAGTGCCCAGTAATCCTAGCATCGTGTCGATCGTTTGATCGTTGGGCGTTCATAGGTCTGCTGACTGAGAGCCACAGCGCGACTCCATCGTGGCCACTCGGACGATCGCGCCCAGGAAAAAGAAAGTTGATGGTTTCTGCCATACGTTCGATGGTTTTACGTTGCGGGATGATTGCGCCCTCTGTGAGAACTTTGAAGTCAAAACCTGTCTACCTGGCTTCATCAAAGAGTGGATATTGTATCCAAGTTTGCCTTATGAACTCATGCTTTGCGCGATATAAGAATGCTATCATTATGATCAACACATTTGCAGGGCTACAGAACAAGGATGGATGCCTTTGTAAAGGAACATCCATAGCGTCCGGAGGATGACCGGTTTTAGGTACAGGAAAATAAATAAAAATCACAAACACTACACGAGTTCAAAGCGAGGATGAAGATGCGATGATGCATACAATATAAATATACGTGGCGTCAAATTGTGCGTTTTGGGTACAAGGGTTGGGTTGGACCGGTTCTCTGATGAAAAAAGATGAGGTAGATTTGCAATTTTCCCAAGTGTCCGAATGGGAAGCTTGTATGTTATGTACCATGCCCAATTGGATGAGACATAGCATATTCATAGCTTTAGTGTGTGTTCCATATCCTACGGACAATGTCGTCAGCGGGTGCACAGCAACCACCTATAATGCAAACGCACCAATCTCACAACACTGCTCAGTTTTGGTTCCTGAAAGTTGTCGAGCTCGCCATCAAATCCCTCTCCTTGACCACGATGAGCCTTCCTCCTTTGGTCCCATGTGTATTCATGCAGCGCAAGAGCATTATCGTGCAGTTGGAAGCTAAAGGAAGATATGGACATGTGACGCATCAAGAGATCGTGAGTGGCAAAAGTCAGGGTACGGCATTCACAACGTACTTGATGTGGGACATCAGGGTTCCGTATGATGGGTACTTGTTGTTCTCTGATGGGACGCGTCAGATAAACATACGGTGGCACTCCAAGATATACACTAACTCAGGTAGTTGCACAAGACGGTGGTTAGCGAGCCTCTTGGACCTTCCCATGCGCGTTGCAAGTCCGAGCACGCTGAAAGAGATATCTACGGACGAGCATGAGGTCACTACGTCCCTGCGGAGCGCACCCAATACTCACAATGTTCGCCGATTGACCACCACTATACTCGCACCAGCCATCGCACATAAAGGCGGCCTCTGGAGAATCGTACCGCGGCTGAGATCCGAATGATGTGCGCTCTAGCACTCGTCCCCGTCGACTCTCCCGTGACTTCCTTGAAGGAGAGAGTTCGCTTTGGTCGACAGAACGACGTCCGCCAACCTGGGTAATGATTTGTGGGAGTTCATTTGACGGCTCGTCGGGGAACCACCGTCCCTCAAATTGACTTTCAATTGATCGGGGCATGAACGTCGAGTTTGCAAAGTCCGTAGCCTGATGGCGCACTACGCGGATATCAGCGTACGAAAGAGGTAAGTGATGGAGAGACGAACCGTTGGCATTCTGCAGGGACATCGATCGACGCGCGCCTTTGGATTGCCACGGTACGTAGACATTATTGCAATGGTAATGAGGAAGGTCAAGAAGGGTTCCGCTATGGCAGGTGTCAAGAATAGCCTGAAAAAGACATCATGACGAAGTCTGAAAAAGGACGTAAAATGAAGAACTACGTACTAGGAGGGAGCACCCAGCCGGGAGGGGATTAAATATCTCTCTGAGCTCCTGAAACCTTGTTAGTGGACACGCGCCGTCGAGATGAAGAAGTGTGCAAGCTAACATTATCGATGATGGGCTGCTCGTCACTTGCGATAAGCACTGTACGAGTAAGGATCAGACACGGATCTCTCAAGGAAAAAGAGAGCGCACTTTCATCCAGTCCATCTTCCTCTCCCTTGTCACTTTTGGCATCCTGTTGATCGGAATGTCCGGAGACTGGGGTTCTGGGTTAGGTGGTAAAACAATTTGGGGGGACCGCGACGTACAAAGGAAGGTCAACCTGTCACCTAATGCTGCACCAGCAACTAGCGCGTTCAGCTCACGAATCTGTGCTGTGTCTCAATGCGGGCCGCGGAGTGGTGATGACCTGATATCACGAACCATGTTGACACGAGTCGGCTGGTAGCGTGCTGGGAGTTCGGGTTGATCCTTGAGCACAACGATATCTTCTGGGCGATAGCCATAGGTGGCTGCGAGAGTAATTGTCGTTGAAGGGGAAATTTCGATGAGGTGTGTGATTACGCACTGGTAAGTAGATCCCGGTAGCGATCCACATCGCTATGAGGGCCATCCAATGGCGTCCATTTATTGTGCGGGCCAGTATATGTGATGCCAATGAGTAGAGCCCGTCGCTTCAACGATGCAACCCCTTGTCTGTCGTCTTTATTTTGTATAGGTAGGGGATGAGTGCTTGCGTTGACGCTAGTGCCATTAGATGTGCCAGTGTTGCTGCGATGGCAATTGTCACCATCATTTCCAAGCGAGATATGAATGTTTCCCTTGGCGGCGGGTGTGTTGTTGGTCTTGCGGAGAGGGGGAGTGAGACCTTCAGCTTGTGGGGAATACGTACTTGCCGCACTATCAGATGCGCTAGGCTCGCGTTGACGACTTGAGGTGCTGAGACAAGAGCCCATGACAGACGCAGGTCGTTAACTGGGACGTTCAACGCTGTGTAACGGTTCGAGGGAAAGATGAACCTCACCGTCCACACCACACTTATTTTAACGGCCGGCATACGCATGTGCCGACAGCGCCCTTTGGACCCTTTGCCAGCACCCAATTTGACAACAAGCAAATCTCCGCACCGTGCGCTCTAGTGGTACCTTCCGCCTTCCGGGGTCCTCTTCCAGACGTTTGAATGGAAGCGAGGGATATGGGTTGGCCGGCCCTCTGAGACCGCATACACACTGGGTCTGGACTCGCTTACCGGTCAGCGCTCACCCCGGTGGCGACCAACAAACGCGAGCGCGGGAATTCACTCACCGGTGCGCTCAATTTTCGCGCGTCTTTCCCTGTGGGGTGTAAGGCCGGAGAGGATAGCGCCGGATGGTGAAAAGCTCATACGCATGGTGCATCATGCCCCTGCCCCTTCCTCCCCCTTGAACCTTTGATCAATTCCTGGACACATGCACATCGCATGGATACGGCTCCCATACGGACGGACAATGTATCCCGCGGCCAGGCCAGACCTTGAATGCGAAATAAGCTATCTGTGGCCGGACGATGGCGTGAAGACGGGTGGAGCGCAGGCGACGATGGGTACACGTGGTGGGCCACTGTGT
>Ga0307510_10002315_pt1 | contig 21536 bp, 34 predicted proteins | sample 12_EM_MG_FD_207224 | JGI IMG/M metagenome (GOLD analysis project Ga0307510, IMG submission 207224) | Populus trichocarpa ectomycorrhiza microbial communities from riparian zone in the Pacific Northwest, United States - 12_EM | ecosystem: Host-associated > Plants > Roots > Unclassified | place... | reverse complement strand
GAATCATATATGTTATAGTCAGATATTCGAGACTATGCTGCCACTGTGGAGCTCAAATTTAAAACCCCTTGGCCCTGTCAAGATGTAATGAAGATCACTTTTATCTGTCAAAAGGTAAATTTTATTTATCATCTGATTCTTCCAAACTGATTTGTTTGGTAGGTTAAGCAGAAACACTCCTTTCTAAAGCACTTTGTTGGAGACTGGCCAGTCAAGGAGTACCTCAAGAAGCACTTTGCCAACCAGCAGAACTACAAGCACCGCAAGGCAGCCAAGGGTAAGAGTAAGGGTAAGGCTATAGATGAGGATATGGATGGCTGGGGTAGTAAGGAAGGCACAGACAAGAGGTGTAATGGGGACAATGAGGAGGATGGTGAGGGCAGCACCAGCATTGAGGAGTGCACATGATTTTGAGTACTTAGCGTCACTTCACTTTTATTAAATTTAGTGTTTGGTATGCACCAATGTGTACACAGTCAAAAAATGTTATCCCTCTTATATGTCTCTCTCATAACCTCACAGTGACACACTGTCACCATCTCTGCAGTTGTTCATGGTTTTTTGCATCAAGCTCCTGCTCACTCTTATGGGGGCATCATCTTTGGCAAGCATCATGTGTCAGACTGAGCCAATCCAAAAGTGTGACCATGTGATTGGTGGTTGGAATGTGGGATCTGTCAAGTTGAACTTCTCTTTTCTTACTGGTACCCTTATTAACATGCTTGCATCTGCCCCCCATTTCCCCTCAAAGCATGGTCCACTCTGGATCAATAGGTGTTGCTGGTAAGTCATATTTCTCATCCCTGCCAATGAAGTCTTCTTATCACATTGTCCAGTTCATGTATGACCACCATCAGCTTCCGACTGGAATATTGAAATGAATGGTGTTGGTGTCCCCCTCTTTCTGGCTGTCATATCTTGCTAAGATGTTCTCCAGCTCAAATCACCTGTGCCTCACCCTACATCTGTGCCCATGGGCACCAAGATTTCATCACTGTGTTCAGGTGAGTGCCTTCTTTCTTGTCATTATGTCTTGCTGATTTTCTCCAGCTCAAATGCCACCTGTGCCTCACCTCAGGGCTGCACCTGTAACCACTGCTATTTTGTCACCACATTTGGGTAAGTGCCCCCCTTTCTCACTATTGTGTTTCACTAATTTTCTCTGGTTCAAATCCCACCTCCGCCTCACCCCAGGGCTACACCTGCAACCACTGCCATTTGTCACCACTTTCGGGTGAGTACCCCTCTTTCTTGCCATCATGCTTTGCTGATTTTCTTTGGCTTGAATCCCACCTATGCTTCGCCCCAGGGCCCCACACCCACCATCTGCCCACCACCAGCACTAAACTGATGGCCATATGGACCTGGAGCAGCCAAGATATTATTGATGGCCACTCATCATGCTAGTGCACTCACACTCAGTACTGGTCTTGCCAGAAGAGGCAAAAGATGGGATGTCAGCTTCCATGGTGCCAAGTACAAAAAAGCTGTCACGTCCTGTTGTGAGTACTTCGGTTTGACCTTTTGCAGTGTCTGATGAAAAACCTGTCTTCTATATTCAGTCAAATTCAGTGCCTTTCGATCCCCCCCCCCCCATTGTGGATAGCACAGCAGAACTTGATCAAATTTTATCCACACTGCATGTCAAGGTCACTGGTCGCTGTGTTCGCTCCCCTTATTCAGAGCAATCAACATCTTCCTTGTTGGTTCTAAAATCCCCTCGACTTGGGGTTACTTTCACATACGGTGCTGGAACACTATATATTTTACTTTATCACTAACATTCTCACCTCTCCACCTTCTTGCTGTCTGTTTGCACAGTGTCTTCTTGTTCTTGTATGTCTTTTTTTGCACTCAGTGCTCAAGACCAATTAATGTTGTCAAATTTGCCTAGACATTTTTTATCCCACACCCCATCGCTGATACCCAAGGCTGTGTTCACTGGTGAGTGTCCAACCTCCTTACAAGATATTCTCCATACTGACCATTGCCAGTTAGTCCCATAAATAGAGCACCTTTGACTGCTTTTCCTATCACGTGACATGTCTGACCTTCTTGCCCAACTTGACCAGCCACAGGCCAGTGAGCACGCATCAATGCCGTACAAGGAGATTGCTCTCTCTCCATTCCTTGTGTTACCCCTTCACCCTTGTTGTCCACATGACTGCTGTCATGCAATTGGGAATGAACCAGTAAAATTTCAGTTTTACTTTCCCTTTCTCTCCCTCATTTGCCTAGATATTTTTTATGGCCTCAATGCCATCTGGGTGCTGAGCATCATCACATTGTTGCTTATATTTGCAAGCAGTATCATCACTATGGTGTCAGAGATGTTTGGGCCATCAACAAGGCCCAACGTGATCCACATGCCAGTGATGGAACTTGTGGTTATGTAGGGTGCACTCATCCCCCTTGTGCACTACCCTGATATTTGGGTCATGCTGACCTGGCTTTTCCAGAGGTAGCACTGTTCCCAATTGGCCAGCAGGTGTGTTCTGGGCAGTTGTCAATTGCCTTTTCATCATCTTCCAACTTGTCTTCCTTGTCCTATCCAAGATCTCTTGGCTGATGTCCTTCTTTGATTGCTTTTTCCCAGTGCTCCATTCACAATTTGGCCTTGGCTCACTTAGGATCTTCCAGGGACTGTACATCTTCCCTTCCTTCTTGCCATACTTGTTGCAACTAAGCTCAAATTGTGTGTGATTGCCCCATTTAGCATTAGAGCTGCGATTCTCTCCTACCACATTGGCAAGTTCATGCTCATCACTGCGTTTTTCCTCTTCGTGATGGGCTACTTGGATATGATGCTTGGCCTTGTCTCCTGACAGCACGCAAAGCCCAAGTGTAGCATCCACATGTGGAGAGCAGGCGACGATGCTGGCATATACACCAGAGATATTGCCAGACCCAACAACAGCAAAACCAAAGCTCCCAGATACTCTCTTGCACCTGACATTCTCCCCAATGGTGCTCAGTCTCCTGGTTTCCCCATGCACCCATACTATACTATTGATACATCCTTATGTAGCATAGTTGGCTGATAATATAACATTCCATACTTTTTTTCATTAAAAACACATTGAAAAATGTGTGAAAAAAACAGTGAATAATGCATGAAAAAAGCAACAAATAATAAGTGAAAAAAGCAACAAATAACACATGAAAAAGACAACAAATAATGTGTGAAAAAAACAACAAATAATGTGTGAAAAAAACAGTGAATAATGCATGAAAAAAACAACAAATAACACATTAAAAAACAGCAAAAAGTGTCTGAAAAATGACTGAAAAAGCTGCATTTTAGGTACTGAATCGGGTGTGATTTCACTGAATTTCAGTGGGTAAATCTACTGAAAATTTCACAAGTTTTATGGTGGAATTTTAATGACTTTTTTACTGTTTTTTCAGTCATTTTCAGCAATTTTTTTCAGTAGTTTATCTCATGATTCGACTACTGAAATTCAGGGCCTTCAAACTTTACAGTGTGGCCAGGGTGTTGGTTATAATGGAGACCTTCTATAGGTCCTGCTTGGAAGAATTGGGGGTCCCAAAGGTAGATTCCAAGTGGGGTGGGTGGGGTTCTGGGGTGACAGCTATCACAACAACAAACATCGATTCTGCAGAAACAAATATCTGGGTTGTCTGACAAAAAGGTGAATTTGCAGGCACTCTGATATACCAACTCAGGTGTGCTTGGAGGACTGGATTGAGGGGTATTAACCACAGTGGCAAGTAAAGAACTGTCCACGCTGTCGTGATAGGATAAATCAAGCATGAGAAGGTTGGGTTCCAAAAGGGTTTGCTGGAAATGTTCCAGGTACTTGGTATCTCTTCCCTGGGTGTTTGGCTGAGTGATAGGGAGGGTAAAATGGGAAGGGGGATCAACAAGGCTTGTATGTGGGGTAAGGAGGTCTGTGGTCCACACACAGTTGTTCCAAAAATAGGTGAGGATTCAGTTGTTGGTGTAGATGAACTGGTATAGTTTGCTTGAAGTAAAATTTCCACTTGTGACTGTTTGTAGGTGAATTTCATTAAATTCAATTTCAACTTTGGTTTCTGACACAAAAAACCTAGATAGAAATCTAATTCTGTGTCTGGATTGGATTTGTGTGATGATTTTGGGCCGGACTGATGGGATGAAGTAGTGCCAGAAGAAAGTTTTGTTGTAGAACAGGGAGATCTGGGTGGCAGGGGATTGGTTGAAGTTATGAGCACCAGAGAGTTCCCAATAGGCAGTACAACATCTTGCTGCAGTAAGAAGATCAACCAGTTGGTAATCAATGTAATGATAGAATCAGATGGCACCAAAGGGATGACCAAATGGAAGGATGTCTAAGAGATCTTGAGAAACTAAGTGATGTTTGCTCCAATATGTAAGTTGGACTTGTTCCTGGAGATTGGTGATTCTCAAGTAGGTTTGTCTTAGTATTTCTTCACAAAAGTTTGCCACTAAGACACAAAAGAGAGCAAATAAACCTTTGATTTGTTTACACCAAATACAAGTCCTTTGTAACTTACTTAAAAGTATTACAAAGGGTTTTCAGAGGGGGGTGTAATGAAATCAAATGGTTTAGCAGGGACATGGGGGGTAGGTATGAAATAGGCAAACTTGGGGTCCATATGAAGAAGGTCCTCAATGTGTGTGCTCCGGTTAGTAAAAAGAATGCCCTGCTCTGTAAAATGTAAGTGTCCATAGAGAATAGCCATATGACCATCTAAAAAGTCATATGCAACAAGGGGGACAAGGGTGCCTTTGAAGTGAGATAACCAAACAGGGGGAAAGCAAGAGAAAACAGACTTAATTGAGTCCAAAAATGTGGTCTCAATATAACCAAAGGGGAAGTGGGGGGACCACAGATGTTTACCTACTTTGGCACAGATGTGAACAGGGGGGAGCATGCCATCAGAGTGGATGTGGATGGAGTGGTGGGCATTGGTGCAGAAGAGGGTGACAAAGAATAGGGGTGTGGCGGTATGGAGGTCTTGGGCCCAGGGGATATAGTTGAGGAATTGACTGTTAATAAGTTTCTCTGATGAGAACCAGACATGGTAACCTTGTTCGTAATAAACTGTGTACTGATGAGGGTGGTGGTTGGTAGGGAGGCATGGTGGGGTGGCGAAGAGGTACTCAAATGGCCTGACGTCAATGGTGGGGTAAAATACAGGGAGAGGTTGAGCAACAGGTGACAGTGGGGCAGGGGAAGCAACAGTGGCAATGGGCGCTTCAACAATGGGCAGGGGAATGTTCTTGACTGGGATGTCTTTGAGTGAGATGTGGTCGATGGGGCTGTCTGTAAGTTGGTACTGGGCCCAACTGTCCTGGGTGAGTGGGGGAAGGAGAATGTCAAGCTCAGTCTGAGAAAGACAGATGACTTCAGCAGCAGTTTCTTCTCTAAGCTGCTCAAGGTTGAACTTGGCAGCAGCATAAAGGGCTTTGAGTGTTACAATCCACCCTATTTTTCACCTCCCTTGTACCCCTCAGCATCCACTCCAAAGCCCCTAGCCAAGCCACTACCAGTCCTACCGCCATTGCCACCCAGTAATCCACCCAAAGATGCCTGTTAAGTCCTATTGAACCTTAAGGCACGATGTGTGCAAGGTGAAAGGTGCAGCAGTAATGAAGTTATAAGGGTCATAATTCCCTTAATAACCAGGGTGACTTTGGAATGTGATAAAGGTGAGAAGGTCGCTAAGACCAATGTCTGGGTGAAGATAAAGAGGAATAGGGAGTATCTTCAAGGACTTGAAGATAATCTCAAAGAAAGATAAAAGGGAAATATTGGTTCAAGCAACAAGGACAGAGAACACAATAGATTGCAAACTAAGTCAGGCTTAAGGCCCAACTCTAGGATATAAGTCCAGCTTATATACAAAATGGCAGCTACCTGACTAAGCATACAAAAGGAGAGAACAATGGAGTCACAAACAATAGGTGTCATGGAACAATGGCTTCACAAACAATGGTAGTCACAGACTACCATAAGGAGAGAACAATAGGAAATGTACAAAAGGAGGGAACAATGAAGTTCCTGACAAGACGGTTCTGTTGTACAAGTAAGCAGTCATGTGAGTCGAGGTCATGTGATCGTATAAGTACATAACGGTCAAGAAAAGAAAGAAAAATGTGGGCCAAGTGCCCAGGGACATAACATGATGCCCTTCCTAGAGAGTTGCTACCACACAACTAGATGTCAGACCCTTTGTAACAGGTATCCGTGTTGTCCCACTCTGCTTCCGCATATGCAACCTCTAATTTGTGGTGAAGAAGTCCAGCTGGGGTTGCCAAACAATAGCTGCTGAAGTTAGGGTGTCCGAAATAAACAAGGCAGCAGTTGTCCATGCATGAAGTATGGGGGGAGGGATACTTGTTGTGAGTGTGCTAAGTACTAAGGCACCAATGGCAAGTCTTCCAAAGGGGGCATTCTTTGGCCCTGTGATCAGGACTATCTTGGTTGCACTTAAGACAATACAGGAATGTGAGTTTGGTTCCCCGACGTCTCTTGCCAAGTACACCACAACATTCTAGGTTGTCTTCTCCTTCTTCCATGTCAGGTGGTCCTTGAGCAGCAAAGATGCGTGGAACCCGATAATCATGGGTGGGAAGAAGGAAGGTAGGGGGGGAAGGAGGGTGTGTGGCAAGGAGGTGCTGTTGGAGGCGGGTGTGGATGGCACTAGAGGCAAGGTGCCATTCTACTGTGAGTAATTTGGCCTCAGCATTAGTCTCCTCTTTGTCTAGCTCAAGACGTTGCCTCTTGACATGAGAAATAATGTTATGATAACCCCTAAGCCTATGCACATCAGCAAGTACTCCTGGGTCTTTGAGGTTGACCAATGCCATATCCACCATAAGTCATGAAAGGTGTGTGGGGTGAAAAATGTGGAGATCAGTATCTTTGATTCCATGATGATTAAAGTTTGGGGAGGGGAAGGCTTTCGCCTGAAGCAGGGTGGCATACTCAGCTTTACCCTTGCCTCAGTTCCAACCAGGTAAGTTTCTTCTTCAGTGGTATGAAAGCAAATGTACTTGGCCACCTCTGGTTGGTCTCTTTCATTAGTGAAGACAAGGGGGTAGTGTCTGGGTTCTCCAGCATCGAAACAAGCCCACCCTTCTCCAGGGTATGTAGGGTCTTCAAGTTCATCACTTAGTGGCGGGTTAATAGAAACGGGGGATGGAGTGGTGGAAATGGAAACAGTGGGATTGTATCAAGTGCCAAGGGATGGGGGCTTGTCACTGTGAACACTGTCGTCCTTCAGAAAAGGTTCTACCTCAGTTAGAATTTGAGGGACAAAGAAGAGGTGTTGAACAGCAGAAAAGTCTTGGAAGCTAGTCATAAAAACCTCATCGTCAAGACCATCGTTGCCAAGGATGTTAATGGCGGGCATTAGTCCCTCTGTCCAAGCCTCAAGAGCACTTTCGAGTTTTCTTTGAGCCTCCATAGCTTTTAGGAGTGCTTGACAGTTCTTCCTGACATCTTTTATGTCCTCTTGGGTGGGTGTCCCTATCCCGAAGATCATCAGTGGAGTTTCCTGATACTCTGAAGGGGGGGACTGGGAATGATTGTGGAAGAATGATGGGAGATGGGATGTGGTACGGTGGAGGACAACTGGAGTTAGTGGGCAGGATGGAGGATGGCTCAGGGTAGGTGGTATGGACAAAGGGGGATGGTTGGGGGTGCAATTGTCTAATGGGAGTGGGGAGGTGGTCACATTCACTATGGCATCTGCCAGGGCAAGTAGTTTCTGGGAGGGGGATGTAGAAGGCTCCATAGCATGAGGGGGTGCTAGGAATGTCAGGGTTGGAGGGGGAACTGATAGAGGTGGTGTCGAGGACTGAGAAGCTTGGTTGGGGGAGGTACCTGGTGGAGTGGGTAATTCGCCCTGGGTAACTATCAGAGGTGTCCTCACAGGTAACAATGTATCCATTGCCATGTTGTTGTCCAGTGGTCCAACTGTGGTGAGTGGCATGTCCTGGGGTGACGATTGTTGAGAAAAGGGATATGTCACCATTCCAGTCGATTCACTCATGGGTGTAGATGGTAGACTGTTCTTGTTGGTAGACATAGTTTTGATAGTGAGGGATGGTGAGGTTACTGGATATGAAGGAGATGGGGTTGAGTTGTCGAGGTGGAGGGTTCTTATACTTTTGGATTGTTTTTGGAAGTCTGCTAGTAACTCCGGTATGTGGAGATCCTTGGAGTTAGTCCATAAGTCATGTGCTGGTGAGTAACCCTTCCAGCGCACAAGGTACTGCTTCTTCTTCCAATGGCCAAAAGACCTCTCCTTTAGAATCTTCTTGACTTCCCATTCAGGTTTGCCTTCTAAGATATCAGGAGGTGGTTCGATAAAATTGGGGCCGTGTTGATCAGTTTCTTTGTAAGGTATAAGTAATGAGGCATGGAATATGTCATGGATTTTCCATGTGGAAGGGAGTTCAAGTTTGTAAGTGACTTTTGATATTTGGGAGACTACCTTAAAAGGTCTGTATCTCCTTGGGGAAAGCTTGGGTGTGGTGTTACTAGGAAGTCATAGGTTGGTTCCTTCTAGCCAGACCTTTGAGCCTACTGTAAATGGGATGTATCATGGCTTCTCTTTTATCCAGGATTCTTGCACTTTACGTTGGGCCTCTTGGGTGGCTTTCCTGGCTTCTTCGATGGATGAGAGTTGTTGTTCTAGGGAGGGAATGGTGGTTTTCCTGGTTGGTTGGTGTACTTGGGGTGTATATCTGATAAGTAAGTCATATGGTGTTTTCTTGGTAGTTGCAGATGGCCATGAGTTCTTAGTATACTGTGCAAGTGGTAACCATGCATGCCAGTTGTTCTGTTGTGTTCCACAGAATACTTGGAGATATTGCTCCAAGGTTTGATTGGTTCTTTCACTTGCTCCATTGGTTTGAGGGTGATATGCTGTGCTGATATTCTGATGGATGTTGAGAATGTGACAGAGTTCTGTTGAGAATTTTGATACAAAACAGACATCTTGGTCCAAGATGATTTTACGGGAAATGCTGTAGTGGGGAATGACATGATTGAGGTAGAGTAAGGCTACTCCTTCTGAGTTGATGGTCTTGTGACAGGGGATAAAAATGGACGCTTTGGAACAGTCAGTGTCTGTGATCATGAGAATGGTATCAAAACCACCTGATTGTGGGAGTTTAGTAATAAAGTCCATTGCAATGGTTTCAAAGGGTCGCGCATTGTCTGCAGGAGTGATGGGAAACATAGGTGGATAGGTAGGATTGGTATTGACTTTGGTCATTTGGCATGTAGCACATCCCTTGATGTATTCAGTGATGAAGGTTTTCAGATTGGGCCACCAGTAGTATGGGGTGATTAGTTGGAGTGTTTTGGTAATTCTGGCGTGCCCGGCAGTCACGTGGTCATGAAAAAGGGAAATTACTCCCCTTCTAAGGGCATTGTCTGCCATAACAACTAGGGCAGTCCCATGAGACCAATGTGTGCCATCCAATAGGGAGAGGTTATGTGTTGGTGCCTATTTCTTGAGTAGTGGTTGTTCTTTGTACTAGGCTAATTTAACTTGACGATCCAAGTTATCACTGATACTGTCTATGTCAAATACTTGAATTGAGGTGTGGTTGTCACAAAAGTAGTGATCTGGCCAGACAGTGACATCATTGTTAATTGGGTTGGGTCCCTTGTAATCAGGTCTTCTGGATAATGCATCTGCCCGGTTAGTAGCACCAGGTTTGTATTCCAGGATGATGTTGTATTGCTCTTGTTCTGGTAGGTATCCAGCAATGCGAGGGCCTATTTTTCTAGGTTCCCGATAGTAACGGAGGTTGGCGTGGTTAGTGAAAACTAAAACAGGTATGGTTGTCCCTTTGAAGAGGTGTGACCAGCAGCATAATCTGTACATAACTCCCAAGAATTCTTGGTTGTAGATGGGGTAGTTTTGCTCAGTTTGGGTGAATTTTTGAGAATGAAATCCCACTGGTCATCTTGGCCCTGGTTTTTGGGTACCATCTGGTTTTGTGATAGGGGGGTCTTGTTGATACAATATGGCGCCTGTTCCTATTTGTGATGCATCTGTTTCAAGTTTGAATTGTCGATTAGGGTCTGGTTGGACAAGTACTGGTGCATGAGTGATTATGTCAATAAGTTTGTTTTGGGCTTCCTTTTGCTGGGGTCCCCATTCAAAAGGTACATCTTTTCCAGTGAGCTTTGTGAGTGGTGCAGCGATGATGCTGAAATTGGGGCAAAACATGCAGTGATACCCAGAGACTCCTAGGAATCCACAGACTTGTCGTTTGTCTTTGAGTTCATGTGGGTAGTCCCTGAGTCCTGCAACTTTAGCTGGGTCAACTGTAGCTCCATCTTTTGATATTCGGACACCCAAGAAATCCATTTGTGGTTGCATGAAGACAGATTTTGATAATTTAAGATGTAGACCATGGCATGCAAGGAGGTCGAATAGGAAGTGGATAATATCAATGTGGAGGTTGAAATCTTTGAGTAGGGTTCCAATTCCACAGTCATCCATGTAATTTTGAAGTATGCGTCATATTTCGAGTACACCTTTCTTCTTGAAGTGTTTGTATAACTCTTCGAGAATACCATTCATGAAGCATTGAAAACTTGCAGGTGAATTGCTCATGCTGAAGAACATTACTTTTGGTTCGAATAGTCCTTGGCAGGTTTTGAAAGTGGCTTTCCATTGGTCCCCTTCACGTATTCAGATGTTATTATAGCCCCAGCAGATGTTGAATTTACTGAATAATTCCATTCCCTGGAGGTTTTTGATACATTGTTTGAGATTGGGAAGTGGTGTGACATCTTTTCTGGTAACTGCATTAAGGGGGCGATAATCAATAATGTACTGTTTCTCTTTGGAGTCCTTTTTAGGGACCATAAATGTTGAAAAACCGTAAGGGGAGTCTGATGGTGTGATGTATCCTTTAGCTAAGTTTTCGTCAATAAATGGTCCTCTGCTTTTTGTTCATCCCTTGAGAGCAGATAAACCTTGCAGTTGAAGTGAGTGGGTGTGGTGTCCATTAGTACAATTTTATGGTCTCCTTCACCATGAGTTGGTGGGAATTTATTTGCTTCTTTGTCTGAGAATAGTGCTGTGTGACATTTAAATTTTTCCAGGAGGGTAATTTCCTCCTTCCCATGTTCCATTGCGTACTTATGGGCCATTTCTACTGTGGTATGGGTGCGATTGACTTCCACTGGGCCTCCCTTTATTTCTAAAGGGGTTACTCCCAACCATGGAGCGCACCTGGTTTGTTGTGCTTCAAGGATGAGGTCTTCGTTTACTGGTATTTTACTTTTGACCCATGTTTTTGTGCATTGAAGGGTTCCAAATAGTAAGGTTTCCATTTGAACTTTTGGGCCTAAGAGTGTTCCCTTTTCCCAGTCAATTTCTGGTTTAAAGGCTTTAAACCATGGGTAGCCAAAGAGAAGTCAGTTGCGTCCTAGATTAGTGACAAAGAATCTTTGATGTTTCTTTTTGTTGCCTTTAGTAACAAGTAGGTCACAAGCATGAGTGATTGTTCCATGTCAATTAAGAGTTCCATCGACATTGAATACTGGGCAGGGATAGGGAAGTTTCTTCATTCCTAAGTGTAGTTTAACGACCATTGTATGGTTGATAAAATTTTTGGTTGCTCCAGTGTCGAGTAGAACTGTTTCTTCTGCCTCCCCTCGATAGTATGAAAACATGACTTTTATTTGTACAGAGTTTGAGCAATTTACAAAGACACTATCAAGTTGGAATGCCCTAACTATGGCAGCTAGTTTTGGGCTTGAGGAAAATCCTTCAGCATAAGAGATTCAATGATGCTCAGCTTGGTATCTTCATCAAGCAAGCCCATATGGTCTTTCAAGAAGTCGGAAATGTCATCTGGGGTCATATCAATGGGGTCCTGGTTTTAAACAGTAGAGGTGTTGCTGTTGGTGGTTGTGGTACAGTCCACCATTTTCTTGCAACAGACGCAGGCTTGGTGTCCTTTAATTTCGCAATAGAAACACTTGTTTTCATCCATGAGTTGCTGCTTTTTGGCATTGGAGTGTGTTTGTCCCATTCTGTTGGTGTCAACGTCCATGGCATATCCTCCTTGGGAGGTAGTGCATGGTCTGGAATTTCTGTTTCTTCCATACTGGTTGCCTTTTCCCTGGTTTGGTTTGGGTGTTAATCCAAAGGCTTTGTAGAGTCCTTGTTTTTGCTGACTGAACTGGGCAGCGGCCAGCCATTTCTGATGAGATTTTCTAGCCTGGTTTTCCCATTTTTTAAAAGTCCATGGAGTTTCCACATTTGGGTTGAAGTCAGGGGATTGTATAACTGCCCTGGTAAGTGGTTTATTCATGGCATGTTTGAGGGTTTCAATAGTTCCCTTGTCATCTAGGGGAACTTCTGCTTTGTTGGCAAGTTGTTTGAATTTAGCAAAGAAATTGTCAAGATTTTCTCCTTGCTTGAGTTTGCATAGTTTTTGGTAGGCTTCCTCCCTTTGGTTTTGGTTGGTGAAGGCTGTTTTGAACCTTTCTATGAAACTGTCCCAAAGATCTTCATCCATTTCCTAAGCTCCATCATCCATTGCTTCCTGGAGCTTGTGCATTTGTTCCTCTTTCCAGGCATCTACTAGGGGGCTGTCCATGTAGGTGAGGAGGGTGACGACCCTGGAAAAGGGTTTCCTCATGACATCATTGTGCCAGTTAAGCGCCTTCCAGAGATCAAAGTTGTTTATGAATTTTCTGATTGTGCTCCTATCTCCATTGAAGATGGGTGGTGGGTTTCCTTTAAGAGCACCATTAGCAGGATTGGTGATGACATTAATTCTTTGTGCTTCCTGTCCAGTTTGTCCAGTAGCGATGTTAATTTCCTCTTGTTGTCCTGCCATTGTAGTTCTGATGGATAACTAGGGGTGAATAGTGGTGGCTGGGGTAGTATTGAGAGGAATTTCAATGCCTTGGTAGGCTGCTGCTTCAATTTGGGGAAGAATAGGTTTTTGTTCTGTAAATGGGTGACTTCCTTGGAGGGTTGCGATGTGATAAACTCCTCCTATGAGTATTTCTTCCTCTGTTTGCTCAATAGCAGTATGGAGTGTTGGGCTGAAGTGTTCTGGACTAACATGGTCCGGATGTTGTGGATCTGATTCTTTCCACCAACCAAGTTGGGGTTTGTAAAGTATGCCTTTTTGAGTAGTGACCCAGCCTCCTGGTTTCCAGAGGAGTCCAACCCAGTAATAGTTGTTGTTTACTTGGATGAATTCAAAGGGGTGTGTGATTTATTTGAGAGGTCAACGTAGTATCTGTTGTTGCTGTTTCCTGGTCCCTGGTATTCAAAGTATGCATCTTTTTTGACATGTGCTGGAAGATTGTCTTGTTGTCTTCTGTGAACTCATTTGTATTCTTCTTTGAGTTCTCCAATAAGGACTACTGCCACCAGGGTGTAACTGGTGTTGTCCTATGTTTCAAGGATGTTTGAGGAAAGCCTGACTTATGTTAAGGCCTATTGAACCTTAAGGCGTGATGTGCGCAAGGTGAAAGGTGCAGCAGTAATGAAGTTATAAGGGTCGTAATTCCCTTAATAACCAGAGTGACTTTGGAATGTGATAAAGGTGAGAAGGTCACTAAGACCAATGTCTGGGTGAAGATAAAGAGGAATAGGGAGTATCTTCAAGGACTTGAAGATAATCTCAAAGAAAGATAAAAGGGAAATATTGGTTCAAGCAACAAGGACAGAGAATGCAATAGATTGCAAACTAAGTCAGGCTTAAGGCCCAACTCTAGGATATAAGTCCAGCTTATATACAAAAGGGCAGCTACCTGACTAAGTGTACAAAAGGAGAGAACAATGGTGTCACAAACAATGGTAGTCACAGACTACCATAAGGAGAGAACAATAGGAAATGTACAAAAGGAGGGAACAATGAAGTTCCCAACAAGACAGTTCTGTTGTACAAGTAAGCAGTCATGTGAGTCGAGGTCATGTGATCATATAAGTACATAACAGTCAAGAAAAGAAAGAAAAATGTGGGCCAAGTGCCCAGGGATGTAACAATGCCACTACACAACCGCCTACGCCATTACCAGTCCAACCACTAGTCAAGCCCCTTGTTCCTATTCCCTGGAACATCCACTGAAGGGAATACTCCTCAATGGAGATGTACCAAGAGCCACCACCAGTAGAGAACCCACTGGAAGACCCAGACAGTCCCATGGAGGATGTGCCACCTTTAGAGCCAGAACCAGCCACACACTATGAACCTGATGTCCCCGGAGGCTAGACACATACCTTATCCCCAGAAGAGTCCCCTATCGAACCCTGGAAAGCATACCTCACTTGGCCCAGCAGTCCTGTGTCCCGCAAGCACTCCCTGTCACCTACAAGTCCCTCATCCACACCTATACACCAACACACCAGTAGAGAAGGCAGCTACCAGTCAATCACGCCTGCTGCCTCATCACCTATAGCTAGCACCTCACCCCAAAGTCAGGGCCACCAGTCGACCTCTTTAGAAGAGTCTGCAGACAATCCCTCATCCATGCAAAGCTCCGCAGAAGACGTGGATAGTGACATGGCCCTTAATTGGGTCACCATTAAGTCCAACTACCATAAAGGGTAGCTGCTTACTTCAGATGCCCATTAGACCATAATGGGCATGCGGCAACTAGATCGCCTTGGATCAATCTCAAACTTCGTCATCATAATTGCATCATGACGATGCTCCCCTTCTCAGAATGACCTGTCATTACTAGTATCCAGTTAAGGATAGATTAGGCAATTCCCCTGACCCCTGATTCACTCTCACTCATATCCCATTGTTCCACTCATACAGACTGCAGCACTTGGCCGTGGATATCATGACAGTACAGATAGCTTTGTCACTACTAGTAGTACCTCTCCTAGTAGTCTTGGTCCATGCGCGGATGTGCCTGTATATAAGCACTCAGTATTTCGACAGTCAAGCCCTAAGCTTGACTTGGTTTCCAATACAACCATTGTCAATCCCTTTATAGTCCTCCCCTCTTACTTAGTAAACTCAGGAGTCATCCTTAGCAGTCCTAAGTGACTCTCTACTTGTTTGATAACTTGCTGCCAGTACAAAGTCTTAGTACAAGTCATACTATCAAGGCCCATTGCAGCCTTAACATTGAGGGTGGGTGCAGGAGTGGGCAGGGATGGGGAATGGACAATGTATAGGTTGGAGTCAACCAGGATGGGCTTGAGGGTATCTGGGTCAATGAGGGTGATGCTGGAGTCAGCAGACAAGGTGGAATACTGGGGGGGGGTAGATGACATATGGGGGGGGACCAGTAGGAACAAGGAAGGGGAAGCCAGGGATGATAAACTCAGGGCTGGAGGCAATGGTGGGTGACCAGGGGACTGTGGGGGACTGCGTGCTACTAGGGGGTTACTGGAGATGGGGGCTTCCAGGACTTGGGTAATTCCAGGTGTTGTGGGGACTGTTGAGGACATTGTTGACAACCTCAAGGGCAGCAGCAGAGTTGGCCTGATAGACCTTGTTCAGGTCAGACCAGGAGGCGATGGAGAGGGAAGAAGAGGACAATTCCCAACAGTCAGCTTCAACTTTAAGAGACTGTTCTAATGTTGGGAACTCACTACTTTATGGGTAGCAAGACCCAATGATAGTGTGGAGTTGAAGGTGACTGATCCAAAGGAGTAGCAGTGAGATGTTGAGGAGGAAGAGATAGAAGGTGAGAAGGGGCAGGATAGTGTAGACTGTTGTGGATGATGAAGGAGCTTTGTGAGGCTCCAGTGTGGGCAATTGACAAGAGAACAGTCTAAGGACTGTTCACCTAAATTTGTAGGTCTTATATACAAGCACAGGGTGGTCTGTGCATAGTTTAGGGTAGGTACAATTACAGGTAATGGTGGACTGCACAGTCTATGTGTAGTAACTGCAGATTACACCATATGTCTTGATTGGGGCTTTGCCCCAATGAGTTGTGTCTCTGTTGATCAAGTTGCATTGCGTCTTTATTGATTGTTTAATGGATGCATCTTGTTGATCATTCCCATGATCTTCCATGTATTGATCATTCCCATGATCTTCCATGTGTTGATCAATGGGTCTGATGCATGTCCAAAGTGTGTCTTGTTATGTGATCTTGTTGATGACCAGTTCCTTGATAAGGTAGGGCCAGTTTAGTTTCATCCAACATCACGTGAGTGTGACACTGCGTTACCTCTCCCTTGGCCGATGTATTTCAATGTCCGCAAGCTAATCTATGAATCCGGTCCGATCTGCCACACCATGTCATGCCGTCGGAACTTGAATGTTAAACACACACCCCACCAAAGGAGATGCAACTTTTTGAATTTCTCCTCCAAAACTAAATATATTAAAAAACGGCTTGCGCTCAGAGTTGCATCATTACATTTAAGACATTTGTGCGCAAGCATATTCTAAATATACGTTGTTGTTAGAAAGGAATTCAAAAAGTTGTGTTTGTAATGCATTTTGTCACTTTTATCACGTGACGTTGGATGAAACTAAACTGGCCCTACCTTAGGTCATGTGTTATCTTCCCAGGGTCACATGGTCTTACTTTTTTTTTTTTTTTGGAAAGCAATGTATTTCACAATAGGTACTTAGCTACATTAATAACTAAACTATTGAGAAATGCCATGTGGTGGGAGACATTCGTCAGCCCCAGTGGCACACTGGAGCCAGGCTGTTCGGCCCAGGGTGAGGAGAAAATGTGTTTAAGCACATCCCAGGAGGGATAGTGTGGGACTCAGGGCACATTGTCAGGGGGGTCAACCTGGCCTACTACCCACTAAAACCTCATGCACATTTGTCCAATCATTCAGGATGTCTCTTTCATTCATTAAGACTTTTTCCCAGGTGTTCTCCACTAGTTTGGTGAACCCTTTGTTTCTTTTAATCTTCTGTGCAATAATTTTGTTGTTGGTGAGTCTGGTGTTTATCATGTGGATCCATCTTGATTTGATCTCTTGGTTGCTATGAGTCTTTTCTTGTATTACCCTCTTGCATTGCAGGACCCATATCAGAAAGGCCAATTCTGAGAGGATTATTTGCAGGAGCTGGGATGCTCCTTGGTGGAGGGGGTTGCCTCTAGTACAGTCTTGGTTTGGCTCAGGGATTGTTAATGCACCGCAACCTAGGATGGTGCCCAGATTCATCATGGGCCATGGGGTGTTTCAGTGGGGCCACAATTCCTTGGCAAGTCTCCAGATCAGCCATGCAGGGCAACAGCAGCAATGTATCAAGATATGTTCCATTGATTCAATCATCTTGCAAGTGGTGCAGAAACAGCAGTGCATGACTGCTGGGAAGTGGGACTAGAATTCTCCCATTCTGTATATGCCATGGATTGATTTAAACAGGAATTGTCTAACTTTTGGACAGATTGATGGGTTCCTTATACTCATCCAAATGGAGGCATCGGTCTCATTAGTCCCTGAGTAGCACAATATCACTTCCCTCATTGCATGTATATTCATTGACAATGTGGGGTGGAAGAAGGGGAGTTTATTCTCCATGATGCCTTTGTATGCCATAGATTGGGTGAGTTTCGATAGTTTTGTTCTATGAACGTTGAAGTTGTTTGGTATATTCAGGTCTAGCACATCTGGGACAGGTTTGGCTGTGCCTTCCTTGGCAAGTCTGTCGCTTTGTTCGTTACCTTCAGTGCTGTTGTGACCTTTTACCCACTTGAAAGCTGTGGGGGCTGTGCGGCATCTTAGGAGGTAGGCAGCCCTCTTGAAGAAGGGGGAGTTTTTTATCCCTACCCATCCCTGGTCTTCCTAGGACAGAAGGTGCATGGTTAAGCCCTCTATTGTGTATTTGGAGTCTGAGATGATTAGGAGGGGCTGGGATAGGGGGACCAACTCAATGGCTATTATCATCACTGTGATCTCTCCTATTTGGTTTGATTGTATGGGGCCAGGGACTCTTATGGCGGCATTCAGTGGGTTATTGGGGCCAGCCCAGACACCCGCTCTGCAGATGGCATTTCTTTTGCTGTTGTTTATACAGGCACCATCAGTATACACTGTGATTCTTGGGTTTATCAGGGTTCAGCCAGTTTGGGGATGACATATGGCTGGGAGGGTCAAGTGGAGCGCCAGGTCAATGAAGACCCAGAACATGTCAGTTAGGGAGGTGTTACAGGTGAGTGAGGGGTCAAATATGATTTCTTCATTACTCAATTTTGCACGCATGTTGTTGGCTCTGTGGTTTGGAGTCAGGGATAGGTTGTCCTGAGGATTTTCGGGACCTAAGGGGTGCAGCTTTGGGGAGATCCTGTGTAACTTTGTGAGGGCTGCATTTGCACATTTGTGTGGGTCATAGCAACCTTTTTGTTGGTTGATGGAGCAGTCTTGGCACTGGCAGAAGGGGGATGGACAGTGGGTATCTGTAGGGTTGATTCTAACGTGGGCTGATACTTTTATCAGGTCTGTGACTGTGACTATTTCGTGGGTGTTGAGAAGGCATTTGTCGACTCTGGACCTTATCCTTTTGGGTGTATTGTCAATGTGATACCACACTGGTAGTTCTCTTTGTATCCAGGCTGAGACTTTTACCACTGCCAGGTTTGTGTTATAGGTTCTTGCTACTTTGAGCATACAGCATATGTTATCATTTAGTTTGGCTAGCTGAGGGCCTTGTGTTAGGACATTCCAACATTGAAGGAAGGGGTTTCTCCTGGCTTCTTTATTCATGTCACTGGGGGCTGCGGTGTCGATTAGAAGGTCAGTTACTGCTGCCCATGGCTGATGGTTTGGAGAGAAGTTTAGGTAGGCTTTGAGCCATATCAGGTTGATCACTTCATTTCATGCTTGGATGTTCAGAATGTTTAGGCCCCCACAGTCCTTTGGTTTTTGGAGGTGTTCCAGGGCGATTCAGATGCCTTTCCTGTCATCCCAGATGAAGTCGTTAATGATCTTGGTTATCACAGATTCAATCCGGGATGGCATGCCTTGTGCTTGGGAAAGAAATTGGGTGTGGCCTCCAATAATGGCCTGGATAATTGTGCCTTTCCCTTCAATAGTTGGACGGATCTTACCCCATTTTTCCAGGTTTATTCTGATTTTATTGATGACTGGTTCCCAGGGTGTTTGGTTGTCAGCTTTGTTCCCAATCCATGCTCCCAACAGGCAAATTGCTTCCCCATCTTTGGCGATGCAAATGTGCACCAGGAGTGGGTTCTGGTCAAGTTGGTTTATCTCCCTTGATTCAATGACTGTTTTTCTGTAGTTTGCAGAGCCTATGGGTATGATTTCCATTTTTTCGATGTTAAACTTTGCCCCTGACACTTGGCACCACAGATCTAGGATTTCTTGTATGATGTCAAGCCGGTCTTGTTTGCTAAGGTATAACTCTGTGTCATCCACAAAAAGTTTTATCACTAGCTTTTCAATTAGGGATGGGATTTCTAAGCCATAGATATGTGGGTTTCTCCTTATCATGCAGGCGAGGGGTTCTATTGCAAGGTCGAAAAGGGGGCAGGAGAGAGGGTCCCCTTGCCTCACATCTTGGGTCACCTGGAAAGGTTTGCTAAGGATGCCGTTTATTGCTACACAGGTATGTGCTTGTCTGTAGAGGGCTTTTATGGTTTTGATGAAAGGTTCTAGGATGTAGAACACTTCAAGAACTTTCCACAGGTAGTCATGTTGGATATGATCATAGGCCTTTTCTTGGTCTAGGGCGATTATTGCACTGTCTTCTTCCATTATCTCTGCATAGTTTATTATGGCCTTGGCTAGCCTGATGTGGCTGAAGATGGATCTTTTTGGGATGAAACTGGCTTGGTCCTCATGGATTAGGGTGTCAGCTGAGTCCATGAGGTGAAGTGCAAGAACTTTGGTAAGTAATTTATAGTCTGTGTTGAGGACTGTGATTGGTCTGTAATTTCTGATATCAGTTGTGTCTTTCTTTTTGAATAGGGGGCACATCCAACCTATGGTGAAGTCTGTGTGTTCATCCATATCATGCTCTTATATATCATGGAAGAGGATTGTGAGGGCTTTTATTATATTAAAGCCTTGTTTGTTTGCCTTCTGGGCTGTTTTGTAGTGTTGGTTCAGTTTCTTCCAGAGTTCATTTGGGCAGCCATCAAGGCCTGCTGCTATGCCATCCTTTGCTAGGTCCAGGGCACGTTTGACATGGTTTTCTTGGACTTTCCAGTTAAGGGGGGATAGGTTGGGTTCAGGAAGGTATTGTGACTCTGGGATTTCTCTTAGGACTGCTTCTAGGGTTCTAATTCTCTCTTCAGGGTTTTGGGATTTGTGTGGGTCCATGCATTGGAGTTTTTCATGGTGGTTCTGGGCCAGTTCTGTTATGATCCACCCCAATTTTTCTCATCTTCGTCAAACCCCCTCCTCATCACTCTATCCATGCCTAAGTGACCACTACCATTGAACCCATCATCCCTACCAGACCTGCCACCGCTACTGCCCAGTGAACCATCCAAACCATCGTCACCCCTTGATCAGCCCCCAGTTGAGCCCCTTGTCCCTGTCCTGTGGAACATCCATCGTCAGGAATACTCCTCAATGGAGATGTACCAAGAGCCACCCCCAGTAGAGAACCCACTGGAAGATCCAGACAGTCCCATGGAGGACGCGCCGCCCTTAGAGACAGAACCATTCATTCCATATGAACCCGATATCCCTGGAGGCAACACGCACACCTTGTCCCCAGAAGAGTCCCCTGTCATACCATGGCAAGAGTATCTTGCACCAGAAAGTCCTGTGTCCCGCAAGCACTCCCTGTCACCCACAAGTCCCTCCTCAGCACCCATACGCCAACGCACCAGTAGAGAAGGCAGTTACCAGTCAATCACCCCTTCTGCCTTGTCGCCCATAGCTGGCACCTCGCCCCAGAGTCAAGGCTACCAGTCGACCTCTCCCGGAGGATCCGCAGACAATCCCTCATCCATGCAGAGCTCCGCAGACGACGCGGATAGCGACATGGCCCCTTAACTGGGTCACCATCAATACGGACTACCTTAAAGGGTAGTTGCTTATGCTAGATGCCCATTAGACCAGAACGGGCATGCAGAGATCAGATCTCCTCAGATCAACCTCAAACCTCGTGGTCGTCATCGCATCATGACGACGCTTCTCTTCTTGGAATGACCCGCCACCATTGTTCGACCCTTAAGGATGGATTAGGCAACTTGTCACGTTATCATTCGCTCTCGCTCATTCTCTATTGTTCGACTCATACAGACCGCAGCACTTGTCCGCGGAGTACCATATGATACAGACAGCCCCCTCTTGACCAGAAGTACCTACCTTAGTGATCATGGCCCGTGCGCGGCCGTGCCTGTATATAAGCGCCCTGTATTTCAACAGTCAAGCCCTAAGCTTGACTTGATTCTCAATATCAATGTTCTTGAAAGCTCCCCAAGTGCCTCTCCTTTCCTCATCTCTTACATAAGCCTCTCAGAGTCGTCTCTCACCTAAGTGTCACGCTTAACGCTGTAATGTCACTGGTGAATGTTGGTAAGGTTCGCCAGCCGGAACAGGGAGGTTCCTGAGAATTCCCTATCCCCAGCATTTTCCAGCCGTCCCCAGGTCTTCGG
>Ga0307510_10002314_pt1 | contig 21538 bp, 18 predicted proteins | sample 12_EM_MG_FD_207224 | JGI IMG/M metagenome (GOLD analysis project Ga0307510, IMG submission 207224) | Populus trichocarpa ectomycorrhiza microbial communities from riparian zone in the Pacific Northwest, United States - 12_EM | ecosystem: Host-associated > Plants > Roots > Unclassified | place... | reverse complement strand
CAACATGGGCCTGCACATCGACCACTACGTCGAGATCGGCTTCAACGGCTTCGCGGACATCGTGGACGCGGTCGGCGGGGTCACCATCGACATCGACAAGGGCTTCAAGGACTCGTACTCGGGCGCCGACTTCAAGGCGGGCAAGCAGACGCTGAACGGCGAGGAGGCGCTGGCCTTCGTCCGTACGCGGCACGCGTTCGCCGCGTCGGACCTAGAGCGCACGAAGAACCAGCAGAAGTTCCTGTCGGCCCTGGCCCACCAGGTGGCGACCCCGGGCACCCTCATGAACCCCTTCAAGCTCTACCCCACGCTGGGCGCGGGCCTGGACTCGCTGAGCGTCGACAAGGACATGTCGCTCTGGGACCTGGCGTCCATGTTCTGGGCGATGAAGGGCGTCAGCGGCGGCGACGGCACCTCGATGAACATGCCGATCTCCGGCTCCACGGGCGGCAACCTCGTCTGGGACAAGGCGAAGGTGAAGACGCTGGTGAACGAGCTGAACAACGACCAGAAGGTCACGGTCTCCGGTAACTGAGGCCCGAGGCTCAGGCCCTGCCGCACGCCAACACGGCGATGTGCGGCAGGGCCAACTCATGTCCTCCTACGGCGAATTCACCGGCCAGCCGCTCGTACTCCCGCCTGATCCGTACGACCGTCCCCTCGTCCTGCGAGGTGACGATGAGCCCGGCGGTGGCGACACCGGCGGCGGGTCCGCCCCACCACTCGCCGACGGTGGTGCGGTGGTCCCACTCCAGCTCGGTGGCCCGGGCGTCGGTGAAGCCGGCCTCGCGGAGCAGCTCCGCGAACCCGTCCGCCGTGCGCACGAAATCCTCCGCGGGATCGAGCCGCCGCAGATCGTCCGGCACCACGGCCCCCGCCGCCGCGAAGGCCCGCCCGAACAGCTCCTGCCCGGCACCGCGCCGCGCGCCCCACGAGGTCAGCGCGACCCGTCCGCCAGGCTTCAGCACGCGCCGCAGTTCGGCGAGGGCGGCACGCGGGCGGCCCACGTGATTGACGACGAAGTTGGCTACGACTGCCTCGAACTCGCCGTCGGGGTAGGGCAGTTCGGGCAGGAGGGCGACCTCCGCCTCGACGCCTGCGGCCCGCGCGGCGGCCACCATCCCGGCGTCGGCGTCCACGGCAGACACCCGCGCGCCCCGCGCCAACGCGGCCAGGGCCGCCGTACCCGTCCCTGTGCCGACGTCGAGGACATACGTCCCGGCCTCGACCTCGGCCGCGTCCAGCAGCCGCTCCACCGGGTGTGCGCAGAGCCGCGCGAAGCTCGCCGCGTAGGCGCGGGCCCGGCCGGCCCACATGGTGCGTTCGGCGGTGTCGAAGGCCTGGCTCGGTTCGGTCATGGGCCGCAGCATGCCTGACGAAACGGCGAGGGCACCCCTCAGGGGTGCCCTCGCCGCTGTTCGTCGTTCCTTACGGCAGGTTGCGCGCCATGACGATGCGCTGGACCTGGTTCGTGCCCTCGTAGATCTGGGTGATCTTCGCGTCGCGCATCATGCGCTCGACCGGGTAGTCGCGGGTGTAGCCGTAGCCGCCGAGGAGCTGGACGGCGTCGACCGTCACCTCCATCGCCACGTCCGAGGCGAAGCACTTGGCCGCCGCGCCCTGGAAGGTGAGGTTCTTGTCGCCGCGCTCCGACGCGGCCGCGGCCTGGTAGGTCAGGGCGCGGGCGGCCTCGATCTTCATGGCCATGTCGGCGAGCATGAACTGGATGCCCTGGAAGTCGGCGATCGGCTTGCCGAACTGCTTGCGCTCCTTGACGTAGCCCTTGGCGTAGTCGAGGGCGCCCTGGGCGATGCCGAGAGCCTGGGCCGCGATGGTGATGCGGGTGTGGTCCAGGGTCTTCATCGCGGTGGCGAAGCCGGTGCCCTCGGCGCCGATCATGCGGTCGGCCGGGATGCGGACGTTGTCGAGGTAGACCTCGCGGGTCGGGGAGCCCTTGATGCCGAGCTTCTTCTCCGGGGCGCCGAAGGAGACGCCCTCGTCGGACTTCTCGACGACGAACGCGCTGATGCCCTTGGAGCGCTTCTCGGGGTCCGTCACCGCCATCACCGTGTAGTACTCGCTGACGCCCGCGTTGGTGATCCAGCGCTTCACGCCGTTGAGGACGTAGTGGTCGCCGTCGCGGACCGCCTTCGTCTTCATGCCGGCCGCGTCGGAGCCCGCGTCCGGCTCGGAGAGGGCGTACGAGAACATCGCGTCGCCCTTGGCGAGCGGGGTCATGTACTTCTTCTTCAGGTCCTCGGAGCCCGAGAGGATCACCGGGAGCGAGCCCAGCTTGTTCACCGCGGGGATGAGGGAGGAGGACGCACACACGCGTGCCACCTCCTCGATCACGATCACCGTGGCCAGCGCGTCCGCGCCGGTGCCGCCGTACTCCTCGGGTACGTGGACGGCGTGCAGGTCGTTCGCCACCAGGGCGTCGAGGGCCTCCTGCGGGAAGCGGGACTCCTCGTCCACCGCTGCGGCGTACGGCGCGATCTTCGCCTCGGCCAGGGAGCGGATCGCGTCGCGGAGCATGTCGTGCTCCTCTGACGGGCGGTACAGGTCGAAGTCAGCCGATCCGGCCAAGGTCTCTCACGCTCCAAGGACGCTGTGATGACGGTGCTCATCATGATGACGGTGCTAATTACCGTTAAGTAACCCAAATTTTAGGGGCCCGCCCACGGGAGTGATACGTGAGCTTGGCGACAGGGGGAAAGGTGCCCGGTGAGAGCGCCGGTTATGCTCGGGCGCGCATCGCCCCCGTACCCCTTCTGGAGCACTCATGGCCCTCAAGATCACCGTGATCGGCACCGGCTATCTCGGCGCCACGCACGCCGCGGCCATGGCCGAGCTGGGCTACGAGGTGCTCGGTCTGGACGTCGTCCCCGAGAAGATCGAGATGCTCCAGCGGGGTGAGGTCCCGATGTACGAACCGGGGCTGGAAGAGCTGCTGCGCAAGCATGTCGCCGGGATCGAGGGTTCCACCGGGCGGCTGCGCTTCACCATGGACTGGGCCGAGGTCGCGGAGTTCGGCGACGTCCACTTCATGTGCACGAACACCCCGCAGAAGCACGGCGAGTACGCCTGCGACATGTCGTACGTCGACCGGGCCTTCGAGCTGCTCGCCCCGCACCTGACCCGGCCCGCGCTCGTCGTGGGCAAGTCCACCGTGCCCGTCGGATCCGCCGACCGGCTGGCCGCCTACCTCGCCGAGCACGCGCCCGCCGGCGAGGACGCCGAGCTGGCCTGGAACCCGGAGTTCCTGAGGGAGGGCTTCGCCGTCCAGGACACGCTCCACCCGGACCGGATCGTGGTCGGCGTACGGAGCGAGCGGGCCGAGAAGCTGCTGCGCGAGGTGTACGCGACGCCGGTCGAGGCCGGGTCGCCGTTCGTCGTGACCGACTTCCCGACCGCCGAGCTGGTGAAGACGGCCGCGAACTCCTTCCTCGCCACGAAGATCTCCTTCATCAACGCGATGGCCGAGGTCTGCGAGGCCGGGAACGGCGATGTCGTGAAGCTGGCCGAGGCGATCGGGCACGACGAGCGGATCGGCAAGAAGTTCCTGCGGGCGGGTATCGGCTTCGGTGGCGGGTGTCTGCCCAAGGACATCCGGGCGTTCATGGCGCGCGCCGGTGAGCTGGGCGCCGACCAGGCGCTGACCTTCCTGCGCGAGATCGACTCCATCAACATGCGGCGCCGCGGGGCGATGGTGGAGATGACGCGCGAGGCGCTCGGCGGCGGGTCCTTCCTGGGCAAGCGGGTCGCCGTGCTCGGCGCGACCTTCAAGCCGGACTCCGACGACGTCCGCGACTCCCCCGCGCTGAACGTCGCCGGGCAGATCCACCTCCAGGGCGGCCAGGTCACCGTCTACGACCCGAAGGGCATGCCCAACGCGCTACGGCTCTTCCCGACGCTCGGGTACGCCGACACCGCCGTGGAGGCCGTGCGCGGCGCCGATGTCGTCCTGCACCTGACGGAGTGGCGGGAGTTCCGCGAGCTGGACCCGGCCGAGCTCGGTGAAGGCACGCGGGCCCGGCTCATTCTGGACGGGCGGAATGCGCTCGATCCGGAGCTTTGGCGGCGGGCCGGGTGGACTTACCGGGCGATGGGTCGGCCTACCGCATAACAGGCCCCGGAGTGGGGGCTTCTGAATTACGGCATGGCGCGGCCTCCCGGAATTCCGGGAGGCCGCGCCATGCCGTACCACCCAGGCTGGGCTTGGGCCCTGAGGCTGTACGGCCGCGCGCGCTCGCTCTGGCATATGCCACCTCAGGGAATCCTCGGACCGCGTTCGCATTCAATTCGAGTAATGTGTGGGAATCGCTCTGCCTCCTGCGCGCTTTCTTCACAGTCGCATTGCGCGGAATAGCGTCGATGTCGCCCGGTCTCACAGTCGGGTCACACCCGAAAGAGAGCTAGGCAACAAGCGGTTAACTGGACCGTAGTCACGGGGAATCCGCACTCCACTGCACTGAGTCGCGTTCGCCGCATTCCGCGGTCGGATTGACCTGAGCATGCCAGGAGTGTCTCATCATGCCCCTTTTCCGCCGGGCGGAGTGGCCGAGAGATCACCGCGACGAGCTGGTCGCGGGCGCGCTGGTCGGAGCCGTGGTGATCGTGCTCGGCTACGCGTCGGGCATCGGTGCCCCCACGGCCTCCGGTGAGGCCGCCGCTCCCGTCGCCACGCCCCCCGCAGCCACGGCACCGCCGGCCGCCGCATCCGCTCCGGCCGACTCGACGCCGGGCGGTTCGCAGGCCCAAGTCCCGGGCGACACAGGGGTGTTCCCGGTGTCCGACGGGACCGGCGCGGGCACCGGGATCGGCACGGGCACCGGCTCCGGCCACGACCACGGCACCTCGCCCACCTATGGGCCGACGCCCACTCCCACCTCCCCCACCTCGCCCACCCCCTCCCCGTCCGGTTCCCCGACCGCGACGCCGCCCGCCGACAGCGACAGCTGCGCGGACGGTGAGGTGCGCCTCGTGCGACCGCTCCTCACCGGGCTCACCCAGTCCCTCTTCGGCGTCCTCGACGGCGCGGACGCCGAAGAGCCCACCACCCAGCCCTCGCCGTGCGTCGGACTCGCCCCGCTCGACGGTCTGCTGGGCGCCACCGCGTCGCCGTCGCCGTCCGCGTCACCGTCGTCGGAGGCCACCCCGTGACGACCCTCCGCCGCACTCTCCTGCTCCTGCTCTCCGCCGCCCTCCTCGGACTCCTGTCCGCGTCCCCCGCCGCCGCCCACACCGAACTGGTCAGCTCCACGCCGAAGGACGGCACCCGGGCGGCGAAGGCTCCCGCCGACCTCACCCTCGTCTTCGACGAGCCCGTCGACCTGGCCGACGTACGCGTCATGACCATGGACGGCGACCGGCTCCCCGTGTCCCGGACACCGGGCAAGAGCAGTGCCACGGTCCGCGTCGCGCTCCCCCACGCGACCGGGGGCACCCTCGCCGTCACCTGGTCCGTGATCGACGAGGAGGACGGTCACGCCTCCTCCGGCCGGCTCACCTTCGGCATCGGCGCGCAGGCCGCGCAGGGCACCCAGAACCGCGGCGGCGAGGCCACGGCCGCTCTCGCACCATCCCCCTCGGTGCGCAGGGGCCTCGTCGCCGCTCGCTGGACGGGTTATCTGTCGCTGGCCCTGTTCGTGGGCGGCCTCGCCTTCGTCGCGCTGCTGTGGCCGCGCGGCGCCGGCGAGCCGCGGGCACGGGTGCTGCTCGGACTGGCCTGGACGTGCGGGCTGCTGTCGACCGTCGCGAGCCTCGGGTTGCAGGGCGCGTACACCGCGCTCGGCGGCCTGCGGGACGCACTGCGCCCGGCGACGTACGCCGACGTCCTCACCACCGAGGCCGGTCTCGCGCTCGCCGCCCGGGGCCTGTTGTGGGTGCTCGCGGCCGTGGTGCTGGCGGCTCTGTTGCAGGGCGGTGCGCGTACGGCGCGTTCGCCCGGCTGGCGGGTGGGGGCCGGTGCGGTGGCCCTCGGGCTGCTGCGGGCGACCGGCATGGCGGGCCACAACTCGGAGGGCACCGAAGCAAGTTGGGGCGCCGTCGCCGACCTCGTCCACCTGCTCGGCGTCTCCCTCTGGATCGGCGGGCTCGTCATGCTCACGGTGGCCGTGCTGCCGCGCCGCGAGCCGGGCGAACTGGCCACCGTGGTGCCCGGCTACTCAAGACTGGCCGCCGTGAGCGTGACGGCGATCGTCGCCGCCGGCCTGGTGCTCGCCTGGCAGATCGTGGGGTCCTACGACGCCCTGCTGCACACCTCGTACGGGCATCTGCTGCTGCTCAAGACGGGCGTCCTCGCCGTCGTCCTGGCCGCCGCCTGGTGCAGCCGCCAGTGGACGCGGACGCGCCTCGATCTCGCCGTGCTGCTGCGCGGCGACGCCGCCACCGTGCGGCCCTTCGGTTTCTCGGTCGCGGCGGAGACGGGGCTCGTCCTCGTCGTGCTCGTCGTGACGAGTCTGCTGGTCACGGCCGATCCCGGCCGCTGAACTCCCCCATGGAACAAAGGAGTTGCTTTGAAACGCACCGAAGAAACCGGTGACCGGCGGCGCCGGTCACCGTTCGGCAACCGGGCCCTGCTGGTCGCCGGGCTCGGCGCGGCCCTCGCGGCCGTGCTCAGCCTGGGGCTGTTGCAGGCGGCTGCGGGCAGCGCCAAGACCTCGGACACGGCGGCAGCGGGCGCGGCTCAGGCGCCCGCAGCCGCCGCGGCCGAGGTGCAGCCCGCGGCGGCTGCCACGCCGGACTACCAGGTCGACATCATGAGCTACGAGTTCGGCGACGGTAAGCAACTCGTCGTCAAGGTCGGCCAGACCGTCCAGTGGACCAACCACGACAGCGCGCCGCACACGGTCACCACGACCAGCGCCCCGGTGAAGTTCGACTCCGGCACCCTGAACCAGGGCGACTCGTGGTCGTACACGTTCACCAAGGCCGGGACGTACGAGTACTACTGCGCCGTGCACCCGGACATGGTGTCCTCGGTGAAGGTGGTCGCGGACGACGGTGGCGGCACGGGCGGCGGTCCCACCGGCATGCCCATGCCCACCGACACGGCGACCGCCACCCCCACCGCCACCCCGACCGGGTCCGACGGTGGCACCACGCAGTGCAGCAGCGTCCAGGACGTACTGCTGCCGATCCTCCAGCACATCAACACCGCGCACCTGGAACGGTCTCCGGGCGAGCAGGTGCAGGACGCGCTGGCGCTCGACTCGTACATCAAGATGCACACGGTGTGGATCGAGACCATCCTCAAGCCCGTCACCGACGGCGGGGGCACGATCCTCGACAACACGCTCAGCGTGCTGCTCAACCACATCAACAAGGCGCATCTGGAGGAGTCGCTCGGACAGCAGGTCACCGATCTGCTCGACGTCGACAGCTACGTGAAGATGCACACGGTCTGGGCCGAGCAACTGCTCACGCCCACCACGGACTTCGTCACCGGCAGCTGCTGACGCGGTCCGCGACGAGACAAGGACGCCGGTCCGGCCGAGGCTCAGTCGGCCGGACCGGCGCCCGCCCATTCTCCACACGTTCACCTCCTCTCCGGAACCGCTTTCCAAGGAGACCTGGATGACAACCGTCACTCTCCCCACCGTCCCGCCCCCACCGGAGTCGCATACCGGGACGCGTCGCCTGCCCCTGCCCGGCGACTACCCGGTGGCGCCCGGCCGCTCACTCGTCGAACTCACCGCCTGGTACGGCCCGTTGCCCACCCTGCGCCGCCGCGTCGCCCTCGCCGCCGCATCCCTCACCGTGCCGGACTCCTCCGAACACCCCTTGTTCCGCTTCGAGTTCGACGATCCACGCCTCACGGCCCGGCTCACCTCCGAACAGGTGGAGTCCTTCGCCGGAGGCCGCCGACTACAGCTGACCGGCGACCTCGACATCGACGGGACCGCCTTCCCCGTCCTCCTCCGGCTCCGCGTCGTCGAGCACGCGGACGACCGGCTGCTCGTGGTGGGTACGGCCACGCTGCCGTACCGGCTGCTGCGACGTGCCACGGGATTCCGGGCCGGCCGCCCCGCCACCCGGCTGCGGCTGCTGGTCGCCGCGGAGTTCGCGTGAGGGCGGCCGGGCGGGCGGCGCTCGGTGCCGTACTCGCCCTCCTCGGCCTGTCGGCTCTGCTCGTGCTGCCCGCCGGGCAGGCGTCGGCCGCGTCGTACCACGTGCTGATGAAGGGGTACGCCTTCTCGCCCGCGGCCCTGACGATCACGGCCGGCACGACGGTGACCTGGACCAACGAGGACACCGCCCCGCACGACGTGAAGACCACCTCGGGTCCGGTCGCGATCCACTCCCCCATGCTCAGCAAGGGCCAGAGCTGGAGCTTCACGTTCACGACGGCCGGATCATACGGCTATGTCTGCACCGTCCACCCGGACATGACGGCCCAGATGGTCGTGAAGGCGGCGGCACCGGCGACCTCCGCGGCCCCCACGGCACACGAGCACAGCGGCTCGTCGTCCGGGTCGGGGCAGCGGCACTCGACCGTGCCGAGCCGGACCGTCGCGGCGAGGACGCCCGCGCACACCTCGTCCCCGTCCCACGCGATGTCGATGCCGGCCTCGCCGGCCTCCACCGCCGCGGCGGCGGCACCGGCGCCCACGACGGCCGCACCGCAGGCCGGGCAGGTCCAGCAGGCCGCGTCGACGTCCCGTCCGCTGGATCCGCTGCTGGTGCTGGCCGGGCTGGTCGCGGGAGTCGCCGTGCTGTGTCTGCTGCTGGTGGGGTCACGGGCCGCACAGGCGGACGGGGGCGAGGCGAAGAGCTAGGACGCCTCTCCGGCCTGCCGGGCGCGGTACGTCCGCATCTTCGCGCGCGCCCCGCACACCGCCATCGAGCACCAGCGGCCCCGGCCCGCCGGGCTGCGGTCGTAGTAGGCCCAGTGGCAGGTCGGGGCCTCGCAGGCCTTGAGGCGGGGCCAGGTGCCTTCGGCGAGGGACCGGGCGATGGCTGACGCGACGCGGGAGAGCAGGGGGTCGCCGTCTGCCGGCCTGATGTGCGCGGAGCCGTCGTGCGGGTCGATCGCCACCAACAGCGGTGCCCGCACGAGGAGTTCGCCGAGTGGTGTGGTCTCGCGGTGCGGGGGGTGGCCCGCGTGGGCGAGCAGGGTCACCCGCAGCGATTCGCGCAGTTCGCGCGCCGACTCCGTCTCCCCCTCCGCGAGTCCGAAGCGTGCGCGGCCGTCCACGGTGTCGAGTTCGTCGGTGCCCGCCTCGATGTCCAGCGTGTTGACCAGGGCCTCGATCAGGGCCAGGTCGCCGGGCGCGGGAACTCTCTCACTCATGCTTGCGACGTTACCTCCAATGCGGGAGCATGAGGTAACCGTTACCGGCTAATGCCTCCTGTGGGTAACCAGAAGGAGTCCGTCATGACCGAACTCACCCGCACCCCCACCCCCATCGCCGAGCTGGGTGCCGTCGTCCTGGACTGTCCCGATCCGCGCGCGCTCGCCGGCTTCTACGCCGGGATCCTGGGCGGCACCGTCGAGGACGAGGACGGCGGTGACTGGGTGGACCTGAAGCTGCCGGGCGGGCGGACGCTCGCGTTCCAGCAGGCGCCGGGGCACGTACCGCCGAAGTGGCCCGCGCCCGGCGACTCCCAGCAGTTCCACCTCGACCTGACCGTCACGGACCTGGACGCGGCCGAGAAGGGCGTTCTGGCGCTGGGCGCGAGGCCGCTGGACACCGAGAACCGCTCGCGCGCGTGGCGTGTGTACGCGGACCCGGCGGGGCACCCGTTCTGCCTCTGCGCCTGCTGACACCGCCGACGACGACATCGCCGACACCAGGGAGATCACCATGTCCGCCGTGGCACGTTTCCGTTCCACCGTGCTCGACTGCCCCGACCCGCTCGCGCTCGCCGAGTTCTACGCCGGGATCCTCGGCGGCACACCCCATGTCGCCCATGACGAGTGGGTCGTACTCGACATCCCGGACGGGCCGCGGCTGGCCTTCCAGCGGGTGACGGACTACACGCCACCCCAGTGGCCGCGCGCTGACCGGCCGCAGCAGCTCCATCTCGACTTCGACTCCGGGGCGACCTGGGAGGAACTGGAGGTCGCGGAGGCGAAGGCGTTGGCGCTCGGCGCGCGGCCGTTGCACCAGGAGGACAAGGAGAACTTCCGGGTGTACGCCGATCCGGCAGGGCATCCCTTCTGCCTCTGCCGGATCGACCACCCGTAGTACCCGTAGCCCGCCGGGGTGTTACCCGTCCAGCTCGGCGATCTTCGCCGTCGACGGCTCGCGGCGCTGCTGGGCGGCGCGGGCCGTGAAGTCGGCGCTGCGCAGGGCGCGTTGGACGTTGCCCCAGCTGAGCAGGGCGAGGTCGGGCTCGGACCAGCCGCGGTGCAGGAGCTCGGCGATGAGGTTCGGGTAGCAGGAGGCGTCGGCGAGGTCCTGCGGGTGGGCCGTGCCGGCGTCGTACGTGCCGGACAGGGCGACGCACTCGCGGCCCGCGACTTCGTGGACGTGGTCGAGGTGGTCGGCGACGTCCCGGACGGACGGGCCGGTCTGTTCGGCGGTGAGCGGCACCATGCACAGGCCCTTGGCGGCGCCGACCGCGGCGAGGAGTTCGTCGGAGAGGTTGGCCGGGTGCGGGCGCAGGGTGCGGGCGGCGGAGCGGGTGAACAGCACCGGCGCCTTGGAGACCGCGAGCGTGCGGCGGATCGTGCCGTCGGAGGCGCCGGAGAGGTCGGCGAGCACGCCGAGGCGGTTCATCTCGCGGACGACCTCCTCGCCGAACCGGGTCAGCCCGGCCTCGCTCGCCCAGGACACCCCGGACAGCGTGAGGACCCGTAGACCCAGCGCGTGCAGGGAGCGCAGGATGCCCAGGGAGTCGCCGAGCGCGGCGGCTCCGGCGGGGCCCAGCAGCACGGCGATACGGCCGCAGTGGCGCACGTCGGTGGTCTCGCCGGCGGTGTACGCCAGGCGCAGGCCCTCGGGGTGGGCGCGGACCACCGTGTTCACGAGGTCGAGCTGCTCCAGGGTGGCGCCGACCGCCCGGTCGCCGTCGAGGCCCTCGGGCAGGTGCAGCGACCAGAACAGCGCGCCGACGTGCCCCTCGCGCAGCCGTGGCACATCGGTGTCCACCGAACTCTCCCCCAGCTCCAGGTCGAACCACGGCAGGTGCCGCAGCGCCCACGGCAGCCCGCTGTAGCCGTCCGCGACCGGGTGCGCGGCGAGGATGGCGTGCGCGCGCTCCAGCGGGGCGGCGGCGGGGTCGGAGACGGGGTCGTACGGTTCCGCGGTGTCCGGCGGGAAGACCCCGGCGGGAAAGGGCTCGTGGACCAAGTCGTCGAGCTCGCCGACCTCGGTCGTCGCGTGCAGTTGGTCCTGGAGGTCGGCCATGGCGGGCTCCGTACGTCGTTACGGCAGTACGGTCACCGTCGCACGCCCGCAAGGGGGCCACCTGGTGAGCGGGGCGTTCGGGGTACGGCGCGGGAGTGGGCGCTCCCGCGCCGCGCCGGTCAGCCGTCGAGCGACTCGATCGTCGCGTTCGACGGGCCCCGCGTCGCCCGGGTCTCCCGTGCCACGTCCTCCGCCGCGCCCAGCACCCGTACCGCGTTCTGCCAGGTCAGCTTGGCCAGGTCGGTCTTCGACCAGCCGCGGTCCAGCAGTTCGGCGACGAGGTTCGGGTAGCCGGAGACGTCGTTCAGGCCGTCGGGGGTGAAGGCCGTGCCGTCGTAGTCGCCGCCGATGCCGAGGTGGTCGACGCCCGCGGTCTCGCGCATGTGGTCGAGGTGGTCGGCGACGGTGGAGACGGTCGCGACCGGGCGCGGGTGGAGTTCCTCGAAGGCGCGGTGCACCTTCATGGCCTCCTCCGTGGTCTCCAGGTGGTGCAGACCGTGCGCGCGCATGTTGTCGTCGGCCGCGGCCGTCCAGTCCACGGCGGCCTGGAGCACGAACTTCGGCACGAACGTCACCATCGCCATGCCGCCGTTGGCGGGCAGCCGCTCCAGCACGTCGTCCGGGATGTTGCGCGGGTGGTCGCAGACCGCCCTCGACGAGGAGTGGGAGAAGATCACCGGGGCGGTCGAGGTGTCCAGCGCGTCGCGCATCGTCGTCGCCGCCACGTGCGAGAGGTCGACGAGCATGCCCTCGCGGTTCATCTCCCGCACGACCTCACGGCCGAACGCCGACAGTCCGCCCACGCCCGGTTCGTCCGTCGCCGAGTCCGCCCACGCCACGTTGTCGTTGTGGGTGAGGGTCATGTAGCGGACGCCGAGGGCGTACAACCCCCGTAGCGTGCCGAGGGAGTTGGCGATCGAGTGCCCGCCCTCCGCCCCCATCAACGAGGCGATACGGCCTTCCCCGCGCGCCGACTCCATGTCCGCGGCGGTCAGCGCGGGCGCCAGGTCCCGCGGGTAGCGGGCGAGCAACTGCCGTACGCAGTCGATCTGTTCGAGCGTCGTCGGCACCGGGTCGGGCAGGTCCGAGCGCACGTACACCGACCAGTACTGCGCGCCGACGCCGCCCTCGCGCAGGCGCGGGATGTCGGTGTGCAGATGGGCGTTCTGGTGGACGGCGATGTCGCGGGCGTCGAGGTCGTAGTCGACCTGCGTGCGCAGGGCCCAGGGCAGGTCGTTGTGCCCGTCGACGACCGGGAACTCACGCAGGAGTTCCCGCGCCTCGTCGAGTGAGGTCATCCCCGTCACTTCCCGAAGCCGAAGCCGCTGCCGGAACCCTCGGCCTTGGCGCGCAGGCGCTTGCCCTTCTCGGTGGCCTGGTCGTTCAGCTCCTGCTGGAACTCCCGCATGCGGACAAGGAGTTCCTCGTCGTGGGTGGCCAGGATGCGGGCGGCGAGCAGGCCCGCGTTGCGCGCGCCGGCGACCGAGACGGTGGCGACGGGGACACCGGCCGGCATCTGCACGATGGAGAGCAACGAGTCCATGCCGTCCAGGTACTTGAGCGGCACGGGGACGCCGATCACCGGCAGCGGGCTCACCGAAGCGAGCATGCCGGGGAGGTGGGCGGCGCCGCCCGCGCCCGCGATGATCACCTTGAGGCCGCGGCCGTCGGCCCGCTCGCCGTACGTGATCATCTCGCGGGGCATGCGGTGCGCGGAGAGGACGTCGACCTCGTACGCGATCTCGAACTCGTCGAGGGCCTTCGCGGCGGCCTCCATGACGGACCAGTCGGAGTCCGACCCCATGACGATTCCTACGACGGGTCCTGCGACGGAGCTCATTCGGTGATCGTGCCTCTCAGATAGCCGGCTGCGTGACGAGCGCGCTCGAGGACGTCGTCCAGGTCGTCGCCGTAGGTGTTGACGTGGCCCACCTTGCGGCCGGGCTTCACGTCCTTGCCGTACATGTGGATCTTCAGCTGGGGGTCCCGGGCCATGCAGTGCAGGTACGCGGAGTACATGTCCGGGTAGTCGCCGCCGAGAACGTTACACATGACCGTCCATGTGCTCCGGGCGCGCGGATCGCCCAGCGGGAGGTCGAGGACCGCGCGGACGTGGTTCGCGAACTGGCTGGTGATCGCGCCGTCCTGGGTCCAGTGACCGGAGTTGTGCGGGCGCATCGCGAGTTCGTTGACGAGGATGCGGCCGTCGCGGGTCTGGAACAGTTCGACGGCGAGGTGGCCGACGACACCGAGTTCCTTGGCGATGCGCAGCGCCATCTCCTCGGCGCGCAGCGCGAGGGACTCGTCCAGGTCGGGGGCGGGCGCGATGACCGTGTCGCAGACGCCGCCCACCTGCTGGGACTCGACGACCGGGTAGGCGACTGCCTGGCCGTGCGGGGAACGTACGACGTTCGCCGCCAGCTCCCGCACGAAGTCGACCTTCTCCTCGGCGAGGACGGGGACGCCGGCGCGGAAGGGGTCGGCGGCCTCCTCCGCGGAGTCGACGACCCAGACGCCCTTGCCGTCGTAGCCGCCGCGGACGGTCTTGAGGACGACGGGGAAGCCGTCCCCCTCGGCCGCGAACGCGACGACGTCCACCGGGTCGCTCACGAGGCGGTGCCGCGGGCACGGCACCCCGATCTCCATGAGCTTCGCGCGCATCACACCCTTGTCCTGGGCGTGAACGAGCGCGTCCGGGCCGGGGCGCACGGGGATGCCGTCCGCCTCCAGAGCGCGCAGATGCTCGGTGGGTACGTGTTCGTGATCGAAGGTGATCACATCGCACCCCCGCGCGAAGTCACGCAGCGTGTCGAGGTCGCGGTAGTCGCCGATGACGACATCGCCGACGACCTGCGCCGCGGAATCCTGGGGGGTGTCACTGAGGAGCTTGAATTTGATGCCGAGCGGGATGCCCGCCTCGTGTGTCATACGAGCGAGCTGCCCCCCGCCGACCATGCCGACTACCGGGAACGTCACTCCCCCAGGGTATCGGTCACGCCACGGCGGCCTGATTTCCGTACCTCTTACCGTTCTTTTCCGGGTCTCTTCCCGACCTGTGAGCGGCTTCACGGGCGCCGGGGGAAAGCGGTGGTTAGCATGGCTGGGTCCAGAATCCGAGAAGACGGGGGCCTGCACAACCATGGAACGTGGTTCCGAAGGGCCTTTGAAACGGCTCGCCCGCGAGGTCGCCAAGTTCGGCGCGGTGGGCGTGGTGGGCACCGTGGTGAACTTCGCGGTCTCCAACCTGCTGTGGCATCTGACCAGCCTCCAAGCCGTGCGTGCCAACGTGATCGCGACGATCGTCGCCATCGCGTGCAACTACGTCGGCTTCCGGTACTTCACCTACCGTGACCGCGACAAGACCGCCCGCACCAAGGAACTCAGCCTGTTCCTGGCGTTCAGCCTCGTCGGCCTGGTGATCGAGAACGGCATCCTGTTCGCGGCGATCTACGGCTTCGGCTGGGACAGCTCGCTCCAGCGCAACGTCTTCAAGGTGCTCGGCATCGGCATCGCGACGCTGTTCCGCTTCTGGTCGTACCGCAGCTGGGTGTTCAAGGCGCTGCCGGTGGAGGACGAGGCGGAGTCATCCGGGGAAACGGCCGCATCCGGAGAAACGGTGGCGAAGGCGGAGGCCTTCATCGAGCCCCAGCGTGAGCCGCAGCCCCGCCCCAAGCAGCACGTGAGCTGAATCACCCACTCACTCCCCTGTGGGCCGGTCCTAGCGGACCGTGGGCTCGTTCTCGTCCACCGGCGACCGCTTGGCCGGCGGCGTGCGCGACAGGAACAGCCCGAACACCGGCGGCTGCGCCTGCAACATCTCCAGCCGCCCGCCGTCCGCCTCCGCGAGGTCCCGCGCGACCGCCAGCCCGATCCCCGTCGAGTTGCGGCCACTGATCGTGCGCTCGAAGATCCGGGCGCCGAGGTCGGTGGGAACACCGGGCCCCTCGTCCGTGACCTCTACGACGGCCTGGTTGCCGGTGACGCGGGTGCGCAGGGCGACCGTGCCGCCGCCGTGCATCAGGGAGTTCTCGATCAGCGCGGCCAGCACCTGCGCGACGGCGCCCGGGGTGCCGACGGCCTGGAGATGCCGCTTGCCGGAGCTGACGATCGCGCGCCCCCCGCTGCGGTAGGCGGGGCGCCACTCGGCGAGCTGCTGCTGGATGACCTCGTCGAGGTCGAAGGAGACGGCGGATCCGGTACGAGGGTCACGCGCGTTCGTCAGCAGCCGCTCCACGACGTCCGTGAGCCGCTCGACCTGTGTCAGCGCGATGGTCGCCTCCTCCTTCACCGTGTCCGGGTCGTCGGTGAGGGTGATCTCCTCCAGCCGCATGGACAGCGCGGTCAGCGGCGTACGCAACTGGTGCGAGGCGTCGGCGGCGAGCCTGCGCTCGGCGGTGAGCATGCGGGCGATGCGCTCGGCGGAGGAGTCGAGGACGTCGGCGACCCGGTCCAGCTCCGGCACGCTGTACCGCTTGTGCCGGGGCCGCGGGTCACCGGAACCGAGCCGCTCGGCGGTCTCCGCGAGGTCGGTGAGCGGCGAGGCGAGCCGGTTGGCCTGCCGTACGGCGAGCAGCACGGCGGCGACCACGGCGAGCAGGGCGACGGCGCCGATGATCAGCAGCGTCCGCCCCACCTCACGGGTGACGGTCGAGCGCGGCTCCTCCACGGTGACCGTCTCGCCCTCCTCGCCCTTGGCGGTGGAGCGGATGACGTCACCGGTCGGCTTGGTGCCGACCTCGATCACCGGGTCGCCCGGGATGCGGATCACGGCGTAGCGGTCCTCCGTGACCTGCGTACGCAGCACCTCGGAGTCGACGATCTCCGCGCCCAGTATCCGGCTGTCCACGATGCTGGCCAGCCGCAGCGCCTCGGAATCCACGCGTTCCTGGGCGCTGTTGCTGATGGTCCGCGTCTCGACGATGACTAGGGACACACCGAACACGGCGATCACCACGAGCACGACGGCGAGGGTGGATTGAATAAGACGACGACGCACGGGGGCCCTCCGGGCGGTGACTTTTTGAGAACCGGTTCGGGCAGCGCCCTCAGGGGCGCGGGGAACTGCGCGACCAGCCACAGCCGGCCCGCACCCGCGCACCCACCCAGGCCCCCACGGCGATGTCGCGCGTAGACCGACCTAGCTCTTCTCGAACCGGAACCCGACACCCCGCACCGTGGCGATGTACCGAGGGTTGGCCGCATCGTCACCGAGCTTCTTCCGCAGCCAGGAGATGTGCATGTCGAGGGTCTTGGTGGACGACCACCACGTCGTGTCCCACACCTCGCGCATCAACTGGTCCCGGGTGACGACCCGCCCGGCGTCCCGCACGAGAACCCGCAGCAGGTCGAACTCCTTGGCGGTGAGCTGGAGTTCCTCGTCGCCCATCCACGCACGGTGGGACTCGACGTCGATACGGACGCCGTGCGTGGCGGGCGGCTGCGCGGGCTCGGCCGCGCCGCGCCGGAGCAGGGCCCGGACGCGGGCGAGCAGTTCGGCGAGCCGGAAGGGTTTGGTGACGTAGTCGTCGGCGCCCGCGTCGAGGCCGACGACGGTGTCCACCTCGTCGGCGCGCGCGGTCAGGATGAGGATCGGGACGGTGTGGCCCTCGGCGCGCAGTCGGCGGGCCACTTCGAGGCCGTCCATGCCGGGCAGGCCCAGGTCCAGGACACACAGGTCGATGCCGCCCTGGATGCCGGCGTCGAGCGCTGTCGGTCCGTCCTCGCGCACCTCGACCTCGTAACCTTCCCGTCGCAAAGCGCGGGCCAGCGGCTCCGAAATGGACGCGTCGTCCTCGGCGAGCAGTACACGGGTCATGAGGTGATGGTAGTCCGCCTCGGACAGCGGTCGAGGTGTGATCGCCACGAGCGATTCTTACCTTGGGGCAAGTCGGATTCACTCGCGTGGGGAATCCGGTCCGAACCTGCGCCTGTGGGATGCCATCCTTGTAAACACCTTGGAAAGGTCGGTCGCGGTTCCACTTCTTCCTGTGATCGATGTCTCAAGTCCTTCCATATCCGGCAGTGTCCTGCCGTATGGTGACTGGACCGCCTGTAGTGACACCGGGGACCTTTGGCGAGCATTCACAGCTGAAGGTCCCTTTTGCGTGCGGCTCTCCCGACCAGCAAGGATCGACCATGGCGTCCAGCCTGACGAAGGACTCGGTGACTCCGGGCACCCCCGGTTCCGAGAAGACCTTCTTCGGCCACCCCCGCGGACTGGCCACGCTCTTCATGACCGAGATGTGGGAGCGATTCTCCTACTACGGCATGAGGGCCCTGCTTCCCCTGTACCTGGTCGCCCCCGGCGGCCTGCACCTGAGCGCGGCCACCGCTACCGCGATCTACTCGGTGTACCTGTCCCTCGTGTACCTGCTCGCCCTGCCCGGCGGCTGGTTCGCGGACCGGGTCCTCGGCCCCCGTAAAACGGTCGCGGTCGCGGGCGTGATCATCATGCTCGGCCACCTCACCCTCGCCCTCCCCTCCTCGGGCACGTTCTTCGCGGGCCTGGGCCTGGTGGCGATCGGCTCGGGTCTCCTGAAGGCCAACATCTCCACGATGGTCGGCCACCTCTACGAGGGCCCGGACGACCCGCGCCGCGACGGCGGTTTCACGCTCTTCTACATCGGCATCAACGTCGGCGCCTTCGCCGCGCCGCTGGTCATCGGCACCGTCGGTGAGAACGTCAACTGGCACCTCGGCTTCGCGCTCGCCGCGGTCGGCATGGCCATCGGCCTCGCCCAGTACCTGCTCGGCACGCGCCACCTCAGCTCCCGCTCGGACGTCGTCCCCACGCCGCTGTCCGCCGCGGAGAAGACGGCCACCCTGCGCAAGTCCGCGCTGTGGGCCGCCGTCGCCGTCGTCTTCTACGCGATCGTCGGCTTCTCCGGCCACTACACGCTGAACTGGCTGCTGGTCCCGATCACGGTCGCCGGCCTGCTCATCCCCGTCCTGGTCATCGCCCGCATCAAGCGCGACAAGACCCTCGACCGGGCCGACCAGTCGAAGATGTCCGCGTACATCTGGTTCTTCATCGCCGCGGCCGTCTTCTGGATGATCTACGACCAGGGCGGCTCGACGGTGTCCCTGTTCGCCGACTCCTCGGCGAAGAACACCGTGTTCGGCTGGGAGTTCCCGGTCTCCTGGTACCAGTCGGTCAACCCGGTCCTCATCATGGCCCTGGCCCCGGTGTTCGCCTGGGCCTGGCTGGCCCTGGCCCGTCGCGGCAAGGAGCCCAGCACGGCGACCAAGTTCGCGATGGGCCTGGTCCTGATCGGCGCGTCCTTCTTCCTCTTCCTGGCCCCGCTCGCGATCGCCGACGGCGGTCACAAGGCGGCGGCGATGTGGCTCGTGGCGATCTACTTCGTCCAGACGGTCGGCGAGTTGACCCTCTCCCCCGTCGGCCTGTCCGTCACCACGAAGATGGCCCCCGCGAAGTACGCCTCCCAGATGATGGGCGTCTGGTTCCTCGCGGTCACGGCAGGCGACGCCACGACAGGCCTCCTGTCCATCGCCGGCGTCGACCTGAACAAGACGGGCATCGTCACCCTCCAAGCCGTCCTCGCGGTCCTCGCAGGCGCGGCGGTATGGATGTACCGCAAGAAGGTCAAGCAACTCATGGGCAACGTGCACTGACGTCCGCCTACGGCTACGTCGGCTCACCTGAGGGCCGCTGCACCCTTCGTGGTGTGGCGGCCCTTTTCATGTTCCTGACGTTTCCCAGTGACCGTTGGGCCACTCGCTTCTTGGCCAGTGTCGGGCTTCCGCGGACCGAGTAAAGGGCGCTCCCTCCGGTCGCGTCGGCTGCGCCGATTCCGCTGCGCTCCACCCTTGACTCGGTCCGCTCCAGCCCGTTTGAGAAGCGAGCGAGCGGCCCGGAGGAATGGGTGGCCGACCTGTGTATCCCCTTGCCTGTACTGCGTGGCTGGCCGGTGTGAGGGATGCGCGTCCGCGTCTCGCCTGCACGCCGGGCCGGCTCAGCGGCTACCGGCCGGTGGGAGCGGCGCGCTCGCGTCTCGCCAGCACGCCACCTCGGCTCAGCGGCCAACCCTGGGTGGAGGGGGGTGCGGGAAGCCGGGGGTAAAACTAACCACCGTCGCGACCATTGACCGGTTAGGGAAGACCCCAGCCTCCAGAGGTGACCGGGCCCAGGCCCAGGCCCAGGCCCGGGGCCGGGGCCGGGGCCGGGGCCGGGGCCGGGGCCGGGGCGGCGGGGGTAGGTGGGTCCGCGAAGGGTGACACTTTCCCCTCGACTGTCACACTTCTGCGGACCGGGTACCCCGGGAAGGCCCAACCGGCAGATGAGGGAGGACGGCCATTGCCCGCGCCGCCGCCCGGAATCGGCCAGGACTCCTCCCTCTTTGCCCCTCGCCCACCACCACACATCACCCACCACCGCACATCACCCACCACCCGGACCACCTATCACCCGTCGCCCGTTACCTATCGCCCGTGACCCATGCTCGCGAGGTCGGTCCCCGCGCCCCCACCGGCGGGTAGCCGCTAAGCGTGTCCGGCGTGGAGGCGAGTCGCGAGCGCGTCCCCTCGCCTTCCTCACCCCGGCCCGGAGCTTTGATGCATGCCCGTGGCCCACGCCTGCCCAGTGGCCCCGGCCATGAACTCCCCAGCGCTCCTTGCCTCTTACGCAGCAAGTCCCCACCGGCCGACAGCCGCTGAGCCGACCCGGTGTACAGGCGAGACGCCAGCGCGCCCCCGCACACCGGCCCTGAACTCAGTACAGGCAAGGGGATTCGCAGCTGGCCACCCATCCCTCGGGGCCGCCCGCTCGCTTCTCAAACGGGCTGGAGCGGACCGAGTCAAGGGTGCAGCGCAGCGGAATCGGCGCAGCCGACGCGACCGCAGGGAGCGCCCTTTACTCGGGCCGCGGAAGCCCGACACTGACAAAGAAGCGGGCGGCCCAACGGTCACTTGTCTACCGCAGTCGCCTCCGCCCCGGCATGAACGTGAACACCGCCACGCCCAACAGGATCGCCGTACCGGAGACCAGGCCGAGCGCCTTCAGACCGCCGTGGCTGTTCGAGCCGGTCTCCGCCAAGCCCCCCGACGTGGATGTGGACGTTGACGTACCGCCCGATGTCGAGGAGCCGCCCGACGCGCCGCTCGCCTGTTCCGTCGTGTCCAGGGTCAGCGAGACCTCGGACTTCGTGGGCGTGCAAGTCGTCGTCGTGCCAAGGGCGTTGACCGTCAAGACGCCGGGGGACAGTGTCGACGTACCGCTCGCACCCGGCTTGTATGTGCCCGTCAGGTCCGGGATCTCGATCGGGTCGCCGGACTTGATGGCGGCGGAGTTGGTTGGGCCCTCGACGTGGACCGTGCCGCTGTCGGCGCCGCCCAGGACCACCTCCATCGACGGTTTCACCGAGTCCGCCGGGATATCCGCCGGGCTGTCCATCACCGACCCGTTGAACTTCACGGTGAGGTCGTAACTCCCGCCGTCCTTCGTGGCGTTGATCTGTACGGGCGAGGTCGCGTTCTTGTCACCGATCGGCGTCTTGCACGCGTACGGGACGGAGACCTCCTTGCCGGTGAAGTCCGTCTGGCCGGTACCGGTGCCGTCGCTGGCACTCGCCGATGTCGAATCACTGGGCGACGCGGACTCCGAGGCTGATTCCGATGCCGACGCGGAGGACGATGCGGAGGACGACGTCGAGTCCGATGGAGTGGGTGACGTGCTTGATGAACTGCCGCCTCCCGCCGTCACATTGATCGTCGCCGAAGGCGAGACCGTCGCCGTCGGTGCGCACTTCGTGTCCGTCGAGAACGCGTTGACCGTGTACGCGTCCGGTGTCAGCGTCACCGACCCCGCCGTCGTCAACTTCAACGAGCCCTTCATGTCGGACAGGGTCATCGCCGCGCCCTTGGGAATCGCCGGGTTCTCGCGCGGGCCCAGCATCGCGATGTCGGCGGTCTGCGCGCCCCCGGCCTTCAAAGTGCCTGACGGCTGGACCGAGTTGGCGGGCAGGTCGATGATGTCGGGGTTCTTGGACGCGGCCTGGGTGAACTTCCAGACGACGTCGACCGTGTCGCCCACCTTCGCCGTGGCGGGCGCGGTGATCTCGACCTTGGTGGTGCCGTCGACCGGATCGATACCGGCGGGCGGCACGCAGTGGGTGGCGTAGGACACCTCGGCGGCCTGCGCGGTCCCGGCGGTCAGGCCGAGCGCG
>Ga0307510_10002313_pt1 | contig 21542 bp, 17 predicted proteins | sample 12_EM_MG_FD_207224 | JGI IMG/M metagenome (GOLD analysis project Ga0307510, IMG submission 207224) | Populus trichocarpa ectomycorrhiza microbial communities from riparian zone in the Pacific Northwest, United States - 12_EM | ecosystem: Host-associated > Plants > Roots > Unclassified | place... | reverse complement strand
GCCTGAAAACAGAAGCATTCCCTATGCCGTACCTCCGCTGCTTGCCTATGCGGATCTAATAAACGGAAACGACAGCAGGCAATGGGAAGTAGCTGAAAAAATAAAACATACTTATCTGAATGAATAATATTTTTCGCAGCGATCTCGTCCTGGAGATGCTCAATGCCTTTGGAAAGGTCCTAAACCAATTGGACATCGACTTTTTCCTGGTAGGAGCACTGGCGAGAGACATTAGGCTGTGTGCCGATCCGGCTTTTGCCTGGAGAAATTGAGAATCATGCCAGAGAAACATATATCGGGAAGCCACGGCCATTTGTTCTTGACGTACCGGGTTTTAAGGAGGTATTGCCGGATGCAGAACAATTGGTAGTCGAAGGACTTAGCATTAGGGTATGCTCGCTCGAAGGAATCGTGCTGCTAAAGATCATTGCCAATGCCGATAACCCATCCAGGACAAAGGACATAACCGATATTGAGCACATATTAGAAGTCTATTTTGAGTTAAATTCTGCTGAGATCTTTGAAGGTTTTCCTGATGTGCCTGACCTGTACGATACTACCGATAAAGACTATCTGCGCCTTGTAAGCGCAAGGGTAATTGGCCGCATAATTGGCGGCTTACTCGTCGGCTCTTTCGACCTCAAAAAGCGGGTTTTGGATATCTTAAATGCAAAGGCCGCCGGCAATTACTGGGCTGAGTTGGCTGCTGGTATATCGGAGATATGAATAAAAGCCTTAAAGTTCCGGCTACTTATTTATCCTGCCAGACATTATACTTCTGCAGATCCCACATAATAAAATGACGATATTGAGATTCATATTTTTATCTTTAAGATGTCCGCAGATTCCAGAAGCTGCGGGCATATCTGTCTAAGCGTACTCGGGCAAGCTTAACAAATTGTCGGGCTTGTAGTCGTCAGCAGTCGTTTTTAGGTACTTTCTGCTTTTATGTGTTGCTACAACAATAGCAACTGTAGCCCTATTCACGCTCACATAAAAACTTTCCGTTTCTGCTTCAATAGCCTTTATGGCATCATCTTCACTCATCGACCAGTTTGTGCCGCCTATTGCAGAAATACGTTCGTGGGCATTGTAATGGGTGCCACGTTTTTTTGTACGGGTAACCGTAATCAGATCATCTATTCAAAATGATATTGTGTTTCCTTTAGCCCCCAATTGCCAAAGAAGCCTTTCCAGAATTGACTGACAAGGGCTGTTTTGATCATATTTTCGGGAGTGTAAATTGTTATATAGAGTTTGTCGGTATTCGCTTTAGAAATTTGCCCTTGATCGATCATACTTTGACAGACTCTTTTTCCCTTTTCCTGCGCCGTACTTACTGTTATTTCATTAAGCATGTTGACCGGTGCACAGGTGTTGATCATGTCACTGAATATAAGGATATTGACACTGTCCCATGGGGCATTGTTTTTTTGGGCCTGTTGAATACCACTGAATATCGGGAAGATATCTGTTTTGTTGCTATTGCAAGGGCTTTCGATTAATGCAACCACTTGTTTTACTTCTTCGGAAATCCATTTCCTTTTTTCTGTTTTCCAATTTAACAGAGACTGTTGGAAGGATCGACTTTCTTCGTCGCCTTCAGGGCAGGCAGATCGGAAATAATTGTAGTCGGGGAAGACTCTCGTACTGCCGGTAATAATAAGGTGAGCACTTTGAACCCCTTTTGTCGCTGCAGCATAGGTGTCTCCCAATTTGTTGGTTATCTCCTGTTGTAGCTTGGGCAATCTGCTGGTAAAGCTGACACTATTCGTTTTGTCGATTATGACAACAGCCTGGCATTTGTGAGGAAAGGATGCCAGATCTGGCTTGTCGGTCATGCCGCATCCTTCAATCAGGAAGGCTATCGTCAAAAAATTAAGAAACGATTTCAAATTCAGTTCCATCATAGGTTTGGGTATTTTGATTTTTATTAAAATTATCCGCTATCATTTTTCTCATTTTTACGAAAGGTCTTCTCGTGTATGGACGCGTAGGGGTGAGGGATTCTGTTTTACCCTTTTCGTCCAGCTTATTCAGATATGGTGAGGAATGATCATTGCCTGATATTTTGTAGACTAGCTCTCCTTCGATCTGGTATTTTTCACCTTTGTTCTTTCCGTCCAGATATAGGGCGCGTTCTTTCTCGTATTGAATCTGGTAGAACTCGTTTAGTAGAATTGAATATTCATCCCGTAGCTGTTTAAGTGCTTCTGTTAGAATAGGGATTTCATTTGTAGAAAGTCGCCTTTCTGCTTTCTCCTGTTCTGCTTTTACTGTTGTATGCTCTGATCGAAGTGCTGCAATCTGTTGGTTCTGGATTTTAGTTTCTTTTTTGACGCGCCTGAGTTCGGCAGGGAGGGTGCAATGCCGGAGGATCAATTGTTTCAATGATCCAAATGCAATAGCCAGGCAAATGGCTCCCCCTATGGCAAAGAGCATGCCGCTGAGGATTAATCCGGTCTGGCCATTGGGATTCTCGTCCAGTGATTTTTGGATTGAATCATATTGTGCTTGGAGAGCCTTGAATTCTGGTGAGCTTGGCTCGTGGTTCGGCATTTGGACACTAATCGTCGCCAGCTCTTTTTGTGCTATTTCTGAATCAGAGCGAAACCTTCCCAGGCTGTAGAGCATGAATAAGCCTACTACCGTGATGGTGAACAAAACAATTTTGTATAGTAGCTTCAGCTTGAAGCCGGAAGCCTGAAAGGGTTTTTCCAGCCATCGGTCGATTGTTGGCTTTATCAGAAAGGCAGTAAATGCCAGGCCGAGGGCAAATACAAAACCTTGCCAGCCGTGCATATCAAAGCCCCAGTCTGTAATTTGTTTTGTAATCGAAATATCAGCAATGATAAAAGTTGCTCCGGCGATAAGATAAAATAAGGCAGGTACCCATGGATATTCTGATATGGTTTCCTTAATCTGAGTGGCTAATGCTGTTTCTTTTTCGGTCTTTTTTTGCCGTTGGTGTTCTATTTCGGAGAGCGAAAGGGATAGGTTGTCTGCCAGCCTGCTTTTTTCAATAAAGTTTTCATTATCCGTTGTATTGGCTGTTAAAGCTGTATTTAGCTTTGACTCCGTTTCTGCCAGGGCTTTCTCCTTTAACAGGCGCTGATCCTTCACCCTGTCTAAATGATTGCAATATTCCAGGAACCGTTCAAAACTATCCTTGTCCGGATCTATACGATAGACTCCATTTGTAAAGCCATGGCTGTATATGTAGATGACGTTGTCTGACGGAAGTATAGGCGCTGGCGCCGGATCAACGGTCGGTTCCTGGGAAGGAACGTCAGTGGCGGCTTCGTCCGGTTTTTTCCGGTTGAACAAAGACAGAACATTGTTTAGGATTTGCATAGATGTATGTTTATGCCAATTTTTTCATGGGTACGCCATTGGCGAGCTGTCTGCTTTCGAAAGCCAGTTTGTATTCGCTGGCGAAGACTTTTATTTTGTACTCTTCTTCTCCGTTGAGCTCCTCCAGGGCGGCATCGGTTGACTCCAGATCCTTTTGCAAGGTTTGCAATTCCAGCTTTTTCTTTTTACGCTCCTTCTTTTGCCGAAAATATTGAAAACTACGGGCTAGTTCTTTCCTGGATCGAAATAGGGTATTGATCAGTCCCTTACCGCCTAGTAAAAAGAGCATGAAAAAGAGAGGAACTGCTACAATGGTAAATTCGATGGGATAGAATCGTGCTGGTAAGGTGGCAATAAAGAGAGAAACGATCAAAGGCACGCCAATTTCTTCCAGGTAGATTTTCCATTTCTCCCTTTTTTCCGCTGGCGCTATTTCTTCTGTCAGGGACTGCGCAGCATTGTACATGACACTACGCCCTATAAAGACGCTAAAAAGCCCGAATAGATATAGTCCAAGGAAGATGGGTACAGATTGGATTGCAGGAGAAAGCCAGTAGCTGACCAGCCAATAATTAAAGTAACAGATCGCTGCGTAAAGAATCAGTTGCAGTAGGATCGGAATAAGATTCGATGGGGTATCGGTGCTATCTTTATGGCTGCTGATAGAGAGCTTTATAAGCTCTTCGATTTGTTCTTTTAGATGCTCTTGTTTTGTTCGGGACGCCGCTTTTCTTATCCGGTAATAATCCCGGATGGCTTCCGTTTTTTCCAAAAGCCCCGCTCCGGCAATCCCGTATAAAGTGCCTTCATCACGGAGAAGACCTTCATTGACGATCCATTGATATTGATGGGGTTCGTTATTGACTTCCATGATCAGATTTTTACCGCTCCCATTTACAGAGCGTCAGGTTACTTTTTTGAGCCTTTTCCAGCGTTGTTGTGATGATCCTTCGACTGCAATTGCTTAGTCCCCGGCAGGTCGATTTAAGGTGATACTTTGTCGCATTGGGACTATCACAAATGTAGACAGTTGTAGGGGCGCAATTTGTTGCGCTAAAGAGCAAGCAAACGAATAACAGAGCTTTCATTTGAAAGAAGGTTTAGGGGTTTTATGGAACTAAAGTAAATACTGGTAAGGGACTTTTTTTACGGGAAACCGTAAAATGCTAAATTATACCCATGTCTTTGCAATAGGCGACTAAGTGGGCATTGCTGGTAAGATTCAGGGATTCCCGCATGCTGTTAAGCCGTTTTTCCACCGTACTTAGTTTTGCCTTAAACTGTCTTTTTTGCAGCTGATCTGGAATGTCTTTTGGCCGGACGCCCTGTTCCAGGAGGGATACGATGGTGATGTCTAAATCCGAAAATTCATAGGTGTTTAATTGTTTGATATGCTGAGTCAGATGTCGGGGATAGTGGCGTTGATTGTTGGCAATATTTTCCAAGGCTTGCTTTAGCTCTTTAGCGTCATTCCTGGCCTTTCTTACATAACCATCAATCTCTTGTTGGTTAAAGAGTGCGTCAATAATGGCAGGCCTGTTTTCGGCCGAAAAAATCAGGACCCTAAGATCTGGCTGAATTCGGCGTGCCGCCTTAATAAGTTCGGTGCCGTCGGCAATTTTTTGGGTGTTATGATCGGCTTCAAAGTAGAGATCGGTGATGAGAAGGTCGTAAGTCTGGTTATCCTGTTTGGCTTTCTTTATTTTTACCAAAGCATCATCGCAATAGTGGACATAATCTACAGGGGGGATCCCAAGGTCTTCCAGTGTTTTCTGTAAGGAGATGTTGGCGCTCTCATGATCTTCTGCAATAAGTACTTTTTTTATCATTTGTTCAAGCGTTAGGGAGAATGATTTCTATTTTTAGACCCTTTTGATCGGTATTGCCAAAAATAATCCGTCCACCCAGACGCTTTATACGGTTTTCCGTATTTTTTAAGCCATTTCCATAACGAGGTGTTATAGGGAGTCCTATTCCATCGTCCTGATAATGGACTTTTAGAATGGATCCAGCCTTTTCGAACCGAATTGCAACGTTTTTGGCTGAACTATGCTTTTTCATGTTAACCATCAATTCCTGAAGGACAGGTTCGAGCTCTGCCTTTGTTTGTTCTCTAATGCTGCCCCAGTTGATTTCATTAATTCCTGCGACAACGACTGTAGTATCAGGGCTGACGAAAGAAGTCCGTAGCTTGCTGACTTTTGTTTGAAAATCGGTGTTGCCTATTGCAGGTTCTTCATAAGAAAGGTCACGGGACTTTTCATATAAAACCTCGATTTCATCCAAAAGTTGTTCTTTTTCGATGCTTTGCTGATGTTCGAGTCTTGTAATGATGTGATAAAGGCCATTTGCCACCACATCGTGTACTTTGCGGGAGGTCTTAAGCTGGTGTTGACGGATCCTGTTTTTGTACCAGACGAATGCTATTATCAAAATGCCGATAATTCCTGCAATGATTATCCACTGTTTTATTATCTGAACTTTTTTTTGCGAATTCTCTTTCTCCAACCTGAAAATATCGGCTTTGTTTTTTTCCGTTTCATACCGGATCAATGCGAACTGATTTTTCGCGGCATTGCGGGAAGTCTGCAGGCTATCGCTTAAATGTTGATATTTTAAAAAGTAATCCTTTGTTAACATTGGAGAACTGAGTGTGATCAATTTTTGCAGAGCTTCCAGTTTGTCATCTGGGCTATTCAATTGTTGCGCCATGGCGTACATTTGATGCGCATAGATCAACGCGGAGTCTGGACGAGAGTGCGAATAATAATCTGCTAAATGGGCATAGCTGCTATTTAAGCCCCAGTTGTCGTTTTCTTCTTTTCTTATTTGCAAAGCATGCATTAATTCGGGCGCTGCTTTATAGTTCGAATCTTTTGACCACTGTGCTTTTGCCAGATTGGTTAAGATCCTTGCGTATTCCTTCTTTTCTCTTTTGCTTTGATCTAGTATCGATCGATAAATTGCGATGGCTTCTGTGTAGTTGCGCTCGCCTTCGTAGGCGACAGCTTTGTTATTTAAAGCAATTATTTTTGAGTAGTCGTTGTTTATTAATCTCAAAGCCCGATCATAGTATATGATGGCAGTGTTGTAGTTTTTTAGATCGGCACTGGTCCTCCCCAGTACATTAAAATCTGCAATCAGGCAATTGGAGTCATTTTCGTTTTGTTCATCCAGGTATTTTAATGATGCAAGCAAACTTTCCTGGCTACCATAATAATCCCCTGCTTCTGACTGGAGAACGGCCATGTAATTATAGGCAAGCGCAATTTGCAGGCTGTCTTTTGAACTTGTTGCGGCTTTATTAAAGTAATAATAAGCAGAATCGTTTTGGCGATCAAAAAATGATACGCCTTTGTCATAATCGTGGGTTGTAACATCAGCAGCCACCTCTGGCTTCTGTCTGCATCCATAGTTATAGGCAATCAGTAGGAGTAGGTAAAAGTAAATTACTTTCAAAAGGGGTATTTGACTTAAAGGTATAAAAACTTAATATATGCTGGAATTTATGGGATTAAAAAGGAGTAAGGCAAGACCAAATCTTGCCTTACTCATATAGACTACCTATGCGGGGGGCCTGTAGGAGGAATGTTTCCTGTATCACCACCCGTATCGTCCAGTGTAGTTATCTGGGTATCATGTGCAGTCCCGTTGTGAGTGTGATTGGGGCATGTCAAGGCCAGTACCATGGCCAGAATCCATTGTATCATTTTTGATGATTTTTAAATTGATTAATTTGTTACAGCTGGCTGTCAGGCAGCCAGAGTGTGATATGGTTCGGATAAGAAGCGCTTCTTACCCGTCCGGGAAGTGGTGTGAGCATTGATTGCGGAAGCTGACGATCGCTTCCCGGGCCGGTTATCTGCAACCGCTTTCGTTGCTCACGGAAATCGATTCTGTACAGTAGACCTCGTAGCAAGTGAGGTGGCCATCGATTTCAAAACAAAGATAGATCGCTGCAAAGCCTTGACTAGCATATGATTCCGATAATTCCGGTAATTCCGATAATTCCGATGGGTAGGAAATGATATTCCGGATCGATTCCGGTAATTCCGATAGTTTGCGTATACTTGTTGGTATGTTAATGTCTATCGATTATGAAAACGCAGTTATGGATGATTACCAATTCAAGAAAAAGAATGGTGATCTTTCTTTGATTTTGATAAATCCTACACCATCCACGCTCCGGGATGAGTGTCTAGCTGTTTGTCGGAGGCGATATGAGAAAAGCGATAATCGGGCGCTAAGTTTATTTTTCGAACCAGCGACAGATAAAGAGAATTTTCTGAAAATAATAGATGGTTGGAAAACAGATAAATTCAGGCCTCTTGTGAATTATTTGAAGGGGGAGACCCAAACCCCAGAACCTAAAAATGTTGAAATTCTGGCATGGTTGATTGATTATCAACCCAGACCTGTTGATAAGTTTAAGAGTAGTTCTGAATTTTCGAAGGCTCGAGTTTTGCCGGTCGAAGACGGTAAAATCGTGGATAGGTCCACTTCTGGAGCGGATGAACCAATAAAGCGGGCATTTAATTTTACTCTTGCAAAAGCCACCGGGCTAATAATTCTGATTATTCTCGTTATCATCGGAATCCGGTTCTGTACAGGGCCGGCAAATATGCCCAAAACCACTGCCAGGGCAGGCCCTAAAGCTTGTATGTTTTGGGATGGCGACCATTATCAACAAGTGAAATGCGGCCAAAATCTGAGAGATACGGTTGTACGTTGTTTGGATTCGGGGTTACTCAGTCATTTCAGGATGATAGCGGGATGTCCGGTAACTACTAATAAAGAATGGAAAGGGAAGTTTTTGTATGGCAGGTACAATGGGAAAATGGAGTTTTATACAAACGAGGGGTTCCATCCAAATGATACATTATTTCATCCAATTGATACTTTACAGAGGCTAAGGCCGGTGACTGAGTATATATTAAAGAAGTATTGTTACGGGAAACCGTAAATGTTACTTGTGAACCTATTGTAGGTTTGCGTAAAACTATCAGTTATGCCCGCAGCTTATATTGAACACAGACCACATGCCTCAAGCGAGTACACCCCTACCTCCCATTATGTGATAGTAGTGGAGGGAAAAGAAATTGGCGTATATGCCACCCAAAATGACGCAAAAGATGCAGCTTGTGCGAGAGGGTATCGCCCCGTGCATGTTGCAAGAGTGCGACATTTGCAGGACAGAAATCAGCCTGCGCATTGGCGTGTAGATCCTTGCTGAAGAAGTACATATTAAATCTATTAACTCTTTTATGGAAATACTGATAGGTATATTAAGCGTTTTAATACTGATCTCTATAATCCTTATTATTATTTTTCGGCCCCATTCTGGAAATGGTAATGAGACGATTTTGAGTAAAATTGAAGGTTTGTCAACCTTCTTCAGAGAAGATTTTCGTATAAGCCGGGAGGAGAATGCAAGTTTGACTAAAGATAACAGGCAGGAATTGAATAATAATTTGAGAGATTTCAAATTAGAAATGGCGGAGACTTTAAGAACACTCATTGACAAAATTGAGAATAATAATAAATCTAACCGCGAAACGCTTTCAACGAATATCAAAGACTTTTCCCTGGAGCAAAGAAATAAATTTGACGAACTAAAGCAGGAACAAAAAGAACTTACAACTAAGACCGTTTCTGAATTAGAAAAGATAACTAATAAGGTTGAAGAGAAGATCACCGGAATTACGCAACAAGCTAAGGTTGATAATGAGCAAATGCGTGAGACCTTAACAAAGGCAGTAAAAGATTTTCAGGAATCATTTAGCAAAAATGTAGAGTCTTTCAATAACCTGCAACGGGAAAAATTTGCACAATTAGACGAAAAGCAAGCAAAACTCATCGATAGTACTGAAAAGAAACTGGAGGAAATGCGGGCGACTGTGGATGAGAAACTTCAAAAGACATTAAACGAGCGATTAGGCCAGTCCTTTGAATTGGTTGGTAAGCAATTAGAGAGTGTCCAGAAGGGACTGGGCGAAATGCAGAATTTAGCGCAGGATGTAGGAGGTTTGAAGAAAGTGCTTAGTAATGTAAGGATGCGGGGTGGTTTTGGGGAGGTGCAGCTCTCTCTTCTGTTAGAGCAGATCCTTGCTCCTGATCAATATGAGTCCAACGTAAAGACAAAAAGCGGGAGTGTAGACCTGGTAGAATTTGCCATTAAATTGCCCGGGCGGGATGACAACAAGTCCATTGTTTGGATTCCCATAGATGCAAAATTCCCAAAAGACGTTTATGAGCAGTTGCAGACTGCTTACGAGATCGGAGACATTGCACAAGTCGATATAGCTCAAAAAAATCTGGAATTAACTATCAGACGGATGGCAAAAGATATTAGAGACAAATACATCGATCCGCCCAATACAACAGATTTTGCCATCATGTTCCTTCCTTTTGAAGGTATTTATGCTGAAGTTGTTCGCAAAGCCAGTTTGTTGGAACAACTGCAAAGAGAATTCAAAGTCATAGTGACCGGGCCTACCACATTAGCTGCTATTCTAAACAGCCTACAAATGGGCTTTCGATCTTTGGCCATTCAAAAAAGGAGTAGTGAAGTGTGGCAGATCTTAGGAGCTGTAAAGAAAGAGTTTGAGAATTTTGGCGGTATGCTTGAAAAGGCCCAAAAAAATCTTCAGACAGCCAGCAATCAGATAGACGAAGTAATGGGCAAACGTACGAGAGCGATACAAAGGAAATTGAAAGGAGTAGAGGCGCTCAATGATGCTGAGACTAATCTGGTGTTACCTGAAGTTTCAGAAGAAGAAATTGTGGATGATGAGCAGGAGAGCTAACTACACCGGAATAGAATATTACTGGTATAATAGTCAAGCGATCCCGTTTCCGGCATTAGGTCAGCCGGATCGCGTTGAGCGGGCGGCGGCTGGGCCGGGAAGTGCTCGAACACCCTTACGGTTTTCCGTAAAAAAATCTATTTATCAGGAACTACATTTGTAAGCAAGCAAAATAAAGGCTAGAACTTTTCACCTGGTAGCGAAAACAATGATGAATTTATTTTTTCATTTATATAAAAATTGTATGTTTGTTATGAAAGCTTATCACAATAAGGCTATAAGCCGAAGATAATTCTCGAGCCCTGCGTACTCCGTGGGGTTCTTTTTTTATTATCTCTTCAACTAAACCGCATAATGCCGTATGAACAAAATCCTTGGACTGGATCTTGGCACTAACTCCATTGGCTGGGCAATAAGAGACACCAGCGTTTCCGGCAATCAAATCGTTGACAAAGGCGTACTCACCTTCGAGAAAGGCGTGGGAGAAGGCAAGTCCGGAGAATTTCCCCTTGTCCAAAAAAGGACAGAAAGCCGATCTAAAAGGCGCAACTACCAGGCCGAAAAGTATCGTAAATGGGTGCTGCTCCAGGCGCTGATCGAGCACCAGATGTGCCCTCTCTCGCTCGCTGAGCTTGATGAATGGCGCAAATACAAAAAGGGGTTTCCACGCAAATACCCCCAGTCCGAAGCATTTACACAATGGCTGCGTTATGATTTCGATGGCGACGGCCAGACAGATTATGAACGGCTCGGGTTCGATAAGCACGAAAATCATTACTTGTTCCGAATGCTTGCAGCCAGCGACAAATCGGAACACCTGGCTATCTTTGCCGTCAATCCCATGATACTGGGCAGAGTCCTCTATCATATGGTTCAACGCAGAGGATTTCGGGGCCGCGATGAAGAAGAAGCAAAAACAATCATGCAAGGCGCCAAAGACGGGAGCACGCTGGGTGTACAGGCCATTGCCGCCTATTTACAAGAGCACAAGACCCTGGGGGCCGCACTATACTACCTTCATAAAGAAAAGGGCGAAAAAATAAGGAGACGCTACAATCTTCGGTCCGACTATGAACAGGAGCTAAAGATTGTTTGTGAACGCCAGGGTGTCGACGATAACCTTTATAAACAGTTCTGGAAAGCTATCATCTGGCAGCGGCCGCTCCGGTCACAAAAAGGCCTGGTAGGTGTCTGCACATTCGAATCCAATAAAGCGCGTTGTCCCGTCAGCCATCCCTTTTACGAGGAATTTAGAATTTGGCGTGAGATCAATGATCTGAAGATAGTTGTCCCCGGTCGGGAAAACCAGAGACAACTGATTGCCGATAAGGTCTACCCGCTATTCTACGTTGCTGCACGCGATTTTAAATTAAAGTCTATTTCCGTTGCTCTTCGAAAGATCGACGGAAAGATCACATCAGCAAAAGGTCATGATAAAGATCCGGAGAGGGAGAAATTCAAGCTGGAAAACACCAAACTGATCTCAGCCGGACTTCTTTATCAACTGGAGGCGCTCCTCGGCGAGGACTGGAAAGAAAAATACGGCTGGCAGGAAGCGCTGGAAAACCGAACGAAAACCTGCCCCTATTCCATCGAAGACATCTGGCATATCCTCTTTACGTTTGACGACCGCGACAAATTACGCTTGTTCGCAAAAGACAAACTGCAGCTCAGCGACGAGTCGGCAGAGAAATTTTCAAAGATCAGGCTGACCCAGGGCTATGCTCCGCTCAGCCTGTCCGCTATCAAAAAAATCCTCCCTTACCTGCGACAAGGTTATCAGTATAGCCGTGCTGTCTACCTCGCCAATATACACAAGGTCTTGGGCGAACACCATATCAGCCAGGGAAAGGCCAATGCTATTGCCCGGTCCATTGACGCAATCTTTAACCAGTCATCGGATGAAAAGCAACTCATTGCGGCAGTCAACGGACTGATCAGCGATCAACTAAACAGCGACACGCGTTTCGGAATGGATCCATCCTATCAGCTCGACGAAGATGACAGAAAGGATATCGATCGCAAACTGGAAGAAGTTTTTGGTGAAAGATCTTGGGGCAAAAAGACAGAGGAAGAAAAGGAAAAGGGCCGTAAATTCGTCGCTCAACATTATCTCGCGTTTCTGCAGAAGCCGATACAGTATTCAAAGACAAGCCTGTTCTTAAGAACCGTGCCTATCCACGACAGGATATTTACCCATCTTCAGGAGACTTATGATATACCGGATGATCGCAAAAAGCTGTTATGGCATCCCTCGGAACAGGAAACTTATGATCGGGCGCGACGGATCAATGGACTGCCGCAGCTGGGATCACCGATACCCATAAGTCGGGGATTTAAGAACCCCATGGCGCTGAAAACCTTACACAAGCTAAAGCAACTGGTGAACTATCTTCTTCGGGCCGGGAAGATCGACGAAGACACAAGGATCGTTATCGAAATCGCCCGGGAACTGAACGACGCCAACAAAAGAAAAGCCATTGAAAAATGGCAAAGAGACCGGGAAAAACAAAATGAAGAATACAGGGCAAGGATCAGGGAGCTCAATGACTCGCATAATCTTGGGTTGGACATTTATAGTAAAAGCCTGATAGACAAATACAGGCTTTGGACTGAGCAACGCGGCCAATGTCTGTATACTGGCGAAGTCATCAATTGCAAAGACCTGTTCGACGGGACAAAATACGACTTTGAGCATACGATCCCCGCGAGCGTGAGCTTTGACAACGAATTGAAAAACCTGACTATCGCCAATAGCAAATACAACAGGGAGGTAAAGAGCAACCTGTTCCCGACGCAGCTGCCTAATTATGCTGGTGAGCATGGCGGCTTAAAATCCATCAGCGGCAATATACGCTTTATACAAGATGAGGTGACGCGTCTCGAATCGCTCTACGAAGAATGGCTCAATAAGGCAAAATTTGCTTCTGCAAAGGACATAAAAGACGCGTGTATCCAACGAAAGCATACCATAAAAATGGATCTGGACTACTGGCGATATAAGCTGCATACGTTCACGCTGACGGAGTACAAGGCTGGTTGGCGGAATAGCCAGCTAAGGGACACACAGGTAGTAACGAAATACGCGCTGCCCTATCTTAAGACTGTTTTTGAAAAGGTCGAAGTGGAAAAAGCATCGGTTGTCGCGAGCTTTAGAAATATCTACAAGATCATCCCGCGTTCCGAAAATAAGGACAGAAGCACCCATGGTCATCATGCCAAGGATGCTGCTGTTCTCACACTAATACCGCCGGCGGTCATTCGGGATAAAATTCTGCTGCGTTACAACCAGGCAAAAGATCAGCAGCCCAATGAAGTCATTCATGTGCCCGTTAGGGATTGGAAGAACTTCGATCCGGCGTATATCCTTTCTATCGAAGATGACCTCCTGATCAATTTCCGGGCGCAGCAGAGGACTTTGACCCCAACCTATAAAAATGTCCGGAAGAGAGGACGTCTGCAATATGTAAAGGAGCCAGGCGCCGACGGGCATCCCAAATACAAGCTGGATGAAAAGGGAGCCCGGATTCAGCTGAAAGCGAAGGGTGATTCCATTCGTGGGCAGTTGCATAAGGAGAGTATGTTTGGGGTTATTGAAAAAGATGGCGAAAAGTGGCTGGTTGAGCGATATCCGATCACCCAGTTTACGAGCATTAATGACTGCCGTAATATCGTCGACGACGCTATCCGCCGGATTGTCCAGGATGAGCTTTCAAAAAGAGTAGCTGCCGGTGAATCCTTTGATAAAGCGAAGTATGATCCGATCTTTTTTCCTTCCGGGAGGGTTATTAAAAAAGTACGGTGCCGTGTTGCTGCGGGCAGAGGTTATCTGACACCGGAAAAAGCCATTGGGGTCTCCCGGCGTAGTCATGTTTCCCGGCATGAATACAAGCGCGTCACCTACGCGCAGAACGATGAGAACACCCTCTGTCTTTATTACGAAGATGGATCCGATCGCGGATTCCGTATCGTCGGCTTATTCGAGCTGGCTCAGCTAAAAGCGAAGAGCTTCAGCGACCTTGGAAGCGAAAGGTATTATCAAACCCTGGAAGTCGGCAAGGGAAAGAATAAAAAAGAACTTCCGCTTGTCCACATCATCACGGTTGGCATGAAGGCTATCGTTTGGGAAGAAAACAAAGAAGAACTAAAAGAGCTCCCCCAGCAGGATCTTTTCCGGCGGGTATACAGAATATTTAAATTTAATGAAAGGCCTTCGCCCTATGTTTACATGCAGCATCATCTGGAAGCAAGACCTAATGACCAGTTGGGCAACGGAGACAGTGAAATCGATCTAAACGAGTACCAACCCCGCCTTTCTCTGAGTGGAGGCAATTTCAGATCTGCCCTGGAAGGACGGGACTTTACAGTTAGTTTGGATGGAAGGATAGAGTGGAAGTTCTAAGTACATTCAATAAACATATATAACATTTCGTTTTATGAGTATCTAAATCCATGCTATGATAAAGCGCACACTCTACTTTGGAAGTCCTGCGTACTTAAAAACAACGAATGAGCAACTTGTTTTCGAGAGTCACGAGACCGGTGAAACAAAGTCTATTCCCATTGAAGACATTGGAGTGTTAATATTGGATCATCAACAAATTACAGTTTCGCAGGCATTGATTGCCAAGCTGCTAACGAATAATGTAGCATTCATTACCTGCGACAACACACATCATCCAACAGGGCTGTTGCTTAACCTGGACGGCAATACCCTGCAAAGTCAAAAATTTCAGGATCAGATCGAAGCTTCTGTTCCATTGAAGAAACAACTATGGCAGCAGACAGTGGCTGCCAAATTAAATAACCAGGCGGCGATGCTGGAAAGTATTAGAGTACCGGCTAAAAATATCAGGAACTGGGCCAGTGAGGTCAAAAGCGGGGATAGTGACAATCATGAGGCGACAGCAGCCGCTTATTACTGGAAAAACATCTTTCCCGACTTCCTTGAATTCCGGAGAGAACGCTACGGACCTCCGCCCAATAATTTACTGAATTACGGCTATTCAATTCTAAGGGCTGCAGTGGCCAGGGCGCTCGTCGGCTCCGGCTTGCTACCCACTTTTGGCATATTTCACAGAAATCAGTATAACGCTTATTGTTTGGCGGACGACATTATGGAACCTTATCGGCCCTTTGTAGACAAAGTGGTGGTAGGCATTGTGAGGATGAATGGGAAATTTCTCGAGTTGACGCCCTCCATGAAAAAAGATCTGCTGGGGGTGTCTGCTATGGATGTGAAAATAAATGAAGAGAAGAGCCCTTTGATGGTGGCGGTACAAAAGACAACTGCTTCTCTGGCAAGGTGTTTTGCAGGCAAGCAGAGAAAGATTCTATATCCTGAGTGGGTTTAGCTTTCTCTTTTTTTGCGAATTTCTATGAGAAACCGATTAAATGCGTATCGAATATTGTGGGTATTGGTATTTTTTGACCTGCCAACGGAAACCAAGTCGCAGCGTAAAATATACGCCAGGTTCCGTAAGGACATCATGAAAGATGGTTTTCAGATGTTCCAGTTCTCCATTTACATGCGCCACTGCAGTAGTCGGGAAAATGCGGATGTCCACATTATCCGGGTCAAAAAGATCTTGCCTGAAAAAGGGCACGTCGGCATTATGTGCATTACCGACAAGCAATTTGGGATGATGGAGATTTTCCATGGCCATACCCCCTCTTTCCCTACACCTCCTACTCAACAGCTGGAAATGTTCTAGAAATCCGTTGGCCAGGATCCTGAAAATGAGAAAAAAGGGCATTTTTTTTATTCTATAAATGCCCTTAAGTTCAGTACAGATAAGGGTTTTGCCCAGATCTGTTGTTTCGGACCTAAGTTACCGATAAAATTGAAAGCAGATCACAACTAGTGCTGGGTTGAGTCCTGCTTTGTTTAGGTTGTTTCGGACCTAAGTTACCGATAAAATTGAAAGCAGATCACAACTTCGTTGTTGACTATGGCAAAGTTTCCGTAGTTGTTTCGGACCTAAGTTACCGATAAAATTGAAAGCAGATCACAACGGTGTTTTGGATTTCTTCATTTGTGAAGTCGTTGTTTCGGACCTAAGTTACCGATAAAATTGAAAGCAGATCACAACTGCTGGTGTTATTAGTGCGCTGCTTGATAGGTTGTTTCGGACCTAAGTTACCGATAAAATTGAAAGCAGATCACAACTAGGTCGTGTGTGCTGCGTTCGTAGTTGTGTTGTTTCGGACCTAAGTTACCGATAAAATTGAAAGCAGATCACAACTGTCATTTTGTGTTTGATTTTTTGTTAATAGTTGTTTCGGACCTAAGTTACCGATAAAATTGAAAGCAGATCACAACCTCTTTCTTCGTCTGTGTATATTTTGTTTTGTTGTTTCGGACCTAAGTTACCGATAAAATTGAAAGCAGATCACAACGGCGGTTGGTGCTGATTGCAGGATGGCTGTGTTGTTTCGGACCTAAGTTACCGATAAAATTGAAAGCAGATCACAACTGTTTCTGGTGTTTGTTTGTTTTTTATTGCGTTGTTTCGGACCTAAGTTACCGATAAAATTGAAAGCAGATCACAACTTGGTTTGTATTCTGTGTATATTTCTTCTTGTTGTTTCGGACCTAAGTTACCGATAAAATTGAAAGCAGATCACAACCATTGCGGTCTTCCTTAGCCTTGAAGGCCTGGTTGTTTCGGACCTAAGTTACCGATAAAATTGAAAGCAGATCACAACTGCCGGCCGGCTATGTAGAGAACCTCTTGCGTTGTTTCGGACCTAAGTTACCGATAAAATTGAAAGCAGATCACAACTGGTGTTAATCTGTGGTTGCCCATTACTGGTTGTTTCGGACCTAAGTTACCGATAAAATTGAAAGCAGATCACAACTGTTGCCTGTGGGTGACATTGTGTATCGCGTTGTTTCGGACCTAAGTTACCGATAAAATTGAAAGCAGATCACAACTAGTGTTATGAAGTATGCGTTTTTTGTGTGTTGTTTCGGACCTAAGTTACCGATAAAATTGAAAGCAGATCACAACTCTACTTCATTGATTACTATTTTTAGGTAGGTTGTTTCGGACCTAAGTTACCGATAAAATTGAAAGCAGATCACAACAGAACAAATCAAGGTGGCTGATGCCCTGAAGGTTGTTTCGGACCTAAGTTACCGATAAAATTGAAAGCAGATCACAACAACTATCCTGGAAGGGTCGAAATTCCAGTCGTTGTTTCGGACCTAAGTTACCGATAAAATTGAAAGCAGATCACAACATTCTACTCGTAAAGGGCAATCCATAGGGAGTTGTTTCGGACCTAAGTTACCGATAAAATTGAAAGCAGATCACAACTAAGGTTCGCTCGTCCTCATCGCCGGTATTGTTGTTTCGGACCTAAGTTACCGATAAAATTGAAAGCAGATCACAACAGCAGCACCTAATACATCCGTCGGAGTAACGTTGTTTCGGACCTAAGTTACCGATAAAATTGAAAGCAGATCACAACCAATCCGGATGCAATACAAAAATATGTTCGGTTGTTTCGGACCTAAGTTACCGATAAAATTGAAAGCAGATCACAACTAATGGAACTTATGTATCTAAAGGCTGGGTGTTGTTTCGGACCTAAGTTACCGATAAAATTGAAAGCAGATCACAACTCAGAAAGGGCAATAGCCGCGATAAATAACGTTGTTTCGGACCTAAGTTACCGATAAAATTGAAAGCAGATCACAACTACAAGATACCTGCCGTTATAAGTGCAACGGTTGTTTCGGACCTAAGTTACCGATAAAATTGAAAGCAGATCACAACTTTGGGATCTATCGGCTTCGACGGATGACGGTTGTTTCGGACCTAAGTTACCGATAAAATTGAAAGCAGATCACAACTCAACGGTTTTTCAATGCGATCCAGAACAAGTTGTTTCGGACCTAAGTTACCGATAAAATTGAAAGCAGATCACAACGCCAATCGTTTATACCATCCGAGCATGTCAGTTGTTTCGGACCTAAGTTACCGATAAAATTGAAAGCAGATCACAACAGTCGACGGCCGGGTGTTTGCCGAAAATTGGTTGTTTCGGACCTAAGTTACCGATAAAATTGAAAGCAGATCACAACTAACGGAAAGACGCTTACCCTGGGAGGCAATGTTGTTTCGGACCTAAGTTACCGATAAAATTGAAAGCAGATCACAACAATGCGAATGTGTTGGCCACTGCGACGGCTGTTGTTTCGGACCTAAGTTACCGATAAAATTGAAAGCAGATCACAACAGTCTTATGTTTGATTCCAGGACCACCGGTGTTGTTTCGGACCTAAGTTACCGATAAAATTGAAAGCAGATCACAACATATACTTGCGTTATTCCTCCGATCCAGATGTTGTTTCGGACCTAAGTTACCGATAAAATTGAAAGCAGATCACAACTATGATTCAGTTCGGCTCATAATGCCCGTTTGTTGTTTCGGACCTAAGTTACCGATAAAATTGAAAGCAGATCACAACTGGCGTTAGTCTGTGGTTGCCCATTACTGCGTTGTTTCGGACCTAAGTTACCGATAAAATTGAAAGCAGATCACAACTGACGTAAGATTGTTACCGATGGCGTAGGAAGTTGTTTCGGACCTAAGTTACCGATAAAATTGAAAGCAGATCACAACGATGGGACACAGGGGGCTGTTGTCAAAGCGTTGTTTCGGACCTAAGTTACCGATAAAATTGAAAGCAGATCACAAACAGCGCCACGCTCCCCTTTACTACAAGTCTTTACAGCAATGTTGTCAGCGACTTTTCCAAACTGAACAGGGCTTTTGCTGGGAGGGTGGCTGTTTACCGGCAGGACTGGGCGCTCGCCAATACGGCTTTATCAGAATCCTTCTTCAATATCAGCGGAGATCTGAACACCGGCTCCTGGCATCTGTTCTCGACTGCAGGCGGTGATCAGCTCAACCCTCAGTACTTTCCGTTAAACGCGAATGGCGAAGCAAGAGTGGTAGAACCTTCTTTCATCACAGATGCGGAAACCGGAGACCGGCGTGTTACAGCTAAAACAAACAAACGGCTACCGCTTTTCAGGATGGCTTACAAAGTGATTATGATTTCTGGGTCTACCAGACAAATGTGGCGCCGATCCCCCTTATCCGGAATGAAGAGCTTATTTTGATCTATGCGGAAACACAGGCCCAGCTGAGCAACCCCGTGAACGCAAAGAATGCGCTGAATGTTATACGCAGTGCTGCCGGGCTGTCCGGCTATTCGGGGGCGACAGATCTGAACAGCCTCATCAACGAGATCCTGAACCAACGCCGGTATTCCTTGTTCGGCGAAGGCCATCGCTGGATCGACATGCGCAGGTACAATAAATTAGCACAATTACCTTTAGCAAGGCCCAACGATCACATCTGGACCCAATTTCCACGACCAGCAACCGAATGATCATCAATTGGCCACTTAAAATAAAGCCGGAGACAAGTCATGTCCGGGAGGAATAGACTGAGATGCCATTTGTATTTTAGTAGTCTGCACTGTATATTGTGGAATATACTGCTATTATGCGCCTTTCCTATCGTTTCGTAGTTTGTTTGGGGATCGTTATTCTGGCGATCTCGTGCAATAAAACTCCGGCTCCTGTGAATCCTGGTTCTCCGGGTAATCCCAATAACCCCCTGAACATAACCATCACGTCGTTAGAGCCAACTCACGGACCTTACAATACCATCGACACGATCACCGGTTCGGGTCTTGATCAGATATCCGCGCCGGACAGCGTTCTGTTGAATGGCCGGAAGGCGACCATTATCAGTAATGATGCGAAGCAGATCATCGTCCGGATTCCATTGTTAGCCGGTACCGGGAATGTCGATGTCTGGTACAAGGGGATAAAATATCAGGGGCCTGTATTCAAATATGACAGCGTGCTGATGGTGACCACTATCGCCGGAACCACGGATACGGGCGAGGTAGATGGCAAAGGATCTAATGCGAGGTTCTATGGTCCCGTAGGGATTACTCTAGATCACCAGCAAAATATTTATGTTGCAGACGAATTTGCTAATGCAATACGGAAGATAGATACCGGAGGGAACGTGACTACTATTGCCGGACCAAATGAAATGCAGGGTTTTGCCGATGGGACCGGGACAGCCGCGCGGTTTAGCTGGCCATTGGGTCTTTGTATAGGCCCTGACGGTTTTTTATATGTTGCGGATCAGTTCAATTACCGGGTTCGTAAGGTATCGACTTCGGGAGTGGTAACCACTCTGGCCGGGATGATCTGGTATGGTGGTCCGCTTACCGGCGAGGTAGACGGGCCTGCGACCATCGCTACTTTTGATTCTCCGTTTGGTGTTACCAGTGACAAAAGCGGCAATGTCTATGTGGCGGATTCTTACAATAACAGGATACGAAAGATAACTCCTGCGGGAGTAGTGAGTACATTCGCCGGCGGCGATTATTATCATTTTGGTCAGAAGGATGGGCAGGGTACTTCTGCACTGTTTTTTGGTCCCACCGGTGTTGCCGCTGATCCTTCCGGTAATATATATGTTATCGACGGCGACGGACAATTTTTGAGAAGGATCACGACAGACGGAACGGTAAGCACGTTGCTGGCGCACGATGTACCCGGCTTGAACAATGGGAACGGAGTTTTCGAGACAAGCGCTCTCGCGTGTGATAAAGACGGAAACCTCTTTTTTGCTATTGAGGGGGGCGTAATAAAAATGAAACCCGATGGAACGATCATTCGTTATGCCATTGGCGGAGTAGGTGGGGCGATAGATGGCCCTCTGCCTAAGGCATCGTTTGACGGTATTTCGGGAATAGCCGTGGATAATGCCGGGACGATCTATTTCACCGATAATAACAGAGTCAGGAAGATTGCGTGGCAATAAAAATGAACCAATGACCAGCGATGAAGTCAAAATTCAACTCACGGCGATACGTGAAAACCTCCCGCCGCAATATTCACAGAGTAGTGCGCGCAAACTGATGTCGTCCTACGAGAACTATAAACATATCCTGCAGGTCCTGGGTCAAAGCTATTCCAGCATCAGCGCCCCGGTCCGGGCAGCGCTGCCGGATATCGAAAACGCCATCAGACAAGCTATAAAAGGCACACCGAAAAAGGAATCAGAAGAATGCTTTAGCCAGGCGAGACGCCAGATGACGGAGGGCATCAACAGTATACTTTTGGCTGACGCAAAGAAGGGGGAGTAAGGAACAGGACATCAGGCGATAGCACTTTCACTTCGCCACTGTAAAATGCAGCGTTCCCTTCTCATCGAAGTAGGAGTCGATATGCGAGATCACCTTAAAATTATCCAGGAAAGAGTTCAGGGGCCTTTTCTTATACAGCGCTCCTGCAAATTTCTTATGCGCGAGGGAAGGATCATCCAGTTGCGTCCTGG
>Ga0307510_10002312_pt1 | contig 21547 bp, 23 predicted proteins | sample 12_EM_MG_FD_207224 | JGI IMG/M metagenome (GOLD analysis project Ga0307510, IMG submission 207224) | Populus trichocarpa ectomycorrhiza microbial communities from riparian zone in the Pacific Northwest, United States - 12_EM | ecosystem: Host-associated > Plants > Roots > Unclassified | place... | reverse complement strand
GATTCTTGCCTTGCTTGAAGAAATTAAATCCCCGAAAATTTGTTGATATATTTCTCCATGTTTACCTTTCCTTGATTGTGAAGAGAACCATCCTTGTTGCCTTTCCTAGAGACCTCAGAATCCGAAGATTGTTATATGTTTAGCCGTCCGGATTTCTTGAAGTTGTTTTTTCTGGGAGATACACCATGCAATCCGCTGCTAGCACGGGTGGTTCTAGTAAAAAGGAAATAAAATGCCACCACAAGAGGCTGTCAGGGGATACTTTCATAAAGACCAAGTACTACTAGAAATGCTCAACCAGCGCCTCCTTGCATATTGCATATAGAATAACAGAAGGAATATCTAATCATATACTACAATATCTATTCTCATTGATTGATCTAAAACTCTCCTAGATTAAATGGTCTGATCCAAAATACTCTTAAGTTAAATATGATTGGGCGTGATTGGTCAAAAGTTATATATATCCAAGGCTATTTGTTTTTCTGTTAAAACCACGTTTGGTGATTTTTTAAAATATTTTTTTTACTTGAAATTATTTTTTTTGTTTCTAGATAGTTTTGACACGTTGATATGAAAAATAATTTTTTAAAAATAAAATAATATTATTTTTATGTATTTTCGAGTGAAAAATACCATATTTTAAAACACTATTTTAATCAATTTAAAAATAAAACTCAAAATATGAAAGAGAAAATTGAAGTTTTTTATTCTTTTGGGTATAGAGGACAACAAGAAACCAGAATTAAGGTCATGTTTGATATTATGGTAGTAATTGTTTTTTAAAATATTTTTTATTTAAAATACATGAAAATAAATTTTTTTATTAAAATAATATAAAAATATAAAAAAATAATATTTCAAAGGAAATATATATTTTTTTCAAAAATATTTATACACCCTAAAAATAAATACAAACGGTGCCTATGACCTCATGAAAACAGTCCTAGCAGCATCATCAGCGAAGAGCGGAAACAGCCCTGGAAGAGGACAGATCCAAATAAATTCCACATCTTCCCATAAGCTCCCAATTTGGCTAAAAATCAGCAATGCTATCTCCTTCTCTCAACATAGACACCACCAATCTCTCTCAACCAACAACAACATCTTATGTTCTCAAATGAGTAGAAAACAGGGATCAACGCGATCATTCATGATCCGAGTTTTCAGTAGAACATGACAATTTTAAAAATAATGCATATTCTAAGAACACGAACCTTTTGCTCATAAAGCCCAATGACGTGCGAAGTAGAAAAGTAATTTTAGTTTTACGTTGACTAGTTTTTACAGTAAATCCTAGAAAAATCCACCCGAATGACGCTTGCTGCGAGATGTGCTTGGAGATCGTACTCGTGAGATATATATCTTGTTAATTAAAAAATATTTTTTGGCTTAAATAATACTAAACAAAGCAAAACGACGCCGGTGGACGGTTACATCTTGTTATATCATGCCAAATTCTCATGTAAATTGAAAACAGTACTAGTAAAAATAATAAATGATAATTGATTGTAATGAGTTATCAAGTAAGTGTCTGTTTTTTTATGTTAATTAAAAAAATATTTTAGAACTGAGTTAAGTACCATCAATCGGGGATTATTAAGGTTAATGAACTGAGGTTTTTTTTTTTGGATATAGTAAGCTTTTTTGGGAATGGCGACACTGTAATATCTTACCCTACTGGAGGTCAAATTGAGCGAAGTCAACTCGTTAGAATCGTCTCTCCAACCACAAATTTCCCTTTCCTTTCCTTCATTTCATCTCTTTACCTCTCTAAGTAAAAAAAGCGAGGCAAATTATAAAAAAGAAAAATCCAATACTTGAAGAAGAAGAAGAAGAAGAGCATGGATTCCTCTGAATCAAACGAAAATCACCAGATCGCCAGCAACAGCAACTCTCACTCAAACGCCAACGATCACGGCTGGCAAAAAGTCACTTACCCCAAGCGCCAGCGAAAGCAGAGATCCGCTGCAGATTCCGCCGCCAATAATTCTCATCCAATCGCCAATGACAGCAACAAGCCAAACAACGTCTTCCGATCTCTTGAGCTTCAATCCGAAGACCGCCGCCGTAAAATTCTCGAATCTCAGAGCGCCGCTGCTGATGCCGCCGCCGTTGTTGATACTCGATCGAGATCGAAGCATCACCACCGATCCGATGACGATGACGACGACGATTACGAAAGCGATGATGCTGGAGTTTCCAAGGAGAATGCCAAGGCTGAAGAGAAGAAAGTGAAGCAGAAGAAGCCTAAGAAACCTAAAGTGACTGTAGCTGATGCCGCCGCTAAAATTGATGCCGCCGATCTTGCTGCCTTTCTCTCTGACATATCGGTAGGCGTATGTCTGTAATTTGGAATGATCTGGTTTATTTTGAGGAAGTGGTAATTTCAATTTCCATTTTTTGTAGGGGTCATATGAGGGTCAGCAGGAGATACTGTTGATGCGATTCGCGGATTATTTTGGGAGGGCTTTTTCGGCAGTGAATTCGTCGCAATTTCCTTGGGTTAAGATGTTCAGGGAGAATACTGTGGCCAAGCTCGCCGATGTGAGTTCTAATTTATTTGTTTGTTTTGATTTGACGAATAAGTTTATTGAGAGAATTGATATCAAATTCTGTCATAGGCTAGTATAACAGATTTCAAAACTTCAATTTGATTGAATTTAAGTTGTGAAGTATGGATTGTCTATATGCACTGCATTCTCGCTTTGTTAGCATTGCATTGATTTGTAAAGAGAGAGCATTTTTATGAATTTGATATCAGCATCATCATGTGTTTTGTATGTGACTTGATGTACATTCTGGTATTTGATTATCTTTAGTGCTTGTCTCCCATGTATTCTTTCGATCATCGTAGATATCTAGTCTGAAAGCTTAAGAAATTATTGATTTTCTTTGCCATTGTTCTCAAACTAATTATTGGCTGTTGTATTCTTCAACAGATTCCACTGTCTCATATTTCTGATGCTGTTTATAAAACAGCCGCTGACTGGATTAACCAACTGTCCATTGCAGCGCTTGGTTCATTTGTACTATGGTGTTTAGACAGCATTCTTGCAGACTTGGCAAGCCAGCAAGGTGGTTCTAAAGGCTCTAAAAAGGGCATTCAGCAAGCATCATCAAAATCTCAGGTGAATTGCTGGAAATATTACTGTGGTTTTTCTACTCTGTGTCTTACACTTGTTTGAACATTGGTCTGATGCATGACATTATCGAGTTGTGGATTTTTCTGATTTGCATTAATGTTCAGAGGTTCCCTGCACTTAGGCTAATTCTGCAGGTACACTAATATAGAGTTTACTTTGTGTATATTACAAAGTTCTTGGTTCAATTTGGAGATATATTCATATATTTTACACTCTCTTTTAGAATGGTGTCATGCCTTTGATGTCCAGAGCTTGGTAGAGTGATTTTATGAACAAAATGGACTCTGATACACCACATACAACTTCAGGTGCTTCTTGGATGCCAAAAATTTGGTTTTTGAGTAAATAAATCTGGATTTTCTTCCACAATAGCCTGGCTTAGCAAGGCTTTCGTTCTTCTTCCTTCTTGATGAGGCTTCGATGTGTGTTGCCTTGAGAGATTTGAGCACCTACCATATGATTTATTTGAATATGAACAGATCATGCATCCATCTGTTTCTTTGTTGAAGCATCCACAAGCCAACATGTAGTAGCCTGCTTTTTTTTTAATACCCATGATTAAACTTGAGCTCTGACCTATGTCTCACTAGAATTGGTGCTTTTACTCCTGGGTTCTGGCTTCAGCAATCCAGAAGGTCTGATGTGCTGATAACATGGTTTTTATCTTTTTTCTTAATAATAATGAGGCACTTGCCCAGACCCTCAGACACATTTGCGGCCTGTGTAATTTGGGACATTTAATTTGGTGTATAGCCATCTGTTGATGAAAGGGCACATACGAACTATGAACACTCAGCACATCTTGGCTAATGTTGAGCCATGGTTGTTCTCAGGATCCATTATCTAGGTTTTTTTGTAACAACTTTCTTCTTCTCTCCATTCTATTTACAACCAGATTAGTCTACTTGACATGCTTTCCTTTACTCTCTGAATTACAGCTTCTCTTTAATTCCAACACCTCAGTGGTAATAGCTTTACTTGCAAACTGAGTTTTGTCTTTTTCTCTATATCTTTTATCAAGGATAGATTTGTTTTTGAAAACTCTTTACTTGGTCTATGAAGTTTATGTATAAATGAAATGACAGGTCGCAATGTTTGTGGTTCTGGCAATGGTGTTGCGACGAAAACCTGATGCTTTGGTTAATGTATTGCCAACACTTAGGGAAAGTTCAAAGTATCAAGGACAGGACAAACTTGTGGTTATTGTATGGATGATAGCACAGGTAACTGAATGATTGTTTGACTTCAGCAGTCTGCAATATGAGCACTTATAGTCATTGTTAGCTCAACTTTGCATATCTTCTTGTTGTAGGCCTCTCATGGTGATTTGGCAGTAGGATTGTACTCTTGGGGTCATAACCTTCTGCCTATAGTGAGTGGCAAAAGCTCTAATCCACAGTCCAGGGATATAATTTTGCAGTCAGTGGAGAAGTACGTAGGCCTTGTAATCCTCCTTTCCTTCACCCCCACACCTCTCCTCTGCTTTGAACTCTCTAATTTTTTTTAAAATTCTATTTGGTTGTAGAATTTTGGCTGCCCCGAAAGCTAGATCAATATTGGTAAATGGTGCTGTTAGAAAGGGGGAGCGCTTGCTGCCACCTTCTGCACTTGAAATACTGTTACGAGTTACCTTCCCTTCATCTTCAGCTAGACTAAAGGTGGGTATTTTATCTGGGCACTTGTAGTATTGGTGATTGGAGATGCTATAGTTCAGCGCTCTTAATTTATTTTGTATGTGGTGTTTCATGCAGGCTACTGAAAGGTTTGGGGCAATCTATCCCACCCTAAAAGAGGTGGCTCTTGCCGGTGCTCCTAGAAGCAAAGCAATGAAACAAGTATCACAGCAGATACTGAGTTTTGCTCTAAAAGCAGCTGGAGAAAGTATGAGAACTTGATTTGATTGTATTTTCATTCTGTAATCTTTCCCCCATCCAGGGAAAATGACAAGTCTTGAAGTTGAGGCTGACATATAAGCTATCTGTAACAGGCATTCCTGAGTTATCTAAGGAAGCAGCTGGCATTTCCATCTGGTGTTTGACCCAAAATGCTGATTGTTATAAGCAATGGGTAAGTTGTTTCCTTTGTTTTTTTATTTTTTATTTTTAATAATGAGTTTTATGTTTATAGGTGCTAGCTATGTTGTCCTTATATTGTCGCCCCTCCCTCATGTTATGTTAACTAATCTTGTCATGAACTGGAGAAACAGGATAAGGTTTACCAGGATAATCTAGAAGCTAGTGTTGCTGTTCTTAAAAGACTCTTGGAGGAATGGAAGGAGCTTTCAGTGAAACTGGCTCCTCTTGATCCTATGAGGGAAACTATCAAGAACTATAGACAGAAGGTAGTTTCTTGCTCTTTTCTTTTACATGTTCTGTTCTCTTTATCATTTTCAGATTATTTGGTGTCTGTAATACAAGTTCAATGCAAAAGCTGTTCCCCATCACAGATGCATGTTGTGTCTGAATTCTTACCCTGTAAAAGTGCTATCCATGGTTTATGAGAAGCGATTTTTGTAATTCTTGGTTTATGATTTTTTCTTATAGAATGAGAAAGGAATGGAACCTGAAGCTGATGCTACTCGTCAAGCACTCTTCAGGGAGGCAGATAAGCACTGCAAGACACTATCAAGAAAATTATCGCACGGCCATGGTTGCCTTAAAGGTATGGCTGTTGCTGTCATCGCATTGGCCGCTGGTGCTGCCATCATGTCATCAAACATGGAGTCCTGGGATTGGAAGGAGTTGCCTGTATTTATTAGCTCTCAATTCTCTTTCTAAGGAGAGAGTTTTATGATTGTCAACAACCATTGGTGCAAAGCATCGACTTGTTTTTTCTTTTTAGGATACTAGCTTTCCTCAATTTTGCACTCTTTATATTTAACGAAGAAGGGCCAAAATTTTTGATAAACCATTTAGGATCCTTGTTTGGTGTATCACATGCGGCATGAGAACTTAGGAAGTTACACTGTCGAGAAAAGCACAATGGGTCCGAGGTGGAAAACCATTCGATGGGTCTCGTTTATTTTAAACAAGTGGATCGAAACTAGTTTTTTTGTGTTTTTTCGATTTTGAGGTTGTGGGAGATCAAATTCATGTTACATGTTCAAAATATATATTTTAATTACTTAGAGGGAATGAGGTAAGGAGAATACCAGTTTGCAAATATGTATTTCAACAACTGGAGTTCAAATGCTTGTGTAAATTGTTCAGGTAACAGACCCCTTTAGCATATATGGTACAAGCAAGCTTGCCAAGGGCCCGCTGTTTCTGCAATTTTCTAATCATAATCTTCAGGTGTAGCCCAGGGGTACCTAAGATAATCGTTCTTGATTTTTGAAGGATCTTCGGGTTTGGACCATGGGTACTGCAAGGATGGATCCCGAGGAAATTTCCTGAAGTTCAGAAATGGTGCCCACAGCAATATCCTGCACATAGGCGAAAAGAGTTCCATGTGTCAGATGAACACTATTCTAGGTGAAATGAACTTACAGTATACTAGCTTAAAATAGAAAATACAACTCACCCTGGAAAGAAAATGAAGATGCACATGAATTGCAAATACGTCTCCAAAAGCTTTCTCCTGTACAGTCTTTTCCAAAGCCAGTTGAAGATGATAGGCTGCCGTATAATTACCATAAAAATTAGAAGAAAAACGCATAAATAGTATTCAGCACCGAACAGAAAAAAGTAGAAAATGAGATTTAATAATTAAGTACCCAGGAAAAAAAAAAAGATACGATTTATCGAGAGAAAGAGTGGAAATGAAGGAATTCACTCACTGGCATCAGAATGAAGTAACAAAAGGTAACAATAGCCAATTGTATCAAAATCGATGTCAAATCTTCAGGATTATTCACTCCAGTGATGGCAAATGCTGGCTGCTCAATCTGATGGAATTGTTCTAATCTAAGTAATTCTCATGAAAGATAAAGGTTTTTTATTTACACCAATAAGCATAAAAAAGAAGGGTTAAAGACAGAAAAGGCTTACAGTAGCTAAAAGTGCAGCAAACTGAATTGCCAGGCTAGACTTCTTTGCTTGATCGTGGTCTTCAGGCTTTCTGTTAACGCTTGTAGCTTTCTGCTTTAAACAAAAGGAGATGTGCAATATTTTTTTTTAATTTGCTTAGAACTTTCTCAAACATGGATGTGAAATTAAAAAAACATGTAAGAACATTTAAAGTGCAGAAGAAGAAAATAGTCTACCTTAACAAGCTTGGTATTGTGGAATGGTTTGTATTTAGCTGTAGTACACAGAGAAGTTCTTCTGCGCTGAGAAGAGAGAGTAGGCAAAGCCTTGGGGCTTTGGAAGCTGAAACAATAGCTCATGTTAGAGCTCTATCTGTGTTTCCTTATCCTTTTTAAGCGTTCAGTTTCATGGCATAGGATGAACGGGGCTCCTTGAGGCAGGGATTTTCAGGGTAGAGAAAACAAGAAAAAGGAAAGGCCAATGAATAGAACTTCAAATATCAGTCGTGTTTTCATTCAAGGCCACAAGAAGTTCGACTGGATTATGATCATCTAGCAAGATAGTAGTGTAGGCCTTTTTGCCTGTTTTTGGCCATCCATCTCGACCATAAGGATTGGTAAACATCTAAGCAGGCCATTGTTGGGTTAATGGTGGATTTGATCCACCTACTCTTAATTTTGTTTCAATTTAGTCCTTCTACTATATATATATTTTTTAACAAAATAAGCTAATAAGTAATAACATTCCCAGATCTTTATTTTTGTAACCATTTGATCCTCGTATTAAACATAATACAAAGTTATTAAGATAAATAAATATCAAATCTTGTTACTTTTGGACATGTAATGGCTTCGGTTGAATAATAATTTTGCAAGTTTTTAATTATTTTTGTTTTATTTTTTTATATATTTTTAGATCATTTTAATATGTTGATATTGAAAATAAATTTTAAAAAATAAAAAATATTATTTTAATATATTTTTAAATAAAAATATTTTAAAAAATAGTCACTTAATTAATCCAAACAACCCCCTAACAGTAATTGAATGAAGGATGGCATTAATACAGTACAAAAATGAAGAGTTGAGGACATGATAATGGACTCAAGGGCTAAAAGGATAAAATGCACCATTGACCCGCCATTTCCTTATTGTTCTTGTACCATTCTACCCATTGTCTGCCACACAACAAAAAAATCAATTTGATCAAAAAAGAAAAAGAAAAACAGAGAGAGAGGGAGAGAGGGAGAGAGGGAGAGAGCTTATCATCAATGTATGCTCGGCTGGGCTGGTGCCCATCCAGTCCTTGGCTCCTTATATTGAATATTGGCATCTCAAATTCCCCACCCCTCATTTTAAAACATGCGAGACTTCAGGAATTTAAGATTTATTGTTTGACTTTAATGAATTGTTTTGATAGTAAATAACGCTTTTTTTTTTTAATTTTTTAAATTTAAATATGAGGAATTGAGGATGTTGTCTAAGAGAATTTATTAAATTCTTTGGGGATTGGTTATTCCCTATCATTAATAAAAATAAAATAATAATACTTAAAGGTCTTGATACCTGTGATATATTAAAAGTTATCTACCGCAACATTTTCTCTTTGTTTGCCACTCTGTATGGTGCTAAACTGATGTGGGAGCATGGGACCTTTTTTCCCTCTCAAGATTGAGTTAAAGAACTAAGACACGGTAAAAGATACACAGACAACATAAGCCCTTAAACCCTCTCGAAACTATCATCTCTCTGAATTTTTCTCCTTTTCTTTTACAGTTTTAGCCGGAAAAAAAATGATGGCTTCAACAATCTCAGCTCAGCTCAACCTCAATTTCCCTTCTCTCCTTTACACTCCCTTCAATACCCTCTTGGAAGTTACCAGATCCACAAGAAGAAAATCATCACTCTCTTCCCATTTTCATATTAACTCCAACCCCAAATTGTGCTCCAACCGTACAGTGCTTACCAGGGTCTGTGGTGATGGCGGTGGAAGTGGTGCCATTGATGCCAGTCCGCAACAAAAGGCTAGTTCTGTGATTCCCAAGCTGCCTTTTGTTTTCCAAGTTTGGTTCTCACTGTCTACTCACTGCCAATGCATCGTGTATATTGATTGAAGAAGCTTTTCCAAGCAATGGTTTCTTGATGTTTATTTAGGCCGTGCAGATATGTTGATGGTGTTTCTTTATGGTTTTTCTTGCTTATGATGAATGATGACAGCATCTTGGAGTTCTGGCCAAGAATTTATAGGTTTCTATTTGTTTTTTGTTTTTCGTTTTGATTCTATCAAGTACGTGTAAGCGTGGAGCCAACGAAAATAAAAAATAAAATAGGGAGCCCTTATCAGTAGTGTCTTACGATAAATTCCTGGTCATTTACCTATCCCTTTAACTAGCTAAAGTTTCCGAAGAAGCCAACTGTGATTCTAGTATTTTCTTTAGAATTGGCAATTCTTTTATTATGTTTCTATTGTATTTTCTTTCTGGAAACCCTTGGGCTTGATTGAGTGGTAACACGATAAATTAGCACTTGGTTATAATAATCAGGGGATGACTAGAGTTCCTCTTTTCATGCTAAACAGTGATGCATCTTTTCTCTAATTTCAGAAGATTGAGGAAACAAAAGGTAGCTCATCTAGTTTCGGTGATAGCTATGTGGCCTTGTTTGTTCGGATGCTTGGGCTAGATAACGATCCTCTTGATAGAGAACAGGCGATAGTGGCACTGTGGCAATATTCGCTCGGAGGAAAGAAGTGCATTGATAACATCATGCAGTTTCAGGGATGCATCAATCTCACTGTAAACCTTCTTCAGTCTGAATCTAGTTCTGCATGTGAAGCAGCTGCTGGTCTCCTACGATCAATATCTTCAGTTAATGTATACAGAGACGTGGTAGCAGAAAGTGGAGCAATAGAAGAGATAACTGGTCTGCTCAGTCAACCTTCTTTGACTCCTGAGGTATCAGAAAATTATTTCATCAAATGAAATTCTCTCCTTTGGTTGTTGGAAATTGGATCATTGAGGCAGAGTGTGAACATATTTCAGGTTATGGAGCAAAGTCTATGTATTCTTTGGAACTTGTCTGTGGATGAGAAGCTCAGGGTGAAAATTGCTAACCCTGATATCCTGCCTTTACTGATTAAGTCCCTGGAAGATGAGGACTTGAGAGTGAAGGAAGCAGCAGGAGGAGTATTGGCAAATTTGACATTGACTCACTCCAACCACAAGATCATGGTGGAAGCGGGGGTTGTTCCTAAGTTGGTGAGAGTTCTGTCACTTTTTTAAACCAGGAAGAATAGAAGTTGAATTTGGTGTTGGTTAATGTCATCGAACTGTGGTGATTTACCTTTTAAAATGGAAAGCTTCTACAACCGAAAAAAGTCTGAAAATGGATGTGACTGGCTCTTTCAATTGGTTATTTTGCATTTCTTTTTATTAGTTTGAAATAGATTTTTTTGAGTGGGCAACAATAAAAAGTAGTTGATCTATTTTCTTTTGGTTAGAAGTTCGATTTTGTGATTACAGTTGTTTTCCCTTCTTGTTCAACATATCTTAGACACAGTGGTGGTCATCTAGTTGGCAAAGTCCTGACACATTGAAGCATTTTGTGCTGATCTAAATGGGAGAGACTTTTTCATGTCATCTTCTTGACTGATTGAATTTTGTTAAAGTTGAACCGGCTGTTCATGCCTCTCCAGAAGAAAACTACATTGCTCAAATGTGCTTAACTTGTGAGAAGTTCCACATAGTTTCCTTTCCTCATGGTGCTGCTCTTAAGAGTTTGTTGCACATCAATGAAGACATTTGCATTTTCCGAAGTTTGATGTGCATAGATGGATTTGCCGATCTGGCTTTTTGTGTCTTATTTCTGTCAAGCGTGAAGAAACCCTGTAATATAAAAGCCTTTTATGGAGCGATTCACCCTTAAAAGTACATCCTAGTGTACCCTTCATTTGAGGCTTGCTTCCAGTATTCTAAGAAGTCTAATCTCCTTTGGTGTTGACTGCAGGCGGATTTCTTAAAATCTGCGGTTGAAGAAGAATCCAAGGTCATTAGGAAGGAAGCAAGAAATGCTCTGGTTGAACTTTCTAAGAATGAATACTATAGAATCCTTGTCATAGAGGAAGGTCTAGTGCCTGTACCATTAATTGGCATAGCTGCATATAGATCCTTTACTCCATCTTTGCTTTCATGGCCAAGCTTACCTGATGGTTCAAAAATTGAACGTACTTCTAAAGGTCCTTCAAGGTTTGGTGCTTCTGAATTGCTCCTCGGATTAAATATTGATGACAAGAACGCAAACCTTGAGGAAGCTAAGATGAATGCAATAATTGGACGGTCTAAGCAACAATTTCTTGCTCGTAGCGGGGCTATAGAAGTGGAAGACACAAAATTGCCTCAAAATGAATTATCTAAAAATAGGAAATTTACACTTTTGCCATGGATGGATGGTGTGGCCAGATTGGTTTTAATTCTTGAACTTGAAGATGAGTCAGCCATTTGCAGAGCTGCAGAGTCAATTGCTGATGCATCTATCAATGAACATTTGCGAAATTCATTTAAGGAAGCTGGAGCAGTCAAGAATCTAATTCAGCTCTTGGACCATAACAATGATGCTATCAGATTTGCGGCTGTTGGTGCTTTGGAGAGGTTATCTATCAGGTGCTGTCATTACCTCCCATGTTTTGAATCTGTCTCTGCATCCCAGATAACATTGGAAACTAACATTTTTGTTCTTTGGCAATGCTGTCGCTCCACGTGAATCATGAGGTCAAAGGTCAGACTATTGGCAAGGTCAATATCCAGATGGATTTGACATTATCATCATGTTTTAGTCATGCTCTTTCTTGGTGCTAGGTATAATAAATAGAAAGATTGTGGGCGACTTACACATTCGATAAAATCTCCGACTATGGCAGGGAGACTATGGCGGTTGTTGTTTCATAAAAAAACAAAGGGTTGAGAAATCCTTTGAACCATCCGAATAAGCCTTTAATACATTCTAACAGCACGATATCCCCTAATCACTTGGTTGGATTGCAGTATACCATGGTTCTCTGCTCTTTTGAGTCGGAAGAAAACAGTTTTTTTTCACTTCACTAATTGGACTGAGAACTGGTAAAACTGAGTTGAACTATGTCAGCAGTTTGGAAATTTGATACCGAATCAGAGATTAAACATGGGTGCTATACAAAACTAGAATTAAGACCAGTTAAGTCTGAACAGCATGGTCATCTGGTCTGGTCTAGGGTTTCATATGCTTGCTCAGGTAGTCAGAACTGCCTACTAGAGGCATTAGGAAGTCAGAACAAACTCCTTTTCGGGTGGAAGTAACATTCAAGCTGCGAGCTGGGAATCCTCGATGTCATGTTCAGTTTTATTCCTTTTTTTATTCACACCTTACATTTATGGTTATTGTCATCTTCTTGGTGTATGCAACTTCTCATTATTTTTTTTATATGCATCTTTTTGATTCAGCAATGCGGTTTGTCAGACAATCGAAGCAGAAGGTGTTATGGCTCCCTTAATTAAAATCTTAAAGAACTCAGAGACGTCTGAAGGCATGATGGAAAAGGTAGTTATATATATTAATTTTATTATTGCCCCCAAATTTCATGTATATCATTATGATTTGCTTATTTTGGGTGTGAAAAATGCTGTAATGCAGACCTTGAATTTACTGGCTCGAATCTTAGACCCTAATAGAAAAAAGAAATCAAAGGTCAGTTGCCTGCTTCTTGCAACATATTGTGAAAGCTTATATTTCTCCATTTGCTTACCAGGTTTCCTAATGTGTTGCAGTTTTATGATGGACCAGTTAATGGATTTAAAAAGGAACTGGATGCAGCAAGAGGCGATGATGATCCTACTGGATTAACTAGAAAAGTTTATGAAATGCCAGATTCAAAAAAAAATACCAGGTAATCCTTTCTTTTATCTCCTGTTTTTTTATGCTCTTCCCAAAATCATATTTGTCTTTTCTTCATCATTCATTTCTTACCTGTCCTTGCAAAAATGTTTTATTTGGGTGATGAACACAGTTCATTGCTGTGGAGTGCACAAAGTTGTAACGGTTGCCGATTTCTTGGTGGAAATGGGATGCAAAATGCAAGCTTGTCTCCCTTACTCATTGTTGAGTGATTTTGGACAAGATTAATTCAGCATGCTAATTTTTATGGTTGAAATTTACTCCAATGTTTTTCTTGCTTTCCAAATTATTCTTGAGAAAGAAATAAGTTCTCAATTGCTATTAAAACATCCTTTACAATCTGAAATGCTCATAAGATCAAACTTGTGATCTCTTTTCTTCCACTGTCATGGCATATGGATCATAGACATTCTCTGTGGGAAGTTATAAAACTGTAGCATTGTCACAGCATACAGATCACAGACATTCCTTGTGGGGAGTTATAAAACTGTTGCCACATGCTTTACCCAGTGCCTTTTATTATTTAGTCCCAGCCTCCTGAAATGCTTGACGTTGTGCATTGTTTTTTTTTTTTTTTTCTTGATAGCATAATTGTCATAACGGTCCATGACAGCTATACTTTGGTGGAGCTTCTACAAAAAAATGCGGGCTTTTTAATTATTTATACGTAGGCCGCTTTATTTGTCCTAGGAAATATAACAGAAATTGGCAGATAGGATATATAATAGGTCAGCCTTGGAGATGATATCCAGACAGGTTGCCAACTGGAAATAAGATAAATTTTTTGAGTTAACTGGAAATAGGATTTTGATTTCCGTGAATGGTCTACAATTTATGCATTTGTTGAGCCAAGTGCAGTGATCTATCATGTGATTAACTACATGCATGACCAATCAGCATGCTTACACTTGTGTTGACCTTCACATCTGGCAGACAAGATGTGTTGGCCTTCGATGTTGTTGCTCGGCTAGTTGATATGCTAAAGCATCCATCCTTAGAGCTACAAAGAAAAGTAGCTTCTGTCCTAGAGTTTGTGGCAATCAGTGAGTCAATCATGGACACAATCATCTCAGCGAATATTGAATCTGGTCTGCTTGCTATCTTCCAACAAGTAGAATTGAATGGTATGTGAGATGATTGTTTCTGCAATAGAAACAAAATTTTATTGAAATATGTTTTTTTCTTAAACATTGCTTGAAACTTGCAAATTGGTGTAAGTTGAGCTTATTATCTCGTTTTGATTGAAACTTTGCAAGATATTAAAACCTGAATTTAACATCTTTTGGTTCGTGTCTTGCTTTGATTTTCCTGCTTTTACCCACAAAATATAGCGTTAGGCACAAATGAGCTGTTGGAAATAATGATTCTTATTAATGTAAAAGTAAATCAACTTGTATGTACCTTCGAGTTTTTTTCTTTCTTTTATTTCTTTGACTTCAGAAACATTCCAGATTTTGTCTGAACCTTGCCAATTTTGCATGTATGGGGGAGTTTACAAAACGATCTTGGTTTCTTCAATAACAAAAAATGTGTTTAATTGAAACCCTTAACTATATTGACGCATTTTGATTGTTATGGATCACATTTCGTTTTTTTACTTTGCTGTATGCTGTGTAATTTGTCATTGATTGTAATGTTTCAGATTATGATATTTTTTTTGTTATTTTATTTTTGGCAGATTTGGAATCTGATGTTGAGAGCCAGCAGACAGAAATACACGCCATTCAAGTTGAAGAAGTTGGTCTTGCTATATCTGCAGCTTCTCGGTTACTCACAAAACTTCTTGATTTGGAGCAGTTTCGGCGCGCTATAAACTCTGCCCATTTCACTAAATTGCTCCATAAAATCCTGAAATCGAACATTCCTCTTCGGTACAAAGATTGGGTTGCTGCTTGTCTTGTTAAAATCGACTCTTTGTATGGTCCTATTTCCATCCTGGAATTCGAGAATCCGATCGACATGGAAGTCACCCTTTACGAGAAGATACCAAGACTAATAGAGCAAATCAGATCTGCTTTCTCTCTAGAAGCACAAGAAGCTGCAGTTGTAGAACTCAACAGGATAATTTCCGAGGGAATGGTAGATGCCACTCGAACTGTTGCTTCTGAAGGAGGAATATTTCCATTGGTGAAACTAATAGAGGGAGGAAGTGAGAAGGCCGTCGAAGCAGCCTTATCCATACTATATAATCTGAGCATGGACAGCGAAAATCATGCTGCAATTATAGCTGCTGGGGCAGTGCCACCCTTAAGAAGAATTATACTGTCAGAAAGGTCACAATGGAAACGAGCTTTGCGTTTGCTGAGGAACTTGCCTACATGATTAGACAAAAATCTGAAGTCCATAGTTACCGGGAGACAGTAGCAAAGAATTGAATGCGTATATGACTCTTGATAAAATTTTACCCCCTTTGTAGAATCACCTAATGAAATTTATGAATCTACAAAGATGACATTTCTTCGATGGATCTTGTTAAGCTTTGGTGATACCAGGCCTCTATTCGTAGTGCAGTTTAACTTGATTTCCTTATCCTCCCATTTTGCCGCTCTACTTTTGTTACTTCAGCATTTTGTTTCTAATCCGGATAAGAGATGTCTGCATTTGGAAAGATATTTCCACTGCAGCGAAAAAAAAAAAAGATAAGCCCACTTCCCTGCCAGTCCCAGGCTCAACAAGGACCTATTTTTAAAGTTTAAATAAATTAAAGAAAATTACGAACAAGAGAAACAAATAAATAAAATGATATATTTATAATATATGCATAAATTACTGAACATATTAAAGAAACATTGAGTGTGACATAAAATAACTATAAATATAATTTAGAAAATTTTGTTTATCTCTAACAGAGTCAGACACTGAGGAACAAACAGAGACACAAAAATATCAGGGGCATGGCTTGCTTATCCTGCCACTCCATAACCAAAACACTTGTAGTATTTGCTTCTCTTCCCAGAAACACAAACTCTCCATCCCCACAATCCAACACTGATCCTAAGCCTCCTTCACTTCCAGTTCCAGTTCCCACGACAACAAGAAGTACCAGAACCAAAAGCACCACTACTCTACCACTACCAAGAAAGAAAAGTGTCCAAGACAGGCTACAACAACAGCTCAATCTTATGAATATTGAACGTGTCGTTGGTGCTGGCAGTTATCGTGACTATGAGAAACCCATGTATGTTCCCTTCTCAACACTAGTGTCTCTTTACTTTCTTCTTTCTATGGATGACATATATTGATGGGTTTACTGCTTTCGTGTTTCCATTTCTTATGTTTATGGTAATAAGTGACCAAGAGAAGAAGGAGAAGAAAAAGAAGAAGAAGATGTCTGGATTTATGGAGGAGGGACCAGTGGAGAAGAAGCTCCGAGAGACTGGAGAGTGGGTTACCACCAAAACTGAAGGAGGATTTCGTTCCAATGGTACTTCTTTTCTTGTTACATTTAATTTTCTTTCTAATATTTTATGGTCTAAGAAATGAGGGAACCTTATCCTTCTATGAGTTCTCTATATGTGATTCTCGATCAAGATAACTTAAGGCCTGAACACTTCAAGCAACAAACGGGATATAATTTGCTAGTGATCAGATGGCAATCAGAAGAAATTCATGTGTTTGCAGATTGAGAGAGGGTTGATAGTTGTTTTCCCTGTTAATTTGTTTTATCTGGAATTGAACCAATTGGCTATCCTATGTTTCATATAATTGAAATTAATTAAGAAGTAACTATTCCTCCAGATTTTGACAGTTTCACAGCATACCAAATATTTTGAGGCTACTTAGCAAGACTTTGAATCACATCACACAACAACCTTTTTTCTTGGCCACCCTGAAATTGAATGATCAATATTGGTGTCTTGTTGGACTGGAAGGGATGCAAATACCCATGGAATGGTTTGCTTGGATGCTCAAATAACTCCGGATACCTTCGTTACCCGTAATGGATTAGCTTCCAAAAATGAAATCGTGTTGGGCTTATTTCAAGTCTGCAAAATTACTTCTTTTACACTATTCTGCTGTTAGAGACACGATAGAATATCATGTCTAGTAATTAGTTTGTCATTTATGTACTCATTTTGTACGTTGGCTTCAACCAACAAAATCACTCCTGACACCTTATAAGCTGAAGAGATTATCACCAGCTGAAAGTTTGAGCTTGCCAGTTGAACAATGTAGTACGGTTTGATGTAAATGGGTGTTGTCACCTGGGCTTTATTTTCGTTGCTTGCGGATAGTTGTATCTCTCAAACTGTATGATCACTGGACCTGGTCTGATCAACTTTTAGCTAGATTCATCAGCTTCTGTTTCTGTTTTCAACCTTCCATTTCCTTTTCAACTCTTTTGGGATTTAACTGGAGTGCTTTCCTTGATAAAGACACCCAGTGTTTCACTTGCATCTGATTCTATAAACAATGGAGTCGATCGAAAAAAATTAGTTATATGACAAGCATAACATATTGAGTTGAGATAAACTGTTCTTTCTATTTCATGTAATCTTGCAGCATATGACAGTTTGCCTGGGAAACAAATCTCTGTATTTTTGTTTTTACTCTAGTTCACTAGAAGCCAAGAATCTGCCTTCTATTTGCTACTGAATCAAAAACTTAATGTGATTGGCCTGATGCTGAGTGTTATTCTTTTGCAGGTAAAAGGATTTTAATGTTCTCTTTTAAGTGGGCTATACCACTTTATATTTTTATGGTCTTTGTGGCTTCTGGAGTTATAAAGCTACCTTTCAGCTCACAATTTCTTGATGATCTGCTCATGTAACAATATCAGTTGAGATCACTGTGCTTGCAATGTTAGTTTGAGAGTTTTACCGAGTTGTGCACAAACCTTCCAGCTTTTCCTGCCAGTATAGATATCAATTTAAATGTGGAAGGCTCAAATTAAAGGCTAACCTGCAGGTAAGCAGGTGCATCAAGCCATTGAAATTCCATAATGTAGAGTGCCAGAATGAGTTTGGACAGGTGAATTGAATCTGCAAATAGCTTTATGCTGCATGTTTGTTGCAAGTTGGAAGAAACCAAGGACATGTTAGCTACTTGGTCTTAATTTATCTTGCAATTCCTGTCATCAAAATATTTAAGATATCAGTGACTGGGTAGTAATACCTACTGAGATTGCAACTTCTGTTTACCAAAAGAAAACACACTCTTGGCTATCAAGGCTGTTTTTTAAGTTTTTTTTTTTTTTAATATATTAAAATAATATTTTATTATTAATTTTGATATCAGCACATCAACAAAATAATAAAATAGAACACTAAAAAAAATATTAATTTAATACTAAAAAATTAAAAAAATTTCCAAAACATGATGGACCGTAATATCAAACAGTACACCAATCTTCTTAGAATATCTCCAAGCGGATAAGTTATTTACAAGAGCTAAACTGATATTATAACTTTTTAAATAGTTTAAATATAACATTTTTTCATATATCTACTTTAATGAAAAAAAATTATTTAAACAAGCCAATTGTATTTTTATATATTTGATATTGATAAAACTATTTATTAATAATAACTAACTAATATAACTTCAATCAAAATCTCTTTTTTTATAAAAATATATTAAACAAACTTTTAATTATTTTCATCAACATATACTCTTCAAATTAGAAATATTATTTTGGTTCTCCGATACAATTTTTTGGAGTTATAAAAATAAAGGATGGAAGCTAATTTTTTTTTATCTTTTCCTTTTAACTTTTTTTTAAAAGAACTCCTCTTAAAGATGCTCTTAGAAAGAAAAATGCTCCCTTTGCCTTTGAATTTGGCTTATTTGAGCATGTTTGGTATTAAATTATAAGTATTTTTTAAATTTCTTTTCATTTAAAAATTAATTGAATTAATATTAATTGGAAGCTTTACACATAATTACTTTTAAATTTTTTTTTCCACAAAATCTCTGTTATAAATGGTGATTGAACTTGATCATAAACGTGATTTTTTATTGCATCTGAGATTAATTTATCCGGGTAAAAAACGATAGATGTCATGACTAATTAATGTTTTTTAACAAAATAATTAACTCTACATTGAAAAGAAATCTAATTATTAAGAAGCAATTGATTATTTAATGATTAAAAAATGATTGGCTTTCATATCAAGATGATTGGAATTACTTTCAGAGACATTTAAGCCAAAAAAATTATTTGCTATTGATATATTTTTTTCGCTTTTGATAAAGTTTTTGCTATTGATATCAACAAAAAAACAAAGTGGAGTGCCAAATTTACGTACATACATGATACATGGGATATATATGATAATATGAAGATAGAATATATATCCAGTTCTCTCATCAAATTTTAAACTATCAAAATTGTTTTTGTAAAGTGCTTTTATGATACCATATGGGGATGTAAAACCTCTGTGAAAAAGCACTCGAGAGAGTTTAATTAGTAAAAAAAAAAAAATACAGACGAAAACACAATTACTAGGTTATCTGTACAGAAAGAAAAAGACACTAATTATGTTTAAATTTATAAGGGAAGAAACAGAATCTCCTGCCAAATAAACAACGACTGCTTTAAATGGAGGATATGAACAAACGCCGCCCCATAAAGGCCCGAAAAGTTGACCCCTTGATCGCCCGAAAAGTTGACCCTTCACAGGCACAGATGAAAATCTTAATATCACCGATATTAGTTGGGTTCGATTACTACCGCACTCCCCCAACATCCTCACAATATCATTAGGTCAAATTAACCACTCAGCAGTATTTTCTCCCTCCATTAATTTGCTTTTAGATACAAAGGTGCTTTACTCTTGTAAAGGTTTTCTTTTTGGTTCTTTCTTTCTTCTTTTGCACTAAATGCATTGACTACCATACAAAGTGAAGATAAGAGTTTCACTACTCATGCTCCTTGTTAATGGAAGAGTTTTTCTAGCAAATTCTGCTCTTCCTGTTTCTTTTCTCCATCGTCACGTGAAATTAAAAGTGAGATTCATCTCAGTTGTTGTTGTTTAAAGCTTGTCGCTTGGAAAACGATCTGATCCATCCATTCAGCTGACCCTTTCATTTGGGCATTGACAAGAGAAGAAGGAGAGAGATGTTATGTGGGGACAGAACTGCGATCAACAGTGGAACTTGTTCTTTCCCTGTCACACAAGCCACAAGTCCTTCACTGTAGTTTTATCATTCATGGATTGTTTCAAACAAGAATTAATCAAATATTGAAAAGTATACTGAAACTGTGCGCTCTAGTGAAACACCTCAAATGCCCTCCTCCCCCCATTATTTATCAACACTCGATCTAGTTCTTGAGTCCAGAGTTCTTTTCAGACAGGTCTTTACTCTCTGGGTTCAAGAATGCTTACGGAAAACTCACTGTTGTGCAGTCTAACGTTTTTATGTATAAATCGGCCATTGGTTATTATTTTCTGCTATACGTTGAACAATCTCTAAGTTTATGCCATTCTCATTACATTTTTTTTTCATTATGGAGCACGCACGGGAATGGAAAATTTTATGGTATTTTAGGAGTAATTAGTGATATTTTAACATAAGAAGAAAAAAAACCCATGAATTATAAAAAATATAAAACTATGTCTACTTAGAATTTTCGTATCTATTTTTTAAAAAATAGACATAAAAAATAATTAATAAAATATCACTAATTATTTTTTTAGCATTATAAAATTTCTCGAACCCAATTTATGTTAAAGTTTTGTATAATAATTAATTTGTAAACTTATAAGCTATAAAATATAAAATCTTCGTATAAGTAATAAATAATTTATATTTCAGGAACGAAAGTGATTGCGTAATTGATGCTGGAAAAATGATACTATTTGTAGTCTTATCTTTTTACTGGAGGGACTTGATTGAGAACTTTCAAAATTTAGGTACCTATTCGGAGAAAACGTTTTTGCAGAGTTAAGAGTAAGAAATACTAAACAATTATGATGGCGCACCGTGCGAGGGGGCCCGCCAAGAGCCAACCAGCCACTGGTTGGAAAACTTACAGCCAAGAAAGTATGAATATTTAGTTTAGTCAGACCCGAAATATTTTTATTAATAATAATTAATTTATCAAACCCAAAAAAAACAGAAATGAAAAAAACCAGCACATCCATCCTCTGTTACCTCTCTCCAATCTCTCGTTGATCAATTCCACCCACAAACTCTCTCTCTCTCTCTCTCTCTCCCCTCCCTTCCCTCCCAGAAAATAAAAAGGAGAAGAGAGAAATAGGGCATGATCACCACGTCCCTATATCATTGCTAGATTGGATACAGAGAGGGAAGGAGATCTGATCGATATCTATTTTAAATTAAAATAAGTAAGCGAAGATAATGGGTACACTTCAGACATGGCGAAAAGCCTATGGCGCTCTCAAAGACTCCACCAAAGTCGGTCTTGCTCATGTCAATAGTGATTATGCGGTCCGTCTCTCCTTCTCTTCCTTTTTATTATAAATCTAATCGAATTTCTCTCTCTTTCTCTATTTTTAGATTGATTGATGGATTTTATTTTTAAAAAAAAAATAGGATTTGGATG